>ERZ791671.601-NODE-601-length-22873-cov-4.44973_pt1 | contig 22873 bp, 24 predicted proteins | sample MGYA00510052_ERZ791671 | MGnify/ENA primary metagenome ERZ791671 (study PRJEB30046, sample SAMN00715231) | human gut metagenome | study: EMG produced TPA metagenomics assembly of the A metagenome-wide association study of gut microbiota in type 2... | reverse complement strand
CAGCGGCAGCGCATTACTATCGCCCGGGCGCTTTTGCAGGATCGCCCCATCCTGGTGCTCGATGAGGCGACGGCGTTTGCTGACCCGGAAAACGAAGCGGCGCTTATCAAGGCGCTCGCGGCGGCCATGCGTGGCCGGACGGTCATCATGGTCGCGCATCGTCTCTCAATGGTGACTCAGGCCGATGTGATATTGCTGTTTTCCGACGGACAGCTCAGGGAAATGGGGAACCATACGCAACTGTTGGCGCAGGGCGGCCTGTATCAACGGCTCTGGCAACACTATCAGCAGGCGCAGCATTGGGTGCCGGGTGGAACACAGGAAGAGGTGATGGAAAATGAAAGACAATAATCCTGCGGATAACCTGGCCTGGCGCGTCATCTGGCGCCAGCTTATCTCCAGCGTTGGCAGTCAGGCCAGGATGCTGCGACGCAGTATGCTGGCGCTGTTGCTGGCGGCATTCATGCAGGGGATCGCCTTTGCCTGTCTTTATCCGATCATTGATACGCTGTTACGGGGAGACGCGCCGCAACTTCTTAACTGGGCTATGGCCTTCAGCGTCGCCGCAATTGTGACGCTGGTGCTACGCTGGTATGGCCTGGGCTTTGAATACCGTGGTCATCTGGCGCAGGCTACCCATGAGTTGCGCCTGCGACTTGGCGAGCAGTTACGCCGCGTGCCGCTGGAGAAGCTCCAGCGCGGCAGGGCGGGTGAAATGAACGCCTTGCTGCTGGGCAGCGTGGATGAAAACCTCAATTATGTTATTGCGATAGCCAATATTTTGCTGCTCACCATTGTCACGCCGCTGACGGCGTCGCTGGCGACATTGTGGATAGACTGGCGGCTGGGGCTGGTGATGTTGCTGATCTTCCCTCTGCTGGTGCCGTTTTATTACTGGCGCCGCCCGGCGATGCGGCGACAAATGCAGACGCTGGGGGAAGCGCACCAGCGTCTGAGCGGCGATATCGTTGAATTTGCTCAGGGGATGATGGTATTGCGCACCTGCGGCAGCGATGCCGATAAAAGCCGGGCGCTGCTGGCGCATTTCAATGCGCTGGAAAACTTACAGACCCGCACTCACCGTCAGGGCGCTGGCGCGACGATGCTGATCGCCAGCGTCGTGGAGTTGGGCCTACAGGTGGTGGTGTTATCCGGGATCGTCTGGGTAGTGACGGGCACTCTGAACCTCGCCTTTTTGATTGCCGCCGTCGCGATGATTATGCGCTTCGCAGAACCGATGGCGATGTTTATCAGCTACACCTCGGTTGTGGAACTGATCGCCAGCGCCCTGCAACGGATTGAGCAGTTTATGGCGATAGCACCGCTTCCCGTCGCAGAGCAAAGCGAGATGCCGGAACGTTACGATATCCGCTTTGACAACGTCAGCTATCGCTACGAAGAAGGCGACGGCCACGCGCTTAATCATGTTTCTTTGACGTTCCCGGCAGCCAGTATGAGCGCGCTGGTGGGTGCCTCCGGCGCAGGCAAAACTACCGTCACCAAACTGTTAATGCGCTATGCCGATCCGCAGCAAGGGCAGATTTCTATTGGCGGCGTCGATATTCGCCGCCTGACGCCGGAACAGCTCAATAGCCTAATTTCTGTTGTTTTCCAGGATGTCTGGCTGTTTGATGACACGCTGCTGGCGAATATCCGTATCGCGCGCCCACAGGCGACGCGGCAGGAGGTAGAAGAGGCCGCCCGCGCGGCGCAGTGCCTTGAGTTTATTTCCCGTCTTCCGCAAGGCTGGCTGACGCCAATGGGAGAGATGGGCGGCCAGCTATCGGGCGGCGAGCGCCAGCGGATTTCCATTGCCAGAGCGTTATTGAAAAACGCGCCGGTCGTCATTCTCGATGAACCGACTGCCGCGCTGGATATTGAAAGCGAGCTGGCGGTGCAAAAAGCGATCGATAACCTGGTTCACAACCGGACGGTGATTATCATCGCTCACCGTTTATCCACCATCGCCGGGGCCGGAAACATTCTGGTGATGGAAGAGGGACAGGTGGTTGAGCAGGGTACTCATGCGCAATTGCTCTCACATCATGGACGTTATCAGGCGCTGTGGCAGGCGCAAATGGCCGCGCGCGTGTGGCGCGACGACGGGGGGGCCGCGTCTGGAGAGTGGGTGCATGAGTGATGTTCAGTCGAATGTGAAACCTCTGACGTTGACGACCGGGCGGGTGATTTTTGCTATTGCCGGCGTCTATGTGACGCAGAGTCTGGTATCGGCGCTGTCTATGCAGTCCTTACCCGCGCTGGTGCGCGCTGCTGGCGGTTCGCTGGCGCTTGCCGGTGCGACAACCCTGTTTATGCTGCCCTGGGCGCTGAAGTTTATTTGGGCGCCGTGGATCGAGCGCTGGCGGCTTCCGCCCGGTAGCCAGGAACGCCGTTCCCGCATGTTAATCCTGCGTGGTCAGGTCGCGCTAGCGGCGATCCTGACTATTGCCGCAGCGATTGGCTGGTTTGGGCGAGAAGGGGGATTCCCCGATACGCAAATCGTCGCGTTATTTGTTCTGTTTATGGTGGCAGGCACGGTCGCCTCCACCATTGATATCGCCAGCGACGGCTTTTGTGTCGATCAACTGACCCGCACGGGTTACGGCTGGGGAAACAGCGTGCAGGTCGGCGGCAGCTATCTGGGAATGATGTGCGGCGGCGGGGTGTTCCTGATGCTGTCGGCGGCATCCGGCTGGCCTGTCGCCATGCTGATGATGGCGGTGCTGATTATGGCGCTGTCACTCCCGCTGTGGCGCATTACGGAGCCGACGCGAACAGCGACTATCCCGCATGTTCCGGCGTTAGGTTATGCGCTAAGGAGGAAGCAGGCGCGCCTGGGCTTACTGCTGGTATTGATGCTGAATTCAGGCATGCGGTTTGTGCTGCCTCTTCTGGCACCGCTGTTGTTGGATCATGGGTTGAGCATGTCCGCATTGGGCGCGCTGTTCAGCGGCGGCAATATTGCAGCGGGCATAGCAGGAACGCTGGCCGGCGGATTGCTGATGAAATACACCTCACCCGGCAGAGCGCTGTTGACGGCTTATGGCGTCCAGGGGATCGCGCTGCTGGCGCTGGTGATGACGCTCATGATGGCGCCGGGTCATCTGCTGCTGCAGATTCTCCAGTGTCTGGTCATTGTCCAGTCCATTTCGCTGGCCTGCGCGCTGGTCTGTCTTTACGCCACGCTGATGTCGCTTTCATCGCCTTTGCAGGCCGGTGTCGACTTCACCCTCTTTCAATGTACTGATGCGGCAATCGCCATTCTGGCAGGCGTTATCGGTGGCGTTGTTGCTCAACATTTTGGCTATGCAGCCTGCTTCCTGTTTGCCGGGGCATTCACGTTGCTGGCGGCGTGGGTTGCTTATATCCGGCTGCATTCGGCAAGAGAACTGATGACAAGCGCAATTGATTGATCCGCGAATAACACAGAGAGGTAAGGGATGAAAATCAGTGAATTTCTACATCTGGCGTTACCAGAGGAACAATGGCTACCGACGATTTCTGGCGTTTTACGCCAGTTCGCAGAAGAAGAGTGTTATGTCTATGAGCGTCAACCCTGTTGGTATTTAGGCAAAGGGTGCCAGGCACGGCTGCACATTAATGCCGACGGAACGCAGGCGACATTTATTGATGATGCCGGGGAGCAAAAATGGGCGGTGGATTCCATTGCCGACTGCGCGCGTCGTTTTATGGCGCATCCTCAGGTGAAAGGACGTCGGGTATATGGACAGGTTGGGTTCAACTTTGCGGCGCATGCGCGGGGGATTGCCTTTAACGCCGGGGAGTGGCCGCTGCTGACGTTAACCGTTCCCCGTGAAGAACTTATTTTTGAAAAGGGAAATGTCACCGTTTATGCGGACTCCGCCGACGGGTGCCGACGTTTGTGCGAGTGGGTAAAAGAGGCCGGTACAACGACGCAGAACGCACCACTGGTGGTGGATACCGCCCTCAATGGTGAGGCATATAAACAACAGGTTGCGCGCGCCGTTGCGGAGATCCGCCGTGGCGAGTATGTCAAAGTGATTGTCTCGCGCGCCATTCCCCTGCCATCGCGGATTGATATGCCCGCCACGCTGTTATACGGGCGGCAGGCAAACACGCCTGTGCGCTCGTTTATGTTCCGTCAGGAAGGACGCGAAGCGCTGGGCTTTAGCCCGGAACTGGTGATGTCAGTGACGGGCAATAAAGTGGTCACTGAACCGCTTGCGGGCACCCGCGATCGCATGGGAAACCCGGAGCATAATAAGGCGAAAGAGGCAGAACTGCTGCACGACAGTAAAGAGGTGCTTGAGCATATCCTTTCTGTCAAAGAAGCTATTGCTGAACTGGAGGCCGTTTGCCAGCCGGGCAGCGTGGTGGTTGAAGATTTAATGTCGGTTCGCCAGCGCGGCAGCGTTCAGCATCTGGGGTCTGGCGTGAGCGGTCAGCTTGCGGAAAACAAGGATGCCTGGGATGCGTTTACCGTGCTGTTTCCGTCGATTACCGCCTCAGGTATCCCTAAAAATGCTGCTCTGAACGCGATTATGCAAATTGAGAAGACGCCGCGAGAGCTTTATTCCGGCGCAATCCTGCTGCTGGACGATACGCGCTTTGATGCGGCGCTAGTTCTGCGTTCCGTATTTCAGGATAGCCAGCGCTGCTGGATACAGGCGGGGGCGGGAATCATCGCGCAATCTACGCCGGAACGCGAACTGACAGAAACCCGGGAGAAATTAGCGAGCATTGCGCCCTATTTAATGGTGTAGGAGTAACTGTTTTCTAACCTCACAACCAGACTGTCCAAAGACAATTGAGTCGCTCTTTGATTCCTCTGTGACTCTATTGTCTTCTTTTGGGATAAAATAGGTGTTTTTCGTCATGAAGTTGATAAAAGTCTATATAGAACCACCTCTTGTGGAGGTGGTGGTAATTTGCCAGAGTGTGGGATTCGTTAGTATACTATGGGATAAACTTATTTTTACCAATTGTATAAGGCGGTGCATAAGATTCTCGGCATGCTTCCAGATAATCCGACCACCACTGCATCATCGTTTTGCGGGCTTCCAGGTGCTCTGCCTTATGAATATAAGCCATGCGCACGGTATTGCGCTCCTGATGACTCATCTGGCGTTCTACTGCGTCCTTTGCCCATAAACCCGATTCCATCAGCGCACTGCATGCCATTGCCCGGAAGCCGTGACCGCAGATATCCTTTTTCGTGTCGTAACCCATCACCCGCAGTGCCTTATTGACCGTGTTTTCACACATTGGCTTATACGGGTTATGGTCGCCGGGGAAGATCAGTTCATTATTACCGGTGATATCCTTAATCTGTTTCAGAATGGCGATGGACTGTTCTGAGAGGGGGACGATATGCGGCATTCGCATTTTTGCCCCGCGGCCGGAATAACGCACGCCAATAATGGGTTCTCGCGTCGCGGGTATCGTCCAGACTCGGTTTGTGAAATCAATCTCTGACCAGCGGGCGAAACGCAGTTCACTGGAGCGAATGAACACATGCAGCATCAGCAGAACGGCATGCCGGGTCAGTTCACGGCCCTGATGATATGCCCCAATACGTTCAAGCAGTTCAGGCAGCCGCTCCAGCGGCAGGGCAGGATAGTGCCGTCTGACAGGAGGTGTGGTCACGCCGCCAAGGTTTGCTGCAGGGTTCGTATCGATTAACTCCTGATGGACCGCATGGCGCATTATGTTACTCAGGTGCTGCCGTGTGCGGGACGCAACCTCCAGCAGATCTTTTTCCTCGATCCCTTTCAGCAGGTCAATGAAATGACGGGGTTTAAGTTCTGATACAGGTAGGTTCCCGATGACCGGAAAGATGTGATTGTTCAGGCTGGCAAGCAGACGGTCGGCGGTGTTCTGCGACCATTTTCTGTTACTTTTATGCCACGCCAGCGCCACGTTTTTAAAAACTTTCTCCGGTGTTCGTGAGCCACGTTCAGCAGCCCGCTGCTGTACCGGGTTGATATTCAGCGCCAGTATTTTACGGATACCTTCACGTTGCTGTCGCGCATCAGACAGGGAGATGGCTGGATAGGCACCCAGCGCAATGCGGGATTCTTTACCGCTAATACGGTATTTGAGATACCAGTGGCGGGAGCCACCCGGCTTGACCCGCAGATACAGACCGTGAGAATCGGAGACTTTAAAGGGTTTATCAGAAGGCTTGAGGGTGCGGATTTTTGCGTCGGTAAGGGATATATGGGGGTCACTCCATTATCGAACTAACCTGACCCCAGATTTGACCACCAATTTTTCCCGATGCGTAGGGTAAAATCAAAATGCACCGAGAAGAGTTTTCACACTAACCTGTTGAATCAACATCAGATAAAGATTCGCAAGGATGCATGAAAACAGAAAATTGGCTCCTCTGACTGGACTCGAACCAGTGACATACGGATTAACAGTCCGCCGTTCTACCGACTGAACTACAGAGGAATCGTGTGAACGGGGCGAATATTACTTAGCGGTACCTTGTCTGTCAACACTAAATTTCATAAGCCATTTCAATTGGTTAATTAACCTTCAAACTTGTTAATTAATGAACATTCGTCGCCGAAAACGAGTCTGTATCATTAGCGTGATGCAGTCTCTGCAAAGGATCTTGTTGATAAAATTGACAGAAACGTTGCCACAATGAAGGGAAACGAGGAGCAAAAAGTTCTGGGGCGCTAAAGAAATATTCAGAAAGTACGGCAAAACATTCAGCAGGATCACTGGCAGCATAAGCATCAATGCTCGCCGCATTCTCACCAACTAATTCGATTTCTTCCTGAATGTTGTTCATTGCAGCATGAAGATCGTGTTCCCAGCCAGCAACCTCACGCAACGAAATAAAGGGAACTCCGCTGGCGCGATCGCCGTTACGGGTGTCCAGCTTATGAGCGACTTCATGAATAATCAGGTTAAAACCAGAAGCATCAAAAGAATCTTGTATATCCAACCAGTTCAAAACGATAGGCCCTTGCTGCCAGCTCTGACCTGACTGAACAATACGTTGGTTATGCACCAGACCGATATCGTCTTCCCATTCATCATCGACCACAAATGGCGCAGGATAAATTAAGATTTCATGAAAACCATCCAGCCATTCCAGTCCTAACTCCAGAACGGGCAGGCAAAATAGAAGTGCTATCCGGCAGCTTCTTAATGAATTCAGCTCAAAGCCCTGTAAAGGAACAAGCCGTTTTTGCTGTAAAAAACGTTCGGCAAGAGCGACCAATTTGCTTTGTTCCTGTTCTGTCAGACACGTTAAAAGGGGGATCGATAGTGCTTCCTGCCAGGGAAGGGCAGTTTGATGTGCTGATTCTTGTACTTTCCAGGGCCACTTAATCATCGTTTTGCTCGCAAACTCGTCACTTGAACAAAATTGCACGGACAGGGACTGTTAAAATGCCAAATTTCCTGGCATCATGGCAACCATCTGAACGGAGAGATGCCGGAGCGGCTGAACGGACCGGTCTCGAAAACCGGAGTGGGGGCAACTCCACCGGGGGTTCAAATCCCCCTCTCTCCGCCAAAATTCAATCACTTACACATCATTAAGTCAGTGACAAAAATCACACTTGGAATTACTTGGAATATTTTCTTGGAATATTTTCAGGTAACGGGACATCAAGTGTTGGTGAAACTTTAACCTTCCTGTCATAGATTAGCACTTGCCCTTCGGTTTTGTGACCAGAGAAAAGTTGCTTATCCCGGCTGCTTCCTTCATAGTCTGAAATTCCTTTCGCCTTCAGATCATGAAAGGTGAAGTCGGTTAAAATACCTGAAATTTTTCCAGCACGATTTCTTGCATCTACCCACATTTCGTTAAAGCCTTTGTACATATATCGGTTGCCGTATTGATTGCTGATCACATAGGCAGATTTTGGTAACTGTTTTGCTTTTTCGATCGCTGCCTGTAATCGTGGACTCCATGCTTTTATCTGTTTTTTTCCGGTTTTCCCTTGCTGGATGAATATCCCGTCGTTTCCAATCTGTTCCCATTTCAGCGATAACACATCGGAAACCCTCGCTGCACACAGATAGGCAATTTCCATTGCGATAAAAACAGGAAGAGGTGCAACGCTTAATACTGCCTGGTATTCTTTGTCGGTTACATATCGTTCGCGGTTTTTGGCCTTGAATTTACTTACACCTGCACATGGGTTAGCCTTCACGTACCCTCGCTCATACCCCCAACTGTAAACACGGGACATACTGCTTTTTTCATGGTTGGCTTGCGTTTTACTCTGCTCCCCTCTTTTGTCCATGTATCGACGGATGTGTTCTGGTTTTATGGAATCCGCTGGTACCTTACCGAATACGGCAAGCAACTTTTTTTGATGTTGCAGATAATCTTTTTGTGTTCTTGGACTAAGGTCACTGTAATAGGCGCTGGCGAGGAATTTTTCCCACAAGCGACCGAATGTCATTGCACGATCGCGATTATTTACAGTTTCCTCATACTTTTTCCATAAAGCAGCTAAACCATCCTTGATGGCGGTTAGTGTGACAGATTCTCTGGATGTTGGTTTCCATACATAACTATATTTATTTGGGTATACATTTGGAGGTAATTTTTCGTGTTCAGGATTTTTCCTTCGTCTTCCCATCAGATCGCACCAAAATTCGGCTCTACCTCGCGTGGTGGTAAAGTTTTATTGCAGGTAAATAGATCCCGGCTGACAATCGGTTTGCCACTACGATTGGTATAGAACGGAAGCCCGTTTTCCATTAACCATTTTCGCTGGTGGCTTGCATATTTGCAGCCCGTTAATATTAGCAATTCATCTTCGGTTAAAAATAAGCTGCTCATAGCTATATCTCATAACCGCCGCTAACTATATACGGTTAGCGGCAATTAGGGTTGAACATTAAAAATCAGCCTGACTCGGGATCAGTTTTTGCCAGATAGCTGAAACGTATTTTGCCTGGTAACGAGCGTCATCAAGTGCATTATGGCGCTCACCTTCGAATGGAATAGCCGTTCTGGCATCGAAGTCTATGGCTTTCCCCAGCTCAACGATTGTGCGTACATCGCGATCGTTGTAGTAACGCCACGGGCAGGGGATCCCCTGCCGTTCGTATGAACGGCGCAAAATCGTGTTGTCGAAGTTGGCTCCATTTCCCCAAACCTGAACAAAAAATTCACCGGAGTTTTCGTCGATAAATTCCCGCAATTGTAACAGTGCATCATCTAACGGGATTTCATCGGTCATAATGGCAGATTGCGCTTCGCGTGATTGCTTAAGCCACCATTTAATGGTGTCCCGATCAATGACTCCGCCAGCAGTTTCCAGATCGATAGTCTTACTAAATTCCGGTCCCATATCTCCGGTTTGCGGATCGAAAAATATTGCACCTATTGAGATGATCGGGGCATCAGGATTTTTTCCCATGGTTTCAAGGTCGATCATTAGATGGTCACACGTCCTGCTGGTGGATGTGATTTCGTGATGACCGTTCACCTTAATTGGGTGATCTGCCGTCTCGCCAGTTTTATTATCGCTGGCGTGATGCTGATTGCCGCCAGGGTTCTCCTTGTGTGGATGTTCAGCGCCTTCCATTTCCTCCGGATCATTTTCCTGAACTTCAACCTGATTCTCTTCATCGAATGTTTCCTGGTATGTTGCGTCGCCCATCACCGCGCCACAATCAGGGCAGTTGCCGCCACCGCTCTGACCGCAGGCGGTGCAGACTTTTTCCGGTTCCTGTTGCGCTACTGGTTCGGATTGTTTCGTTTCTGGCTCGTTTTGTAACGCATTTGGGCTGTTTTGTTCCGCTTTTTGGTCGTTCCGTTCCGATTCATGCTGGTTCTGGTTCACAGAATCGCGAGTCTGGATCCCCTTGACCCATTTCGGATCATTAGGGTCGCTAATCCCCTCAACAAATTCACCACGCGATACAGCAAGTAACTTATCGGCGTCAGGCTGGCTGATATTGGCTGCCTGCATAATTTTGTTTACTTCGTCAGCGGTGACTTTTACTTGGTTAGCGGAACTCACCTGCGACTGAGCATCCAGCGACTGCGCGTTCTGGCCATGTTCAGTTGTATCCGGTTCCATTGTTTCAGTTGTTGCCTGTTCACCTGCCATTGCGTCAGATGGTTGTGGTTTTTCTTCTTCTGTTTCACGCTCAGTAACCACCTCGCGGTTAATTTCTTCCAGGATATCTTTTTCCGGCGTATGCCGGGCAGCTGTGAGAGTTTCCTTGCTGGGGTTCTCGTGATCAGTTTCCGTCAAATAGGCGTTGATATACCCCTGAAGGCGTCCCGGGTAGTGATAAAATTCAGGGTGTGCGCTTCGGATAAGTGCAAAAATAGCGGCGCGGGAATAGTCCAGAATACCCGGGGTTGCACGAAGTGCTGCGGACCATTCTTTGAACGGACTTTCTTTGTTCAGGACTACTTCTTTTGCGCGACGATAAACGCTGCCCGGAATTTCATAAATATTAAAATCCATCGGAAGTGTGGCTGCTGCAATCTCCACATCCAGTGTGTCGAGGGTGTGTACTAAATTCGGATTGCGATCGGTTTTGTTCCCACCGCCAGCATTAGCACCGGAAGCCGTGCGGGTGATGCGTGAAACACGATTTCCTTTCATCCACTCTTTTGTCAGCAGACCCCGATCAGTGTAGTCAGCGTCCAGGTATGCTTCGAAAAAAGCAGTTATTAGTCCCAGGTCTGAATTACCAGGATTAGGGAAAACTTTGTCAGTGTCACGAACCAGTTTGTGGAGGTCGCGAATCTCCAGCGAGTCGAGCAGACTGGTTTTATGCGAAATAGCCAGGGCAGTAACAGCCGGTAGTTCTTCAGCCCGTGCAATGTGTAATGCCTGGAGTTCGTCGCGTGAAACGTGCGTTACTGGTTTTTCGCTGCCGTGTTGAGCAAGCCAACGAATGGGCAGTTCCTGACCGGAGACAGGCAGAAGCATGCTCTCCTCAATCTCAGTCATGTCTTCGCCGTTGATGTTGGTATTGTCAGTGCTGGCTGGTTTGTCCTGAACAGAGGGGGAAGGGCCGATAAATGTCATTGTGATGCCATCTTTCCCGCCTTTTTCATAGCGGTTGCAGAATTCAGTATCAAACACGCCTTCTGGCGGAAGGTCGTCAACAACGGGCAAATTGACGCGGACGGGTTTTTTAAAGTCGTCTTCATCATAATCGTTGTCATCCATTGCGGTAATGCAGCGGGAGATTGCAACAGATAATTTTTTTGCTGTAGTCCAGTAAAAACCACCTTTAATTCCCAGGCGTTTTCTTACTTTGTCATTTTTTGCTTCGCAATATAGTGCAAATTCTTCTTTATCAGTGCTCATTATTGGTAAACCTCATCACAGATTTAAGGGTGAACAAATCTCTGCCATTGCTGACATATAAGAATGAAACTGGATATTTATTACGGTGCTGTTTTAAAATCCTGCCGGGATTTCGTTATTATCCTGGTGAATAACTTTATCGACCGGATAACAGTTGCCTGGAATTTTCTGTTCGGTTGCTGCTGCCATACATTCCTGCTTTGTTCTGTGAACACTGACTGCAATATCAACTGGCCCTCCGGAAACAAGAAAAACCGTCAGAATAAGTGCAAATACTGGATTCATTGTGCACATCCTTTTGGCATCAGACGTAAACGGGCCAGCATTGAAACAATGCATACTTTATTTAATAACTCCCGTTCGTGTTTTCTTTTGTTAATGGCATCTTCAGTAAATACAGGATTACTGATAGTGACACCAATTTCAAAACAACCTTCAGACGTATTAACGTTTGGTAATAACGTTTTCATTATCGCGCCCTCAACAATGAGTTTTGTGATGCGGTGCCTGGTGCCTCCAGGTGACGTTAACCAGTTAACAATTAACGCCGGATACAGAGAATCCACCCATAACACTGTTTTTGGTTTTAACTGTTCCGCGTGCGCTTAGCCGCATTCACCGCATCACAAAATTCACTTTAAAAAGGGCGGCAGAGCAGTCACGGAGTAAAACTGATACCGCCAAACGTCACCAGAAAATTGATAACAGAGGGCGTTGCAGCGGGGTTGTCACTTAAGCGTATGGTCAACCTGACAACCCGGTGTCCTCAACGGGGAAGGAATAACCCCGCCATACTTACCGCCGCGCCATTTCGCGGAGTGCCACAACCGGAAGCGCACGGTCGACGAAAATTTAACGACAGGCTATCTATGAACCAGCTACCTCGCCGTGCGCTTTCGCGTTATGGTCTGACTTTTCAGGGAAATATCCTTTCAGTAAACTGTCAGTGCCGGATGCTCACCCGTGTCCGGCGCACGCACTCCACCTCACCCGTGGAGAACTCCTTAATTACCAACCTTAGCTTCGTTGGTTAGCTATTAACGCGGGTATGTAATCATTCTGGCAATGCTTAATGCCGCTGCTTTTTCCAGATTGGTGATATCCTGCTCCAGAGCGGACAGATTTTCAGCCTGCTTAGCCCTGGCTTCATTAGCCCATTTCAGATCCTGCGCTGCATTAATTTTCTGGCGCATCCACTCATAAAGTTCATCATCGGTATAGTCTGGCGCGATTATGACGGGTTCTCGTTTCTGCATACTGATTCCTCGCGGTGCTACTTCGCTTATCAGCCGTTAGATTTTGCCGAGCTGGAAAGCGCCTGTTTAAACTCACTGAAGCTGAGAGCTTCTTCGCCTTCGGCAAGGTCTTCGAAGTATTCTTCGTAAGCCTTTTCCATGATTGTGTCGAAATCCATATCACTCACCTGAGTTTCTTTCCAGCCAGCGACGGGCACCATTTTCGGTTTTAAACGTTTTGCTTTTGGTATACGTCATCGCGGTGAACGTGCCGTCCTGGTTGGGAAACACGCCGTACACCAGAGATTCGTTGTTGCCAAGATCGATAGTATCCATGCTGACCTCATTTCCCCTTAACGCCGGGGTAGCGGAACAAAAACCTGCTGCATAGTTATTAAAGTTGAACCCTGCCGTCATGTTCTTACGCCTCGGGCTGGCTACTTAACCCCTGACCACTGCCTGGTAACTCGAAGTATTGCCCTGCATTCTGTGGGGCGGGGTGGGTTGGTATGAAAAGAAGGATACCCATAGGTATTTAAAAAGTAAATACCCATGGGTAACTTTTTGCGGTGTCTTAACTGGTGACTAGTTGTTTGGTGAGCTATGATGCGTTTTGTGCTTTCTTTTTACGGATTTCTTCGTAGATCATATTGTAATACTGTTTTTTCTCTTCAAGAGTTTTTAATAAGTTATCCGCTTCACTTTCTGGCAGTTCGTCTAAGAGATCTAAAAAAATACGTTGTCGTGGCGTTAGAACCCTTGTTTCATAACTGGAGGCTGTGTTCGTTGATGATGAAACGATACCATCCATCCATCCCCGGGGTAACCCAAAGGACTCTTCGATAATCTCCACCATATCATCAGCGATCCGTTTTTTTCCCTTTTTCCCCTCTGGGTACAACATTCTTGATACATAAGAAGGCTCGCGCCCGATCTTTCTGGCCACGTTAACCGCTTTACCATCGCATTTCTCATCACGAATTTTGATGAGTTGCTGTCGTCTAAATTCATATTTGTCCATAGGTAAATAATAGATGCGATTACCGCAAGGTAAACAACCTGTGGGTATTGACTTTTGTTTACCTGCGGGTATTCTTTACTGTGTTTACTAAGGAGTAGCTATGGAAGAATTAAGAATATTTCTCAATTCTCTTTCGTCAGATGAACAGCGTATGTTTGCATGCGAGTGTGGTACCAGCATCGGTTATCTAAGAAAGGCATTGAGTAAAGGTCAAGTGTTAGGGGCATCGTTATGTGTCCTTATTGAGCGAGCCAGTAATGGTGAAGTTACACGTCAGCAACTAAGGCCTTTTGATTGGATGAATATTTGGCCCGAGCTGGAAGATACCAAAACGTTAACACAACCACTTTCTAGGAGCTTGATTCATGAAAATCAAGCATGAACACATCCGCATGGCGATGAATGCCTGGGCGCATCCGGACGGTGAAAAAGTTCCGGCAGCTGAAATAACCAGGGCTTATTTTGAACTGGGTATGACGTTCCCAGAACTGTATGACGACAGCCATCCGGAAGCCCTGGCTCGCAATACCCAGAAAATTTTCCGCTGGGTAGAGAAAGACACCCCTGATGCAGTTGAAAAAATTCAGGCGTTGTTACCAGCGATCGAAAAGGCAATGCCACCTTTGCTGGTGGCCAGAATGCGCAGCCACAGTTCAGCTTATTTTCGGGAACTGGTGGAGACGCGGGAGCGACTGGTGAGAGACGCTGATGATTTTGTCGCAGTGGCAATCGCCGGTTTCAATCAGATGAACCGTGGTGGCCCGGCAGGAAATGCTGTGGCAGTACATTGACTGACAATAGCCATATCGAATCGCTTCCGGCAACTCGTGAGGAAAAAGATTCGGTATCAGAAGAGGTGAGTATGGCTAACGCCTGGCTCAGATTATGGCATGACATGCCAAATGACCCTAAGTGGCGAACAATTGCCAGGGTGTCAGGGCAGCCAATTGCAACAGTGATGGCAGTGTATATCCACCTCCTGGTGAGCGCGTCACGAAATGTCACGCGAGGTCACATTGATGTCACGACAGAAGATTTGGCAAGTGCGCTCGACGTGACAGAAGAGGTAATTGATTCAATTTTGCAGACGATGCAGGGGCGGGTACTTGATGGTGATTTAATCACTGGATGGGAAAAACGCCAGGTGCTTAAAGAGGACAACGGCAATATTTCGCAAACCGCAAAATCTCCTGCAGAGCGCAAGAGGGCGCAGCGAGAGAGGGAAAGAAAGCGGGAACAAAATGGCGATTGTCACGGCGCGTCACGAAATGTCACGCACATGTCACGACGAGTCACGACAGATAAAGATACAGATAAAGATACAGATAAAGATACAGATACAGATCAAGAAGATCAAAACACTATGGTCCATGGCGTAAAAAACGCCACGAACCAGGCAGGGGATGTTCAGACCGTCAATCTTGGTCAGCCAGCAGGCACGACACCGGAAGCCGATTCAGCGTATGCGCTGAAAGCCGATTCGGGCGCTGTGCAGCAGGTGATGACCGCAAGGCCGGAGCAATCACACCAACTGCAGCAGCCTGAAGCCGATTCCGCCATTCAGCGGGAAGCCGATCGGGTAGTCCCGGAAAACACCGGGCAGCCTGTGGGACGAGTAGATTATCCGGATGTGTTCGAACAGGTCTGGCGGGAATACCCGTTGCGTGCTGGGGCAAACCCGAAGAAATCCGCTTTCAGTGCTTGGAAGGCCAGATTACGCGAGGGGGTGCCACCAGAGGCCATGCTGGATGGTGTGAGGCGTTACGCAAGATACCTGGCGGCTACCGGGAAAACGGGAACGGAATTTGTTCAGCGAGCGACGACGTTTTTTGGACCGGACCGGAATTTTGAAAACCCCTGGTTTCTCCCGGTAAGCAGTACGAACAACCAGCGTTGTGTGAATCATATTTCTGAACCGGATACCGAAATTCCACCGGGCTTCAGGGGGTAAGTGTGTATTTCTGGTCATGAGGTAATTTTCAGGAGGGCTTGTGGCAAAAGTTTTTACACAAGAAGAGCGGGAAAAAATTAAAGGGCAGGTTCTTGAACTCGTACGCCAGAGTGGGCGCGAGACGTTACGACAACTGGAAGCTAAAACTGGGGCAACAAGATATCTGATGAGCGTTCTGGCCAGAGAGCTGGTTGCCAGTGGCGATGTATACAACTCTGGTTACGGGTTATTCCCGTCTGAACAGGCGCGTAAGGACTGGCAAAATGCCCGTAAAAAGCTCTCAAGGGCAAAGCTGAAGAAACCATCTGCGGTTGATCCGGACCTTATCTGGTCATTACCTGATGGAGAAATACGTCGTTACGACAGGCGTCATAATATAATTTGTACTGAGTGTCGTAAAAGCGAAGTTATGCAGCGGATATTGTCGTTTTATCAGGGGGATGTTCGGTATTTTTTGAAGTGACGAGATTAAAGTGCATTAGTTCAGATGTAAATTGACATTTTGTGGCACAGGGTAGAGCTAGCGTGGTTGTCCGCTTTGTGCCAAAAGCAGACATTGATAACATTGAGATATGTTAATTTATAGGGAGCAGCTCAAGGCCCACTGGAACTTCCAGTTTTTGCCCCTGAAACCGTTCCCAATGAGCACTTCCATCTGAAGACTGCGCAGTCTTAGTTTTCGTTGCCTTTAGTTTATCCCTTTATGATACCGATAAAAACTTTGTTGCAATTTCTGCTGCCGTTTTCTCCATGCTGGGATATACAGTGCTTTCGGATATATTAAGCTGCGCCAGCTCTTCCAGAATTTTATTTTTGTTCGCTATCTCCACTCTGTTAAGAGGAAACTCAGCATCTGTTTCCGGTAAAATGGGATCAAGTCCGAACAGAAGAAAAGCTCCTGCCTGAGATTGTATGCGTTCATTATTTATTTTAGCCTTAAGGAAAACAACTTTCCTTAAGTCATCAGGAATTATTCTGTTTCTGAAATATGATTTTTCATTCTGTATAAGGTCTGCAAGTTTATCCGTGAGTTCAGATAACTCCATATTACCTTTTCTGGAATCAGAGGAGGACAATTTTTCCAACTCTTCGTAAGATAAAAGTGATAAGTTTGCTATACAGCTCACTGTATCTGAGTCGAAATATTTAATTTTCTTTCTATTTGTTGAAAACGAAATCACCTGTCCGTTTTCATCGGGGTTCGAACAGCAAGCAAAATATAATGCTATCAGTGGGTTAGATGTAATGTCTAAGAGTCTTGTAGGCAAGCCATAATGCTGCATGCGGACAAGTTTATCAATCGTAAATTTATCCTCCTTAAATTCATTTGGTCTTGCGCTGAGTATTTCACGTACTAAATCAGATTCTGAAGCAAGATGCCTGTACGTCCCGTTTTGATTTTTTCTGTAAAGAGAGGGGACAAGCTCATATGAGCTTTTAGAGTGTCCACGATAAAAGGTAATGAGACCATCACGAAAGTTTTTCTTTATGAAATTAAGATAATCTATAATATTCTCGACTACTGGGTATGTTTGTTTTTTTAATTTGATTGTACCTTTCAGTTGGCTATTTTGTTTGTTTAAACCAAGTGATTCCAGAACAATATTTAAATCCTTATTTTTTACTGCCCAATGTGTACGACTTAACCCGAAAGATCCTAGCCCTAGGGTTTCTTTATATAATGTCGTTTGGGGATTCGTTATTTCTCCAAAATTATGATTAATCTTGAAAGAAAATAAAATATCGCCACCATCTTTACGTAAGTTTCTTATTTCCCCAAGTCTGATCCTGATGTACTTGTTTGTATCATATTCATCATCTTTTGTATAAGTTTCGGTCATGAACAATACTGGTAGCTTGGCGAGTTCTCTTAAGGTATCGGGTCTTATTGGTGTTAATTTACTGTAAATATCGCTTGGGGTGCCTTCCAGCATGCGGGACATCGAGAATCTTTCCTCGCCTTCTTTAAGCCCAGGGTCCATACACGGCCAGCGGTCAAAAACGTCCGGTTCTCCGGCCATGATTAAGCTAAACATCGCAATCTCCTAAATTTACTTGCTAAAGTCAGTGTACTTTTATCATGTTGCTTCATTGTGTATGAAAGTAACATTGGTTGTCCATGCTCGTTTGTCTCTCATAATTCACAAATTTGCGAATATTTTTTATAAAAAATTCAAAACAGATAGGTTGACACAATCAAAATTCACAAAGGGCACCTGCTTCTAATGTGGTTACGGCCCGATCATACGGGCAATGTCTTTCCATTATTGAAAACTCCGGGATCAACCATGATATATGAAGTCTCTTGCTATCCAGTTAAGTAAATGTCTGCTTCTCGCTCAAAGCGGGCTAGAAGGTTAGCTTGCGTCGGACTTGGCGTATTTAAAGAAGTGCTGGTGGTGACAGGTTATTATGTTCCATTTCTACAGAACAAAATCACAGAAACTATACCCAATAGTTGTATTGAATCACTGACGAGACATCCTCATATTTATCAGGACTGGTGTACGTCCAATACAGGAGGTTGTGGTGCTGGTTCTCAAATGTGCGCTGGCTATTGCTGCTGTAATGGCAATTTATTGCCTTGCTGTTGTTCTTATGGATCGCCTTTCTGATTGATTTTATATTGGCGAGGTGACGTGAGTTAAGTAGAATTGCTGCGGGTGCTTGAGGCTATCTGCCTCAGGCATGAACACCAAAGGCAGATAGAGAAAAGCCCCAGTTAACATTACGCGTCCTGCAAGACGCTTAACATTAATCTGAGGCTCAATCTATGAACGGCAAATCTAGGTTAGCCTCTTACGTGCCGAAAGGCAAGGAGAAGCAGGCTATGAAGCAGCAAAAGGCGATGTTAATCGCCCTGATCGTCATCTGTTTAACCGTCATTGTGACGGCACTGGTAACGAGGAAAGACCTCTGCGAGGTACGAATCCGAACCGGCCAGACGGAGGTCGCTGTCTTCACAGCTTACGAACCTGAGGAGTAAGAGACCTGGCGGGGGAGAAATCCCTCGCCACCTCTGATGTGTCAGGCATCCTCAACGCACCCGCACTTAACCCGCTTCGGCGTTTTTTCCGTTGATTAACTCTAGTTATTAGAGAACCGAACTTTTATTGATGGGGCAGGGAGATGAAGAAACTTGTTTTAGTCGCAGGTGTAATGATTGCAACAGTAATGTTGGGAGGGTGTGCAGCAAAGGTCGATCCAGCGTTGAAAGCAGAAGCAATGAAGCCACTAACATGTAATGATGAAAAGCAATGTGACTTTTATTGGAAACGAGCGCAATTCTGGTTGGCTAATAATTCCTCATGGAAAATTCAAACGGCGACAGACACGCTAATTTCCACTTATAATCCCTCTCCAAATAGTCCATTCCTCGCTTATCAAGTGAGTAAAATGCCAAATGAAGATGGATCCTCAAGAATTTTCATCAAGCCTTTTTGCGATAATATGTTTGGCTGTCAACCAAACCCCTATCAGGCAGTTGTTTCCTTTAAAAACTTCGTTAAAACAGGGCAGTAGTGTATAGCTTGGACGATAAATTATTAGTGAAAACGCCGTAAACCCTCACCCAATGTGGACTAAGCCTATCAAACATGACTGTGATGATTAGTCCGTAGTTGTTGCCTATGAAATCTGGATTGAGTCAGGGTTTAATCCAATAATTATTCTATCGTTCCTTTACAAGTCTGGTATATTACTTTCAGTTTGTTTTAGCATACCCGCTTCGGCGGGGTTTGTTTTTTCCTGGCATTCTGGTTTACAATTCGCACGCCAGCCTGAACAACTGGCACCTGCTGCGCCAGCAGAGACAACCGATGGCGCACGATACCAAATTACACAATTCTGATGATTCTGCCGTCTTTGCCAGCAGGCACGGGCGACGTTCCCGCACTTTCAAATCTGACTGGTTCCAGCATGATCCATGTACTGAAGAACAGGCCGAATGGCTAATTCATAACTATCGCAGACGCGGATACGAGATTAAGAAAGCCCTCAGCCTCGATTATCGTCACTGGATAATCTATGTCAGGCTCCCTTATTCCGAACGCCCACCGCGCCCATCCCGCACATACCAGCAACGGATCTGGAGGTAACGTGCGGATATTACTTCGACCTGTTCTGGTACCGGAACTCGGGCTGGTGGTCCTTAGGCCGGGCCGTGAATCCATGCAAGTATTTCATAACCCTCGAGTGCTGGTGGAGCCTGAACCGAAAAGCATGCGCGGTCTGCCGTCCGGAGTCGTCCCTGCCGTTCGCCAGCCGCTGGCGGAGGATAAATCATTACTGCCATTTTTCAGCGATGAGCGGGTGATTCGTGCTGCTGGCGGCGCTGGGGCACTGTCTGACTGGCTGTTGCGTCATGTCAAATCCTGCCAGTGGCCTCATGGTGACTATCATCACAGTGAAATCGTCATACATCGTTACGGTACCGGCGCGATGGTGTTGTGCTGGCACTGCGACAACCAGTTGCGTGACCAGACATCCGAATCACTCGGGCAACTTGCTCATCAAAACCTGTCAGCATGGATGATTGACGTCATACGCCATGCAATGAATGGCACGCAGGAGCGGGAATTGTCGCTGGCTGAATTATCCTGGTGGGCGGTCTGCAATCAGGTGGCGGACGCGCTTCCGGAGGCAGTATTACGTCGTTCTCTGGGGTTACGTGCGGAAAAAATCCGCTCCTTGTACCGCGAAAGCGACATCGTACTGGGAGAGCAGACCGCCACCAGCATACTGAAGCAGCGCACAAAAAATCTTGCGCCGTTGCCTCATGCCCACCAGCAAAACCCGCCACAGGAAAAGACGGTGGTCAGCATTGCCGTTGATCCGGAGTCACCGGCTCAGTATCTCCAGCGCCAGAAACCACAACGGGAAGAGATGCCTGTATACACGCGTTGGGTAAAAACGCAGAAATGCATGACGTGCGGTAATCAGGCAGATGATCCGCATCACATCATTGGTCATGGACTGGGAGGGATGGGAACAAAGGCTGATGATTTGTTTGTTATTCCGCTGTGCCGTAAATGTCATAACGAACTGCACGCCGGGGTAAAAGATTTTGAAGAAAAACACGGCAGCCAGCTGTTGTTGCTGATTCGTTTTTTAATGCACGCGAGAAATTCGGGTGTCCTGAAGTGGAAAGCATGAATGACTGAACGCATAGAATTTGTTTTGCCTTACCCGCCGACGGTGAATACCTACTGGCGACGTCATGGCAATACGTATTTCATCTCGGAAGCCGGAAAGCGTTATCGCCGTGATGTGGCGCTAATTGTTCGCCAGCAGCGGCTGAAATTAAGCCTGTCCGGAAGGCTGGCGATAAAGATTATTGCAGAGCCACCGGATAAGCGCCGCCGCGACCTGGACAATATCCTGAAGGCACCACTGGATGCGCTGACGCATGCCGGACTACTTATAGACGACGAGCAGTTTGATGAAATCAATATTGTGCGCGGTCAGCTCGTTCCTGGTGGGCGGCTGGGGATAAAAATCACAGAACTGGAGTGCGCATGAATAACCAGTATTTACAGTTTGTGCGTGAGCAGCTCATTATCGCCACCGCTGATTTGAGTGGGGCAACAAAAGGTCAGCTTGAAGCCTGGCAAGAGAATGCCATGTTCGATACAGGGCGTTACAGGCGAAAAAAAATCCGGTACCGCGATGAAGTGACTGGAAAAATGATAACGCGGGATAATCCACCAATCCCGGGAAAGCAATCGCTGGCGAAGGGGACGTCAATTCCTCTGGTCAGTCCGGTTGAGTTTTCGACATCATCGTGGCGGCGGGCTGTTCTGTCTCTTGAAGAACATCATAAAGCCTGGTTGTTGTGGTGTTACAGCGGGAGTATTTGTTGGGAATATCAGATCGCGATAACACAGTGGGCGTGGAATGAATTTAATACTCAATCCGGTACCAGAAAAATTGCAGGGAAAACGCAGGAACGCCTGAAAAAATTAATCTGGCTGGCGGCGCAGGCAGTAAAAGCAGAACTTTTTGGTGGGGAAGGTTATGAATACCAGGAGCTGGCATTACTGGCGGGAGTGACAACTAAAAACTGGTCCAAAACATTTACTCGTCACTGGGTTGCAATGAAACACATTTTTCACCGACTTGATAGTGAGGCTTTATTGTTTGTAATGAGAACACGTTCAAAACAAAAGGCGGCATTTTCAAAGCAAAGTATTGCAAAAGTAGATTGAAAGGCATATATTTCATGCAAATCTGATATTTTGCCGATTTTGTACGTGATGGCAAAAGCAAACAAAACCCGCCCACAAGCGGGTTTTTTGTGCCACTTATCTCGGATAGACATGGTGAATGCGCTAGTGGAGGAGATAAGGGTGATTTTTGAATGCTTGCAACATTGATTTCGTAACGTTATTATCCTGCGCCCGGCCCTTTAGCTCAGTGGTGAGAGCGAGCGACTCATAATCGCCAGGTCGCTGGTTCAAATCCAGCAAGGGCCACCAGCCGCCACTAGCTCATCAGGAAAGAGCGTCAACCCTTTAAGTTGAGTGTGCGAGGTTCGAGTCCCCGGTGGCGGTCCAGTGCCGACTTAGCTCAGTAGGTAGAGCAACTGACTTGTAATCAGTAGGTCACCAGTTCGATTCCGGTAGTCGGCACCATATGCGGGCATCGTATAATGGCTATTACCTCAGCCTTCCAAGCTGATGATGCGGGTTCGATTCCCGCTGCCCGCTCCAGTTAGAGTCTTTCAGTCTGCGATGATGGGAAATCCCGGAGTGACTGAAAGACGTTTAAGTTATGAATGATCGCTTTTTTTGCAAAATTGCTGTGCAGAAATACTAACCTTCGGGCAGGCGATCATTCATAAGCACTCTGCTTTTATTCCGATTAACTGTGGGTGGTTTGTTGGATAGAGTGCTTCCCTTACTGTATATATCGTTTCGCCCGCTTTTGCGGGTTTTTCTTTTCAAATCCCTTTCATTTCTCAGTGTAAAACTACGCCATCCGTTATTTGCGGAGGTGAGGCTATGAAATCCATGGACAAAATTTCAACGGGCATTGCCTACGGCACCTCCGCAGGCAGTGCTGGCTACTGGTTTTTACAGTGGCTTGATCAGGTCAGTCCGTCACAGTGGGCTGCGATTGGTGTACTGGGGAGTCTGGTTCTGGGCTTCCTGACTTATCTGACAAATCTGTACTTCAAAATCAGAGAAGACAAGCGTAAGGCTGCACGGGGAGAGTAATTCAATGACTCAAAACTATGAACTGATTGTGAAAGGGATCCGCAATTTTGAGAATAAAGTTACGGTAACTTTAGCGTTACGGGACAAAAAACGCTTTGACGGCGAAATTTTTGACCTGGACATCTCGCTGGACCGTGTTGAAGGTGCCG
>ERZ791671.594-NODE-594-length-23122-cov-2.72974_pt1 | contig 23122 bp, 20 predicted proteins | sample MGYA00510052_ERZ791671 | MGnify/ENA primary metagenome ERZ791671 (study PRJEB30046, sample SAMN00715231) | human gut metagenome | study: EMG produced TPA metagenomics assembly of the A metagenome-wide association study of gut microbiota in type 2... | reverse complement strand
GATACGCCGCCCTTACAGCCGCCGTAGTTCTGGCGGTGGTAGCTGGCAAACCGTGTTACCAGCATGCCGGCAAAGTCCGTTTCCCCGCACATGAAGACCCGTTCCCACGGTACGAAGACGTCATTCAGGACCGTCAGGCATTCGCCGCCGACGATACCGTACTTGGCATTGCCCTGATCGATATCTCCTTCCAGTTTACGGCCATCATTGCTCTGGCGCCCGAAGATGTGCAGTACCCCCGGTGCATCGACCGGCAGGGCACAGCAGACAGCATAGTCCTTATCTTCCGGTTTCAGGCTCATCGTCGGCATGATCAGCATTTCATGGCTGTTGACCATCCCCGTCATATGGGCCTTGGCACCGCGGATGACGATGCCCTTGTCATTCTTTTCTACGACGTGGACGAAGAGATCCGGGTCGCTCTGCTGGCTCGGCCGTTTGCTGCGGTCGCCCTTCGGATCGGTCATAGCACCGGCTAACATGAAATCTGTATTCTGGATGTATTCAAGGAACTTTTTGAAGCGTTCATGATAATGGGTGCCGTATTTCTGGTCCATTTCAAATGTCGTGCCATAGGTGGCGTTCATGGCATCAAAGCCGACGCAGCGCTGATAGCACGTCCCAGTTTTCAAGGAGATCATCCGTAACATTTTAACCTTCTTGATCAAATCATCGACACTCTGATGAATATGCGTAAAACGATTAATCTTTTTCCCCGTTAAATGCGAAGTAGCCGTCATTAATTCTTCACAGGTAGGATCAAAAGCTAAATCATAAGTTAGTGCTGCAGAATTAACATGTCCACGGAGATATGGATTATCGGGAATTTCTTTTGCAGGAATTTGTTTTCCTTTAAAATAGACAATAATATTTCTTTTGCGTAAACTGTCTTTATATTCCTGCCCAGTCATCATAATTGTTCAACCTCCCATTTGCATTAAAATACTTTTCGGGTCCCGCTACGGACACACGAGCAGGACCCATATTTCCCTATTACAATAAAAACACAAACATGGTTCAACTTTATTTGCAGTTCCAGTGCTTACGCATCTGTGCCCATTTGGCATCACGGATGCTGCAGATTTCTTCAATATCCTTATCTTTCAGATGAGCAAACCGTCCCTGTTTTTTCAGATAGTCTCTGACATCACTGAATTGTTTCGGATTACGGTTCAGTGTGTATTCATGGTTTTCATATTCTGCCAGATACCAGAGACCGCTGTCCACGGCTTTTTTCGCAATATCAACGGTCAATTCAGAGGCACAGCCCCATCCGGTCGGACAGGGAGCGAAAATATGGATATACGACGGGCCATCGGTCGCTTTGGCTTTTGCAACTTTATTGAGCAGGTCTTCGGGGTAACCCAGACTTGCCGTAGCCGCATAGGGAATGTCGTGAGCCGCAACGATTTCAAAGACGTTCTTCTTCGGTTTCGTATTGCCCGGCAGACGATCACCAGCCGGAGAAGTCGTCGTCTTGGCACCATACGGCGTAAGGCCCGATGTCTGGACGCCCGTGTTCATATAGGCTTCGTTATCATAGCAGATATACATAATGCGGTCGCCCCGGTCGATAGCACCGGAAAGTGACTGAAGGCCGATATCGGCAGTACCGCCGTCACCAGCAAAACCGACAACTGTATAATCCGTAAGGCCAAGAGCCTTGGCACCGGCTTCAATTCCAGCTTCCATCGCAGCAGTTCCAGCAAATGGTGTAATAGTACCACTGCAACCAAAGGTCATACTGGGATAAATGAAGGCAACTGTAGACATACAGTTTGGTGGTACCACTGCAAAAGTGCGTTTTCCGAGTACTTTCATGACCAGCCGGATAGATAATGCTGCCCCGCAGCCACCACAGGCCTTATGCCCGTAGAATAATTCTTCATTTGTTATATTCTGTGCATTCAAGCCCATCTTATTCACACCCCAATTTCACAAATTCAACGGTCGGAGACTGCGGCGTTCCGGCAGCCTGACGCAATAACTTAGCAAAGCAGTTTTCGATGTCGCTCTTTAAGATAGAGCGGCCACCCAGTCCGGCAATGAAACTGAAGGTTGCCGGTTTATCAGCAGCCCGCATGAGTGCGGAATTGACATTCGTATACACAACGCCTTCAAAACCATGGTCCACATCTTTTTCCAGTACACCGACAGCTTTGACACCTTTGAGTGCATCGATGATTTTCTGAACAGGGAATGGACGCATGCAGCGGATGCGGAGCAGGCCGACTTTCTTTCCTTCATCGCGCATTTTATCGACGACACAACGGGTAGTCCCGGCAACACTGCCCAGGGTAACAATCACAGCATCGGCATCTTCGGTCCGATACGTTTCAATCATACCACCGTAGGTACGGCCAAAGAGTTTTCCGTATTCTTTATCGGCAGCTTCTAGCTTTTCACCAGCTTTAATCGTAGCCAGGTGCTGCTGATAATGGAGTTCCATATTATAATCCGGACCTGCTGTGACACAGTTGCTCATGGGATGTTCCAGATCCATTCTGTTGGCATACTTCTGATACGGAATGAAAGCATCTACCTTATCCTGTTCCGGGATTTCGACGACTTCATAGGTATGTGTCAGGACAAATCCGTCGAGGCAGACCATGACAGGCAGCATGACTTCCGGGTCTTCAGCAATCTTATAGGCCTGAATCGTCAGGTCCAGTGCTTCCTGGGCATCTTCGGCATAAAGCTGGATCCATCCGGCTTCGAGCTGGGACAGGGAATCACGCTGGTCACCATAAATATTCCAGGGAAGGGCCAGAGACCGGTTGGCGTCCATCATGACGATAGGCAGGCGGCCGCCGCTGGCATAATAGAGTCCTTCTGCCATATACAGGAGGCCCTGGGAAGAAGTTGCCGTAAAGGTCCGTGCTCCGACAGATGCCGCGCCGATAGAAGCCGTAATCGCGCTGTGTTCCGATTCGACATGGAGATACTGGGCATCGAGGCTGCCATCTTCTACATAATCGGAAAGACGTTCAACAACAATGGTCTGCGGCGTAATCGGATACGCTGCAATAACCTGTGGTCTGGCCAGTTTTGCGCCGAGAGCGACCGCTTCATCGCCGCAGATAAACATTTTTTCACTCATGCTTCTGTCTCCTTTACTAATGTAATGGCGCCGACTTTGCATTCATGGGCGCAAACACCACAGCCTTTGCAGTAATTGAGATCAATTTGCAGCTGATCTTCCGATTTATCAATCGTACCTTCCGGACATACGAGGAAGCAGCGAAGGCAATGAACGCATTTGTCATGGTCGATAACCGGGCGGAATGTACGCATGCCGGCATTAATACCGACAGCACGGACCGAGAGGATAATCGGCCAGTTTCTTAGGCGGTACAAATTCTACGGGCAACGGTTTATTCATGTTATTTATCCCCCTTTACAGCGTTATAAGCTGCAACGAACAATTTCTTATTCTTTTCGCGGATACGTGGTGCCAGCTGGTCATCGATGGCAGCAAGGACCGAGTCAACGCTGACATTGCCCGATGCAGCAGGCAGTGCAGCCAGCATGGGAACGTTTGTGATAGGCCGGCCCAGAATATCCAGTGCCAGCGCCGTCGCATCAATTGTGATGACCTGATAATCGCCAACTTTCGGAAATGCCGATGCATCTTTCGTCGTATTGATAACAAGAACACCTCCGTCTTTGAGACCTTTGGTTACATTGTTACCATACAATGTATCATCGAGGACGACGACATAATCACAGGTTTCGACTTCACTGCGGTCTGTGATTTTCTTGTCATCGATACGCGTGAATGCCAGGACAGGGGCTCCTCGGCGTTCCGGCCCAAATGATGGGAAAGCCTGCACGTATTTGTGTTCATGAATCGCAACAGCCTGCCCTAGGAGACGGGCTGCTGTAAAAGCGCCCTGGCCGCCACGGCCATGCCAACGTACTTCAATCATGACAGATCAACCTCCGTTAAAATAAATATCAAAATGCTATTGCCTATATTTTAAGGATAGATACAGGTGGATGAAAATTTCCTATTCCACCTGTATTCCTTATTATGTAAATCTTATATAAATCAATTTTTATTAATCTTTTTCATCTTCTGCATAGCGACGTCCAACTTTCATTCGATCACCTGCTACGGCCTGTACAAACCAAACATTATTCGGCGGACAACCTTTGCATGGCGTGCCCATATCCCAGAGATGACGGGTGCAGACGCCCATGAGGATAAGGTCTTCTTTTTTGATGCCAGCCGGAATCTGTTCCTTTGAAACCGGTCCGAGAACGATGGTCTTGCCTTCGAGGAGATGTTCGATGTGCTGGGCTTTCATATCCATGATAGCACTGATCATCGTCGTCTTGCAGCCTGTGCAGGCTTTGGCATCTTCTATTTTCGTAAAGGGTGGTACTCCTTCAATTTCCACTTCGCTGGCCCGTTTGAAGCGTTTGCGTACATCGGCCAGTTTTTCCCCGACAATGTCAATCTTATCGAGATGCATTTCCCCGAGGCCCCGTTCATGAGCCAATCTGGTCACTTTGACTTCTTCCGGTTCGTATCCCATGACAGCGCCGGTTACGGCATCACAGGCTACGCAGTCTTTAGAAGCAATAATCAGGTCCATCGGTACGGGTTCCCCGAAGATGGGTCCCAGCCCCTGCTGCCCTACAATCCCATCGACGACGGTGAGAACGCGGGGAATGCACTGGTTGATATCAACGACACCACCGAAAACGCCTTTCTTATGGAATTCTTTCTTTTCCGTATCCTGGATCAGGCCCTTGAGATTTTTGATTCCCAGTGTGACTTCTGTCTGATCATGAGTTTTCATGACCGGGACACTGATGATGGCATCGGCATCGACAACAGGCTGCCATGTATCGAGTTCCTGTACGATTTCACCCTGCGGGAAGGGAATGACCGCTTTCTTTTCTTTTTTCAAGTCCAGTACGGTGTATCCCTGTTCGCGGAGTTTTGTGTATTCTGCGAATTCAATGACCTTTTCCGTATCAACACCGGCAGCAGAAGATTCAGCAATGAACGGCTCTGCACCTGCTTCCTTACAGATATCATAAATAGCTTTGCAGACTTCATAGCGTGTCACAGCACCGGAAAAACGGTCGGAGCCCGGTGCTACGAGGTTCGGGTTAATAAGGACTTTGTATCCCGGTTTGATAATATCGCTGATGCCTCCGATGGCATCCAGTGCTTTGCGGACGGCTGCCAGTACGGCAGTTTCATCATGACCCTGTGTTTTGATAATAGATACTGTGCTCATAATTCTCTCTCCTTTGTATACATGATATATATTCACATATGATTTTTGATGATATCTACTAATTCATCGGCACTTGCGGAACAAATAATCCCAAGTTCCGTCAGTTCTTTGTCTACATTGACGGGCAGAGACTTGCCCTTCATATTTTCATTGAGAAGGCCTCCCATGATGATGGTCGTATCACCCAGTCCTTTTTCCTTTAAATCCTCAAGTAATGTCTTACCATACGTAAGCGCGATTCCATTATAGGTAGACATGAGGATAAAACTGCTTCCTGTTTCCACCACCGTATCAACAACTTCATCAGGTGTTACATTAGCTCCAAGATCAAACACGTTTGCCCCTGCTTCAATTAAAACAGATTTAACAATTTCTTTTCCAAATTCATGAACATCGGTAGCACCAACTACAGCATTGACTCCAGTGAGAGAATTTTCCAAATTGTCAATGCTGTCACAAATTTCATCGCAACGCTTATCAATATTAGCTACGATATCCGTCGGTTTGATGGGAATATGCCCCCGCATAGCTTTGGAATCTTCTTTACCAGCACCATATAATTCTTCCATTTTAGCAGCACCCATATTTTTTAGTGCTATAAACATTTCACAAGGATTCTTCGTATCAATACCGATGTCATCGAGGCCGTTCATGAGCCGTTCAAAGAAGACCTTGCCGCCCTGCAGCAGAATATCCCGCTGGGCCTTCAATTTTTCTACATCGAGAAATGCCTTATAATAATGAGCCTTATGTTCCAGCATATTTGCTGTAACATGGACCTGGATGATTTCATCTGCCGACGGAATCCGGATAGCTTCTGTAATAGGAATCGGCGTCACGGCATGTCCCGACGGGAAAAGCAGTTCTGCGCAGGAATCAGCCAGGACAAAGGAACTTAGTGCTCCATAATTACGATCGAAATCATTAGAATAGTCAATGGTATTGCCATACATCATGGAACCCGGTGTATGGTATTTATTGATAGCATTATTTACCATAAGGAAAATTATTCGAAGCATAGGGTCACTAAACAAATTGCCAAAACAGTGGGAAAGACGCCCGCCTAAGAGTTCTTCTACCAGATACCGTTCCATCATCGCCCAGCCGGTCATGTTAGCCAGGTCATGGAACATGGCACCGAAACCATCATCCAGATTGGAGTGAATGACAGCTCCCTTACTGCGGAATAAGCCCATCAAAGCAATCGCAGTACACATATTGATGACCCTGTCTTCTTTGCTGATTGCAACACCAGGATATTCGAAAGTATAGTATTGAGATATATTGCCCATGGTAGTTACGCCAGCACTGAGAGCTAATTTAGCATTTTCTGTAGAGTTCAGGGAACCTATCATATGATCCCCAAAATGAGGCTGAATAGGTACTACCTGACCGACAGCTGCCCATTCTTCCGGCGTTTCAAAAATCAGGCTGCCACCTTTCATAACTTTGTCGCGGTATTGTTCCGGTACGCCCATGACCCAGTCCAGCGCCACGCCGAATCTATCCAGGACGACATCACGTTTTTTGAGTTCTTCATAAATATGACGAAATCCTTTAGCCGTTTCTTCCCATGAATTCCAGCCAATATGGGCATGATGCATGACCTTGCCTTTTTTAGCCATTTTCATTTTGTATTCAGCTTCTGATGTAACACCATATTCTCTCATAAACAACGTAGTACCTACCGTAAGCCCATGCGCTTCGCGATGAGCTCTGGACATAATATCCTGAAGATCAGGCAGTTCATTAGGTACTAAATCTTTTTTTAGCAATACATTATTGCTCATATTTCATACCACCTTATACTATGCCAATGGAACTAGATTTTGTTTTAATAATTTTAACGCAGTCTTTTTATCGTATTGAGCTAACAATCCGGCTGCATAAAATATATATGATGTGTCTAAATAAAATCGGGCTGCACTTGGTATGAGAACATTTTTCTCATCCGATGATTTTAATGCTTGTTTCAAAATCAAACTTGGATTTTCACTATCTATAATAGGCCCTCCTGTACCAATAATAGTTTTTACATTCAATAAATCTTTTCCTTTCTGGATACGCTGTACTCCCTCTGCATATCCATCATAAATCTGACCAGCATGACGCCGTACTGAAACCCGCACAGCTTCCATGGCAATAGCCTGTTCAAATCGCTTTTCCTTTTCTGTATCAGGAACAAAATCATGATGGGCCAGGCGTTTATCCCGGCAGGCAGCAATCTCGATTTCCGAAAGGCCGGATATACGCTGAAGCCGTCTTATATCAGCTGCTTCGATCAACGAATTGACCGATTCTCTGGCCCCGATATCACCTTCTACGGTTCGTTTCGCTTTGGGCTCCGGAGCACCTACGATACGCACACCTTCCAACGAATCTTGCTCGGCATAAGAGTGAACATCAGTAGTAGCTCCTCCCATATCGACAAGCATGACTTCGTCCCATCCCTTTTCATCATCCGTCCCTTTAGCCAAAAGTTCTACGCCAGCCAATACGGCTGCCGGTGTTGGCATAACAATATCACCAACATATTGTCGGACCGTATCAAATCCTTTCATATGCGTGATACGTTTCATGAAGATATTTCGGACAGCTTCTACAGAAGATTCGATGTCTAGCTCATTAATAGCAGGAATAATGTTGTGGGCTAAAATACAAATTTCATCATGTTGCATAAAAGCAAGTCGTACTTCTGCTGCTATGCGGCTATTCCCTGCATAAATGACAGGAGCTTGTATTGTAGAACTCGCAGCTATTTTTTTTGCATTCTCTAGCACCCAGGTAGTATTGCCATTTTCATATCCACCACATAAAAGAATAATTTCTGGCTGTATATTGCCAATTTCTTCTATTTCATTTTTGGTAAGATTACCGAAAAAAGTTTTAATAATTTTCGCTCCAGCACCGTAAGCAGCATTTTTCCCCGCTGTCAGACTAAGTGACTCCGTCAGACCCACTACAATCATCCGCAGTCCTCCAGCCGCACTACTGGAGGCTATTTTTTGGGATGATTGTAATGCCTCAATGCCGATAACCGGCTTTATGGCATCAAAACATTTACATAACCCAATAGATGCATCTGTACCAACCGTAGAAGGAGTCCTAAACGTATACACAATACACTGTTTATGCATATCAACAACAGTAGCTTTGGTAAACGTGCTGCCAAAATCAACTAAAATCGTGAAACCCATCTACTATTCTCCCCTTTTAGTGTCCAAAATACGCATCTTTTAGAAAAACACCTTGGGTATATTCATCAGCGATTGGATGAATAGGAAAATGAATATAGGCACTGCTACATATTTGCAAAGGATATCAAACCACTTACCCAAAGGAATACTGCTCCCATCCATCCATTCGGTGCGAATCTTTTTTATTCCAACAACCCAGGAAAGGACAATGACAGAGAACAGGGCTGTAAAGGTATATCCCAAATCACCTACGAGATAATCAAGTTTTGCCAGGAATGCATCACTCCAAATGCAGGGAATACTACCAAGAATAGTAATAATAACTACAGCCAGCAACGTTTTTTTACGACTCCAGCCCAATCCGTCACTAAACGTCGTTACAGAATTTTCCATAATGCCAATAGCGGCTGAAAGCCCTCCAAGAAGCATGGCAAAGAAGAACAAGAATGCCACCAGTCCCGGCATAGGCATCTGGGCAAAAACATATGGCATCGTTACGAAAGTAAGATTCGGTCCAGACTGTAAATCAAGGCCAAAAGCTACTACTGCAGGAATAACAACTAATCCTGACATGATACATCCAAACAAATTCCACCATGTTATAGTGAAAAAATCCATGGGAATATCAGACTTTTTAGGCAGATAACTACCATAAACAATAAGATACCCAGGTCCAAGGCCAACAGCAAACAACGCCATCCCCATAGCACGGGCCCAAACAGAAGGATCCAGCAGCATGGACATATCCGGTTTTGCAAACATCATCAAGCCTTCTTCAATCCCCGGCAGAGTGAGTACACGGATAACAAGCGCAAAAAGGATAATAAAATGCAACGGGATACAGAATTTACAGAATTTTTCTACGCCATTCTTTATCCCCTTTAAACAGACAACAGCGATAACCAGCAATGTAAATACAACCCATGCAAAGACGCCTATGCGATTTCCCGTAAAAGATTGAAAGAATCCTACAGAATCAGCCGTAATTTCAGGCCCGCAATATAAACTAAAGAGTGTATAAGCCATTGTCCACGCTACAACAATGAGATAATACATATTTAATCCTAAAGGTATGAAAGGGAATACCCAGGATATTTTACCCAATTTAGGTCCTAAAACCTTATGATAAGCTGCAACAGGACTTGTACGTAGTTTTCTTGCAAAAGCAATTTCAGCCCAACTTGCTGGTAATACGATAAAAACAGTAATTATCGTAAAAGCTAAAATGAATGCACCGCCACCACTTTCAGCAGCAACATATGGAAACCGCCAAATAGCGCCAAGCCCAAATGCCATACCTATTGTCGATAAAATAAAACCAATTCGAGAACCCCATACTTCGCGTTCTTGCGTTTGCTCAGCCATAATTGCGCCTCCTTTTGTCAATCATTCCAATTATCTTTATTCCGTAAACTATGAACTAATGTCCAAATTGCAATCCCACCAATACCAATAATATATACGCCTAGCATAAACCATGTTGCGCCATCCATATTTTTTCACCTCTCTTAATCAGAAAGAACCATTATATATATTTGTCTGCGCATGACAAATTTCCCTAAAGAAATAGCTGATTAATTTCGAATATTTACTTCCGTACTGTGTATCGTTAATTAAATGATACAGCCGCATTTCTAAAATGTAAAAAGGTAAACTTTAATATTGGTATAAAGCTTTTTCATACTATTCCATTTTTTATAAATTCCTTTCTATTTTACACAACAGTTTTTGAAATATTTTACAGTCAATTCACCTGCCTATAAAAAAAGACGCTGCATTCACGAATTATTTCTTTTCGAAAAAATACAGCGTCGTATCAAATACTATTTTTTTGTTTATTTTCTTCTCTGTAAAATATTTTAATTTAACTTTTTCAATTATTGAAGTTTGAATTATTCATAATGATATGACAGTTGTTCATGGTTAACCTAAAATGGTTATATCGTTTAATATAATATAAGAAATAACCATATATTATTTAGATAATTTTATTTACTATTTTAATACGCCCTAATCAATTTATTTATCTCCAAATCTGTTATTTCATCGTCAAGGTAATTCCATTTTTGATAACTATACTAGCAAACTTGTTCATCATCTAAACCAGAATCTTGGTGCTCTTTTTATAAAAAGTCTCTACGCTCCAATACTATTGTTCCCATTTTTATTTTATGTTAACATTTTTTTATTTTATGTTAACATTTGTATTGTAATTTCATTATTCCCATTAATGTGATATAATATATTCTTTATTATTCTTAACAATGAAGAGGGATGATTACATGGATATCAAAAAATATGAAGTTTTATTAGCAGTCATAGATAAAGGGAGTTTTATAAAAGCAGCCTCTGATTTAGGTTATACCCAATCAGGAATTACTTACATGATGAACAGTCTGGAAAAAGAGTGCGGATTCCCATTATTACAGCGCAGCAACAAAGGCGTTGCCCTAACGATTGAGGGGGAACGCCTGATTCCTGAAATCCGCCAGTTAGTCCAATTAAACAAACGCCTGGAACAAGATTTTTCAGAAGTAAAGGGCACGATTGAAGGAAAGGTCCGGATTGGCTGTTTTTCTACCATTCTCTACGCAATCGTTCCCCATATCATGAAAATTTTTCATGATAAATATCCGAAAATCACTTTTGATTTAGTTGAAGAAAACAGTGCCGGTATCTTAGAACAATGGTTAAATTCCGGTTTTATCGACATGGCCTTTATCAGCCGTCAGCCACAATACGATTACGAATGGATTACTTTAAAAAACGATCCTTTTGTTATTGTTTGTCCTAAAGATTCAAAACTAGCCCAATACGAAACCATTCCTATATCCGAATTAAAAAAACAATCCTTATTTATATATCGTGGAGTAGATGGCGTAGATGTTGACATAGCCAAATATTTTAAACGCTATCATGTAGATTTATTCCCTACCTTTACTAGCTGCTCCGATTATGCCGTATTATTTATGATTAAAGAAAAATTAGGAATTGGAATGGTACCAGAACTTTTGACAAAATTAAAGGAACAAAATTTTTCCACACTTACTACACGATATTTAGATCCTATGGCCAGTCGGGAAATTGGTTTAGCCGTAAAAAATTACAACGAAAGCACCCTCGCTGTTCGAAATTTTGTTAAAACTGTCCAAAATTACATATCTACAGAACTATAATTATTTGTATTTTAATTGATGAATTTAGGTGAATCCCAAAATTCATTAATTGTATTTTAAGTTTATTATGAAATTTTCTGTTATTAATATGATTCTTTCTATCTTTACTTTTATTTTTCTGTATTCTATTATTTTTTTAGAAGAGAAAGTATTAAAATTACATTTTATATACAATGTCGTATATAGCATGAAACAACTCATGTTATATACGACATTTTTTATTATGTAAATTGAGTAATTCAAACACCATTATGATACTTTCTGTCTTCTGATTTTATTTTTTTCCTGTTATCATTTAATTAATTAAAATGATAATGTGTTTATTCTAAAAATTTAGGAGGTAATCGTTATGATTTCAAAAGAACTGCTTGATATTAAAGTAATGACCAAGGCCAATATCTATTGGGACGGAAAAGTAATCAGTCGAACATATCATCGAAAAGACGGAAGTAAATTTACTTTAGGTGTTATTACTGCTGGTACGTATACATTCGATGTAGGAGATAAAGAAGTTGTCTCACTCATTGCCGGTGAAGCAGAAATTATACTGCCGGAAGAAAAAGAATGGCATTCGGTGAAAACCCCTGATATATTTGAAATTCCAGCCCATTCCCAATATCAGATCCGTACGCCGGAGGTTGTGGAATATCTTTGTGATTACATTCCTGATTGACATTTTAAGACTAATCATTAAAGGGGGAATATCATATGAACATTAAACGTGTGCTAACTATAGGCGGAGCCTTTACAGCTTATTGCATTGGAGCTGGTGTAGCTTCCGGACAGGAAATTCTGCAATTTTATGGTTCATGGCCTGGTTCAACTCCCTTTTTTCTCGTCGCTCTTGGTTTTATTTTAATGTTGCTCTTCTGTATCGGCACCTACAAAACCGGTGCTATTAAGCAATTTAAAGATCCAAATGAAGCATACACATATTACTGTGGTCCTCATTTAGGCCGCTTAATTGATTACTTCTGTACTCTTTCTTTAGGTCTCTGCACATTGATTATGTTTGCAGGCAGCGGTGCTGCACTGAATCAGTATTTAGGAATCCCTGTATATGTCGGTACTATTTTCATGGGAATCGTTGCAGTCATTGTTGTATGTTTGGGATTACAAAAAGTAGTTGACGTATTAGGATGCGCAGGGATTATCATTATTGCCATAACCGTCGTCGCCGGCATTTACTGTATCACAACTAGTTCAATTACAATCCCAGAGGCACAACAACACCTGCCCGAATATATAGCTAATGGCTCAATATTGCAAGGTAAATTCATGGGAATTGATAACTGTGTTATTGCCATGTTTTCCTTAATAGGTGCTTATATAACCTTAGGAGTATTGTTCAATGTATCTCTTGGTTATAGCATTAAAAATAACACAGAGGTCTTAGCAAGTGCATTTTGCTCAACCATTTTATATTATGCAGGCATTTTAATGGTGCTGCTTACCTTAATAAAAAACTTGGATTATATTGCTGCTATTAAAGCTCAAATTCCTATGCTGGCCGCAATTGAAAATAACATTCCGGTTTTAGCGTTTCCCTTTACTTTTGTTATCGTTATAGGTATATTTACCACAATTGTTGGATATCTTTGGGCTTTTGGCCGTCGCTTTGCGGAAGACAAGACAAAGAAACAACGCATTATCGTCATTGTTGTTACACTTATCGGGGTTACAGTTGCCTCTTTCATTCCATTAGCCCAGCTGGTCAACGCTATCTATCCCGTCGTCGGCATTGCCGGTGTCTTACTGCTCATCGGCATTATATACCGGATGTTTACGGACAAAGAGGGATTTCATGATGACGTAGCTGAAACATTTGCTCCTGCAAACACTAATACTTCTACCACTGATAGATGATCAATTCCTTAAATTGTTTTACTTTCAATAAAGTGGATTAAACATACATCGTCCAAACAAAAAGACAGTGAACAGAGAGCATACCTCTCATTTCACTGTCTTTTTGCATATACGTATCCGGATTCATTTTACATAAATATATTTCTGATACCGGCTGCGGGGCTGGTCCGGAACGGTCATCTGCAATTTTCCCGCCTGAATCAGGGGTGTTATATAGCGTTTAACCACATATCCACTTGTTTTCAATCCCAGAAATTCTGTGATTTCCTGACGGCTGCGAGGAATCTTGCAAAACATTAAAATACTATCTTCATCTCTGTGCATTTCGTCATCAGAAGACATAGAAGATACCGGTTCATTATAAAAAATAACGACAAATTCATTTCTTCTATTTTCAAACACCGGTTCTGGAAGACCTTGTGCCTTCATTTCCCGCCGCATTGTCGGAATCCCGGAATAACGATTTTCCGCTTCTGTAAGAGATTCGGCCATGACAGCCAGTGCCGGATTTCGTATATCGGTTCTGGCCACACCCAATTGTTCCACTGTCATTCTGCCGTATAAACTCCCCGGACTATGTATTTCCAACCGGTCGGCAAACATATCGAGTTGTATAGGGATACTTTCCGTATAAAAGCTATAATCTCTATGAATAACTGCATTCAATATAGCTTCCCGTATTGCTGCCACAGGGTATTCTGTCCAATCATGTCGTTCCCCTGTTTTCTTATCAATAACGGTCCGCGTCTTCATATTCCGACGGCAAAAAGCCAACGCCTCCCGTACCATACCAGCCAGTGTACCTTCTATCCTTTTATTATCGATGAACCGGATATCCTGACGGTTTGTATCTCCAATCTCTAGTCCAGGGACGACAACAGCCGTAATTCCCAGCTGCGGAAAATATCCCTGCGGATATATACCAAAATTCATCAATGCCGCTAAAGTTGGCATCCCTTGTCTTGAAATATTCAACATATCGTAAATGACATCCTTTTCTAGTTGTGCAAATTTAGGATGTCCTTCTTTTTTTTCGTTCACATACTGATGAACAGCTTCCATATCCAACGCATTCATACCTGCCCGTTCAACGGGACGTTCATCATCATGAAGATGTTTCCGGAAAGCCTCCAGACTGTACAGTTCATAATCCGTCATGTGAAGATCCGCATCACCAACCCGTACAAAAGATCCTTTTAATCGTCCTGCCCCTTTGTAATAACAGGGACGATTAGAAATATCCAATCCGGGAATTTCTGCAGAACAAACATATTTCCCATCTATTTCTGCAATAGTGAATACAGCACGTACAGGAGGTACCATTTGCAGGCATTGATCCTTTACCTTCTTCTGCAAATCCTGTAAATCATATACGCCGGTAATACTAAACTTTTGCGTTTCATCAAGTCCAAATACTATAATTCCGCCATTATCCTGATTAGAAAAACTGGACAAAGTATCATATAATTTTGTCGGACATCCTTTATGTGCCGCCTTGACTTCTATGTTCTGCATTTCTGCCTGTTGCATTCTAATAGTACGGACTAATTCAACTAAGTTTTCCGGTACCATACTGCCTCACCTCTTTATATAAAATACTATCAAATTTCATTCGTTTTTTCAAATCATTTGATAAATCAGCGGGAGTTTTATCAAATGTTCCATAAATCTCCCGATAAATTCTACTTAATTTTTATTTAATTTCATTTATTTGCTGATTTAAATGAAATTTCAATTAACACTTCACTCGTTTTTATAAAATATACTATCGTTTTTATAAATTACCATCCGTGATTTATAAAAACAGACCTCCTGGCAGGTTTTTATCCGTGTCAGGAGGTCTATGTCAATTACTATGCCATGTATTGTTTACTTTTCTGTCTGCAAAACTTTGTCAATCCACTGGGCAAACATGCGGCTCACGGTGAGGCGTACGTCGTTATAGGCGTGTTCCGTCGGCAGTGTATCATAATCCTGGACGGCTGTTGTCTGATGCCGGCTGAGCTGGTTCCAGAGGGGTTCAATCATGGTTTTTGCCGGTGCCACATCATCCTGACTGGCTCCGATAAAGTAGAGGTTGCGATCCTTAATGTCCTCAAAAGCCTGGAAAATGCCATATCCCTGCTGGCAGCAATATTCGACGTCCCGGTAAATGGCTTCCGGTGATTCGACATGGAGGACGTAAAGACTGGAGTCGATGAGTTCATGCATAGCCGCATCCAGACTATGAGCAGGCCAGTACGGCAGATCATACGGGGACATGACGGCCGTTCCCTTCAGCCAGGGAATACGCCGCGTAACATTAATAGAGACAAAGCCCCCCATACTATGGCCTATGAAAAAGATGTTGTTTCTGTCGATGTGATACTGAGCTGCATTTTTTTCATCGTGAGCCCATTCGGCAACACAGACCGCATCATCAATAGCACCGGAAAAGGTATAATTGCCCTGACTGCCCCAGCTGCCACGGTAGGAAAAACTGATGACTACCAGACCGGTGCGGCGCAGATTCTGGGCGATATCAAAGGTTGAAGCAAAACCCGGAAAACCATGGCAGATAATGACACAGGGATAGGTCTGGTCCTTAGCTCCGCCAGGAATCAGGGCCGTACCATATACCTGGCAGCCATGACTGGAAAAAATCAGTGATTCCAGCGACGACGGCCGTTCCTGAGGACAACAAAGAGGGTCTTTTTCTATATTTTCAATCTGTAATGCCATATCAATCGCTCCTTCATCAGGTTTACTGTTCTTTCGAGATCATAGGATAAGGATCGCCGCCTTTGGACTTTACAATGACGGTGCCAACAATGAAGCCAATGACAGACGGCAGGACCCAGGCAAAGCCGTCTGCCGCAAAGGGAATATGATTGTACAGCTGGATGAGCGAGTCGAGAGGAAGATTGGTAATACCGCTCTTATTGAGCTGCATCAGGCCTTCAAACAAACCGATAATGGTTGCCATAGCGATAGTCCCTTTCCAGGCGCCATGATTGGGAACATATTTGCAGAAGACGCCCAGGAGCATAAGGGCAATGGAAACAGGATAAATAGCAATAAAAATCCAGAATGTATACCGGATGATTCCCTGTACGCCAATGCAGGCTTCAGCAAGGCCAAAGAGGCACACAAACACCATCATGTACTTGAAAGGGATTTTGCCGTCTGATAAATCGACAGTCAGATTGGCAATGGTCGAACCGACACCGATGGTCGTCGTCAGACAGGCCAGGAAAATGCCAATACCAAGAATAACATTGCCTGTAGAGCCTGTCAGTGCATGGACGAGGCCGTTGAGCAGAGCTGTCTGATCCATTTTGCCATCAAACATGCTGGACCCGGTAGCACCAAGATACAACAGGCCACCGTAGACGATGAGAAGTCCCAGGAATGCAACAACAGCAGCTTTCAGTGTCATTTTATGCCGCGCTGACGTATCGGTGTATCCTTTCGCTTTGATAGAAGCGACAAACATGCCGGCAATGGCAATACCGACAGCGACATCACCAGTCTGATATCCCTGCAGGAAGGAATAAGAGAATACATTGTCTACCTGGGGAGCCATAGGCGTGCCCAGCGGTTCGAATACAGCCAGGGCAATCATGACGACCAGGCAGATGAGCAGGAACGGTGTCAGATATTTGCCGACAATATCGACGATTTTAGACGGCCGGAACGTAAGCGCCAGGACAACGACGAAGTACCCTGCCAGAAGCGCAATGCGGACGGCATCGTTTCCCTGTAATCCCGGCAATACACTGAGCAGTCCGCTTTCAATGCCAACGCCAGCCTGCCGGGGCACACCGCAGGTCAGGATGAAAATAATCCACATTACCATGTAGCCTTTAGTAAACCATTTAGCTACAGGTGCACAAATAGCCTGGACCGTACCACCCATATTATCGACAGCAATAATCGTAGCAATAGGAAATAAAATAGCAGAAATAGCAAGGCCGATAATAGCGATTTCCCAGGAACTTCCTGACATGAGCCCGATAAGAGGTGGAAATACCAGATTGCCTGCACCGAAGAATACGGCGAACATGGCAAAGCCAATGATCAGGGCATTTGCGTTTGCATTTTTTGACATATGTAACATCTCCTTAAAAATAGGTGAATGTATATTCACAATATACATTTGTCTTTTATTATATCCCGTTGAAGTACATATGACAATACACTTTCGCATATTTTATAAATTAGAATCTTATTCAAATTTCAGCTTATGAATAAAATATGTTAAGCATACACCGATTTTATCAGAAAAATTATGATGTATTCTATTAAGCAAAATTCTGCTATGATATAAAACAAACGGGCCTGCCGTGGCAAACCCGTTTTATTGCTTATTCATCTAGTATAGCCCCAAAGTTAGCACTTTTAACCATGGCGCGATAGCGTTTCAAATACCCCGAAACTTCCTTAGGTGGTTGAGGGGTTATACTATTTTTACGCCGCTGGATTTCTTCCGGTGTAACCAGCAGCTCCACTTTGTGATTAGGAATATCAATAGAAATAGTATCTCCATCCTGTACAAAAGCGATGAGTCCACCAGCCGCCGCCTCCGGAGAAACATGACCGATAGATGCCCCGCGACTTACGCCAGAAAATCGCCCATCTGTAATCAATGCACACGTATTATCAAGGCCCATGCCGGCCAATGTTGCCGTTGGTCCCAACATTTCCCTCATCCCAGGACCACCTTTGGGACCTTCATAACGGACAATAACGATATCACCTGCTACAACTTTCCCTTCCCGCAGGCCCTGACTACATGATTCCTCACTATCAAAACATTTGGCAGGCCCCGTATGCACAAGCATTTCCGGCAGAACGGCACCTTTTTTTACAACAGCACCATCAGGCGCCAGATTCCCATAAAGCACAGCAAGCCCCCCAGTCTGACTGTATGCGTGTTCTCTATCCCGTATAACGTCTTCATCCGTAATAACGGCGCTTGCAATACGATCACCCCAGGTTCCTTCTACTGTACGCGCTGACGTATCGATGAGTTTCATTTCTGCCAACCGTTTCATTACAGCACTAAGTCCACCAGCACGATTCAGATCTACCAGAAAATGATGTCCAGCCGGATTTAATTTGACAATATGAGGAACCATATCACTAATAGCATTGACATGATTCAAATCAAAATGCAGCCCCGCTTCATGGGCTATAGCCGGAAGATGAAGCATCGTATTTGTCGAACATCCCAGGGCCATATCCGCTGCCAGACCGTTGCGGATGGAAGACTCTGTTATGATATCCCGTGGCCGGATATCATTTCTAACGAGATCCATAATTTTCATTCCTGCGTGCTTTGCCAGGATAATACGCTGGCTATCAACAGCCGGAATCGTACCGTTTCCCGGTAGTCCAGTCCCAAGATTTCCGTCATACAATTCATGGAATTAGCCGTGAACATACCAGCACAACTGCCACAACCGGGACAAGAATGTTCCACAATTTCTTCTGCTGCCGTTTCGTCAAGTCGTCCGGTGCGGACAGCGCCCGGTGCTTCAAAGGCATCCGTCAGAGCCACCGTCTTGCCATTCGCCCGCCCCGGAAGCATGGGCCCACCACTGCAGAAAATAGTAGGAATATTGACACGCAAAGCCCCCATGAGCATACCCGGAACGATTTTGTCACAATTGGGAATACATACCAAGCCGTCAAAGGGATGGGCATTGGCCATGATTTCAATAGAATCGGCAATGTGCTCTCGGCTTGGCAGAGAGAAAAACATGCCTTCATGATTCATGGCAATACCGTCACAAACTCCGATAGAAGGAAATTCAACGGGTGTACCGCCTGCCATCCGGATACCAGCCTTTACTGCTTCTGCAATCTTATCCAGATGCATGTGACCGGGAATAATTTCATTTTTAGCACAGACAATACCAATAATCGGCCGGTCCAGTTCTTCCTGTGTCAGTCCCAGAGCCCGGAACAAGGCTCTGTGTGGTATACGGTCCACCCCTTTTTTCATCAAATCACTACGCATAGTACAGCCTCCTCATTCCGTCATTGTTCTTTCGTTTCGACGATTATACCAGAAGCCGCTTCATAGAACTGAACGTATCCTGAATGATCGTCAAGAAGATGTCCGGTTGCCGCCATGCTCAGAATAATATTAAATACTGTCGGAGCAAGGAATAGTGGTACTTCCATATCACGTGCCGTCGTCAGAGCATTGTTCATATCTTTCATATTAACCTTGATTGTTCCACCCGGCGTGAAATCACGATGGAACATTTTCTGACCCTTTAATTCCAGCACGGTACTACCTGCCAATCCACTACGTACTGCCTGATAAACCTTTTTAGGGTCTGCACCCGCTTTTTGTGCCAGTGTAAATGCTTCAGCAACAGCACAGATGTTGCTATTGACCATAATCTGATTGGCCAGCTTGGTTACAGAACCACTGCCGCTAGGGCCGACGACAAGCCAACTGCTTCCCATCGCTTCAAAAGCCTTTCTTATTTTTTCGGCAGCCTTTTCGTCCCCACCAATCATAAAAGCCAGGGTGCCGTCTGCAGCTTTCTCATTACTGCCACTAACAGGTGCATCCAGAAACGGACATCCTTTGGCAGCGGCCAGCTCATAACATTTTTTTGAATCAAGGGGGGAAACCGAACTGCTGTCTACAATAATCGTACCTTCATCTGCGCCAGCCAGGATTCCGTCTTCTGCCGTAAGAACCTGCTGTACAATAGCCGCAGTTGGCAGAATCGTGAATACAGCATCTTTATTCTTTGCCATGTCACAAGCGGAAGCAGCTGCATGGGCACCTGCAGCGGTCAATTCATTTACAGCATCCTGATTTAAATCATATACCGTAACATCCATACCAGCTTTGACCAGATTCAATGCCATAGGCCTGCCCATGATACCCAGTCCCAGAAAACCTATTTTTAACATACCGTTCAACTCCTCCAGCAGAATATCAGAAATTAACCTTGTCTTTGCCTTTTGTATGAAGGATTTCCCGCGCTTCATCAGGTGTTGCAACTTCATAATCAAGATCATGAAGTACACGGATCACCTTTTCTACCTGTTGTGCATTGCTGACTGCCAATTCACCACTGGGCTTAATATAAAGGCTGTCTTCCAGACCGACACGCATATTTCCGCCAAGGATGACCGACATAGTTTCAAAGCGGAAGCAGCGGCGACCACCAGCAACCATAGAGAAGTTAGCCTGATCGCCGTAATCTGCTTTGACGTGATTGACAAAATACATGAGATTTTCAGCTGTCATCGGTATGCCACCCATTACGCCCGGTACAAACTGGAAATACAGAGGCGTTTTGATATATCCCTGTTTGAACAAGGTCCGGATATTATTCAGTTGACCTAAATCAAATACTTCAAATTCCGGCACCGTCCCGGCATCACTCATAATCTGACAACATTTTTTCATATCAGCAAACGTATTTTGAAAAACATTTTGTTCTGTCCCCTTTAAAAAGGGAACTTCCCAATCATACTTGGGATTGGATTCAATTCCTTTTGCCAGACCAGCCAGATTAAAGTTGACAGATCCGCTGTTAAAGGAAGCAATTTCCGGTTGGAAAACAGGAATCGTGGCCATTCGTTCTTCGACACTCATCCCGATAGCTCCTCCAGTCGTAATACCAATGATAACATCACTATTAGCATGAATCCTGCTCAGAATAGCACCAAATGTATCGATGTCCGACGTCGGTTTGCCATTATCTTCACGGGCATGTACGTGTACCATAGATGCGCCCGCATTTGCTGCATCAATAGCTGCCTGGGAAATTCCCTTGATACCGCACGGAAGATACGGTGACATTGTCGGAGTATGAATAGCGCCGGTAACAGCTGCTGTAACAATGATTTTTCTTTCTTTTTTAGCCATGATTCCTGTCCCCTTTTTTAAGACAATTACTTATCCTTTTGTTTTAACATTTCACTAACAGCCAGATGCTGCTGCTGAATCCGTTTGTATACTTCACCGCGTTCGAAATGATAATCTTCACTGCCGTCCGGATAAGCATACCGCGTAACATTTTTATCCTGAGGATATAGATACCGTCCGCCGCATCCCATAATGGTAATATGCGTATCCGGACAGACATCCTTAGCCAGATATTCCAGTTCCCGTGTCAGCATAGACGGGTCACCGGCACAATTGGCCCAGTTATCGTAATGATCCGGAATAAACACCTTTGTTTTCAGTGCTTTGCTGACGCGTACACAGTCATACGGAGTCATCTTATCCGTTGCGCCAGGCGCGTTGAAACCCATGTCTGCAATAGCCACATCAATATCATAGTCATTCCCAATCTGTGTATATCCGTCATTGAACCATGTATCACCCAGGAAAAGGATATTACCAGCACTGGTACGGAACAGGAAGCTCGTGCAAGCCAATTCATACGGCAGCACATCGGGACCATCAGTCGTCCGGATTGCCGTATCATCATAGCACATCAGGAATTCTACGGTCGCCCCTTTCAATTGTACGCTTTCACCAACCCGTGCCATGTGAATCCGGCTATCCGGCACCTCAAAGCCGCGTAACTTCTTACAAGCCATATAGGGAGCATAGAAGGTGACATCCGTCGTCTTGAGAGCGGCTTTAACAGCATAAAGGTCACAGTGGTCCTGATGCATATGTGTAATAAAAGCACCGTCAAGACCTTTAAATTGCCAGGGATCAATAACCTGCGGATTCAGCCGCAGCCAGTTAATAGATTTTGCGCCGGCCTGTTTGCAGACGCCACAATTGCCAACGGCTTCCGTATAAAGAGATGGGCCGCAATACTGATCAATCCAGTAAATACCCCCTTCATCGGTTTTCAATACCCAGCTCGGACCACCACACCACCAGAGTCCCACCTGCCCCTGTGGAACTTTATACGTTGCGATTTCCTGATTCAGGAATGTTCCCCATTCAGGATAACAATCTTCTAACCACTGCTGACGGTCAATATCCTGATTTGCTGTTACATAAGTTCCAGAAATAATACCTCTGCCATCATACTTGGGAATTGTTTGTTCTGCCATGATTATTTTCTCCTCTCATTTTTAAAATATCGTTAAACGTTGTCTGACATGATGTATTATAATTCTTGTTAATTACACTGTCAATAGTTTTTTATTATTTTTACCTCGTCCCTTACAACAGAACAAGAGTAAAAATGTCTATATTTTTATTTCCTGTTCCGTAAAGAATCACGGACGTACATCAGGGCTCACTTACAGTTGATCCTTCTACTGGTTCATTCTGATTCTGTACCCGGAAAGTTTCCGGCATGAAACAAAGTACAATACCACAGCAGCCAAACATAACCGCCGTAATGCCAATACCAAATTCCAGGCCATATATCTGCCCTAGTGCACCAACAGTAAAAGGCATGAGAATAGCTCCTACGCGCCCCATATTAAAACAAAAACCGCCAGCTAGTGCCCGTATTTTTTCTGGAAACAGTTCTGAAAAATATGCTCCTACAACGCCAAATGGCCCTGACATGGCAAACCCCACGACAGCCCCCCACCAGAAGAGGAATTGACCGTTGTGAATAAATACGTATAGAGGAATCGCAATGACACAGAGAACAATCGAAACTAGAATGGATTTTTTTCGGCCGATTTTATC
>ERZ791671.592-NODE-592-length-23170-cov-2.53619_pt1 | contig 23170 bp, 19 predicted proteins | sample MGYA00510052_ERZ791671 | MGnify/ENA primary metagenome ERZ791671 (study PRJEB30046, sample SAMN00715231) | human gut metagenome | study: EMG produced TPA metagenomics assembly of the A metagenome-wide association study of gut microbiota in type 2... | reverse complement strand
TAAGGGCGTTGCGGACGGAGAGTACACCGTAGGTCTTACCTTTGAGCAGGGTTCCGCTCAGTATGTGGGCGCAGGCGCGCCTGTCAAGACCGTTTATATGAGTGAAGGCGTTATCTTCCGCGGCGACGGCGTATACATCATCAAGGGCTGCCCCAATGAATCAAATGCCCAGAAGTTCGTGGACTGGCTCACCAGCAAGGATGTTCAGGAATTCATGAACAATACCCAGAACAACCATCCGCAAGGATGTGGAGGCGGGAGACGCCATGGTTCCAATGGACCAGATTAAGGTTATCCAGGACGATGAGACAGACACCGCGGCACACAAGTCTGAGTGGCTGGATGAGTTTAAGGAGCTGTTTACAGAGTAAACCAATCCAAAGAGCAGATGAAGGTACATACATCGGGGGCGTGGCTTAATATGTCAGCCCCCTTCATTTTAGAGGAATTGAGGGGAAACGTATGAGTGTTTCAATTGGAATCGACAATGTAGTAAAAAAATATGGGGATACGACCATCATACCGGACTTGTCCGCCTTTATAAAAAATGGGGAATTCTTTACCCTGCTGGGGCCCTCCGGGTGCGGCAAGACCACTCTGCTGCGCATGATTGCCGGGTTTAACAGCATCGAGGGGGGAACCATCAAATTTGACGACAAGGTCATCAACGATATTCCGGCCCAGAAACGGAACATCGGCATGGTGTTCCAGAGCTATGCCATCTTCCCCCACCTGACGGTACGCCAGAACGTGGAATACGGCCTGAAAATCCGCAAGGTGCCGAAGGAGCACATGAAGGAGCGGGTGGATGAAATTCTTAAGGTGGTAAAAATCGACGAATACCAGGACCGACTGCCGGAGCGCCTGTCCGGCGGGCAGCAGCAGAGAGTGGCCCTGGCCAGGGCCATTGTCATCCATCCCCAGGTGCTTCTCATGGATGAGCCGCTGTCCAATCTGGACGCCAAGCTGCGTATTGAGATGCGCAGCGCCATCCGTGATGTGCAGAAGCAGGTGGGTATTACCACGGTTTACGTAACCCATGATCAGGAGGAAGCCCTTGCCATATCAGACAGGATTGCGGTCATGAAGCTGGGGATTATCCAGCAGATTGGAAGCCCCCAGGACATCTATGCAAGGCCCTACAATGCATTTGTATCCACCTTTATCGGCCATTCCAATCTCTTTTTCGGAACCATAAGAAAGCAGGGGAGCGTGCCGTCCGTTGTGTTTGAGGGCGGATACCATGTGGAGATGGCAAACCTTGTGGACACGGTGACAGAGGGCCAGAAGGTCGTGGTATCGGTCCGCCCTGAGGAATTCTCCCTGAATCCGGAAGGCATGGAATGCGAAATCATCAGCAGGACCTTCCTGGGCAAATACACCAACTACTTCCTGCGCTTCGGGGACGGCATGGTGCTGGAGGACCAGCCAAGCATTGAGTACTCCCAGGATTTAGGCCATGTGGACCGCATATTCTCAGTGGGAGAAAAGATACGCCTTAGACCGAACCCTAATAAAATCAACGTGTTCACCCAGGACATGGAACAGAGTCTGATAAAGGATGTGAAGAGATATGACGAATAAGAAAATCAGGTGGGACTTCTGGACGATTGTGACAGTGGTCATCATTGCCCTGTTTGCCCTGTTCCTTCTCTATCCGCTCATCAGCCTTTTCTTAAGCGGTTTCAAGGACACGGAGACAGGAGTCTGGACCATTGACAACTATGCCAGGTTCTTTTCAAAGAAGTATTATAAAAGCGCACTGCTCAACTCGTTTAAGCTGACCTTCAGCGTGACCGTGGTAGCCATTATACTGGGGGTGCCTCTGGCCTATTTCATGTCGTTTTATAAGATAAAAGGAAAAGGCCTGCTGGAAATCCTGTTCATCATCTCCATGATGAGTCCCAACTTTATCGGCGCCTACTCCTGGATCCTGCTTCTGGGAAGAAGCGGAACCGTGACCCAGTTCTTAAAGGGCCTGGGAATCCACATGCCGTCTATTTACGGCTTTGGAGGAATGCTGCTGGTATTTGCCCTTAAGCTGTATCCGTTTATCTACATGTATGTATCGGGAGCCCTCAAAAAGATAGATGTGGCCCTGTCTGAGGCGGCGGAAAGCCTGGGATGCGGAGGCCTGAAAAAGGTCTTTACCGTAATCATGCCCCTGGTCACCCCTACCCTGATAGCGGCAGCCCTGCTGGTGTTCATGAACTGTATGGCAGACTTTGGCACCCCGGCCCTGATTGGCGAGGGATACCGTGTTATGCCCACCCTGGTATACTCCGAGTTCGTGGGAGAGACAGGCGGTTCCGCCAACTTTGCGGCATGTATGGCGACCATTATGGTGGTAGTCACCGCAACTGTGTTCCTGCTGCAGAAATGGTATGTGAATACCAAGTCCTTTACCATGAGCTCCATGAGGCCGATTCAGCCCAAGGAGGTCCATGGAATCAAAGGCTTTTTCATTCACCTGTTTATCTATCTGCTGGCAGCCACCTCCATCATACCCCAGTGCATGGTTGTTTACACCTCCTTCCGCGCCACCAAGATGCAGGTGTTTGTGGATGGATTTTCCCTGGAAAGCTACCGCAAGGTGTTCTCCACAGCCATCCAGTCCATCAAGAATACATATCTTTACTGCCTGGCAGCTATTGTGATTATCGTGGTCCTGGGCATGCTCATCGCGTACCTGGCAGTGAGGCGCAAGAGCTGGCTGACCAACGCCATTGACACCATTGCCATGTTCCCGTACATTGTACCGGGTTCCGTCCTTGGTATTACGTTACTGATTGCATTTAACCATCCTCCTATGATGCTGGCCGGTTCCGCCATCATTATGGTCATATCCCTGGTCATCCGGAGGCAGGCATATACGCTGCGTTCCAGCTCCGCCATTCTTTACCAGATCAGTCCCAGCATGGAGGAGGCCGCCATCAGCCTGGGCGATTCACCATCCATGTCCTTTGTGAAGGTGACGGCGAAAATGATGCTTCCGGGTGTTGCGTCCGGCGCCATATTAAGCTGGATTACCCTGATTAATGAACTGAGTTCTTCCGTCATGCTCTATACGGCCAACACAAGGACCATGTCGGTGGCCATATACAATGAGGTCATCCGGGCCAGCTACGGAACAGCCGCTGCCCTGGCAACCATCCTCACCGTTACCACCGTGGTATCCCTGCTCATCTTCTTCAAGGTGTCGGGCAATAAGGACGTGACAATGTAACTGCCGTATGATAAACTGAAAACTGCAGTAATGTGCAGTGTATTAATATTAAAAATGGTAAAAGGTGCAGGCGTATGAAGAAGCGAAAACAAACATGTTTCAGGGACGAAATCCGGAAAAGTTTGATTTTCCATGCGCTTGCACCTTGCTTTATATCGCTGGTGGTCCTGCTTCTGGTGTTTACAGCGGTGGGGTCCCAGCAGATCATCCGGAAGAGCAGGACCATGCTGGAGCACTTTTCCGGGGAGTTTGAGGGCGTTATAGACAGCTATGTGGACGAGAATAAAAGGATGGCAGGGGAGCTGGACGTGGAACAGTTTAAGGGACTGCCTTCCTATAAGACAGAGGCAGTGTCGGAGATTTACCGGTTCCTTAACGGTCAGGTTTACAGGGGTGACTATTACCTGTTTGACCGGGACAGGAATCTGGTTTTTTCCACCAACAGCCAGTCCAATGTCATACAGTACATAGGAAATTATCTGCCCTGGAACACAACGGACCAGAATGACAGCAAAAATGACTGTATCTTTATCTATGACAATACGGTGATAGACGGAAGGGCCCTTCCTGCATGGCTCATGTTCCAGACCGTGGTAAAGGACGGAAGGCTCCAGGGATACAGCGGCTTTGTGCTGAAAGCAGATGCGTTTAAGGAACGGCTGGGAAATATGGAACAGCCCGTACTGCTGATTAACAAGTTCAACCGGCTGTTCACCGACGGGGTGTCCAGGTTCCAGAACGACCGGGGCAAGCTGGTGGAGGAATTCCGCGACGGCGGCAGCATGGTGCATCTGGAGAACAGATGGTATTACACGGACAGCGTGTCCGTGCTGGATGAGGAGGCGTCCGTACAGGTCATATACGACTGTACATCCTTTGTCCAGCTGTGCCTTATGTCCCTGGTGCTGGTGGGATTTCTGGCCCTGGCAGTGACCCTGGCCATCTACAGGAGCGCAGGCAAGGTGGCGGACAAAAAGACGGAAATCATTTACGATCTCATAGGCGCCCTTGACCAGGTGGAGAAGGGGGATTTGGATGTGTCCCTGGAAATCACCTCAGGAGATGAGTTTGAGCGCATCGGCCATTCCTTCAACACCATGATAGGCAGCATACGCCATCTGCTGGCCAGGCATCAGGAACTGGCAAAGGAGAACATGCTGGCCACGGTCCAGATTCTGGAATCACAGTTTAACCCGCATTTTCTCTTCAATACCCTGGAATCTATCCGGTATATGATAAAGTTCGGGCCGGGGGAGGCGGAGAAGATGCTGGTCAGCCTGTCCAGAATGCTGCGCTACAGCATCCAGAACGGCAAGGATGTGGTGACGGTGAAGGAGGAGATGGATTTCATCAGCCGGTATCTGCAGGTTATGCTCTACCGGTATGGCGACCGGTTAAGATACAGCATTGACCTGGAGGAGGGCAGCAGGAATGCGTCCATACCGAGGATGGCCCTGCAGCCCATTGTGGAGAATTCCATCAAATACGGTTTTGGTGAGGACCGTGACTGCCTGGAGATCCGTATCAGCACCAGGATACAAAATGAGGTTCTCTTCGTCATTATATCGGACGACGGAGTGGGAATCAGCACAGAGCTTCTGGAGAAGCTGAAGGCCAATCTGGACCAGGGACAGAACCAGACAGACCATATCGGCATCTACAATGTCCATAAGAGGATACGTCTGGTCTATGGAAGCGGGTATGGAGTGGGAATTGACAGTGAAATGGAAAAGGGGACAGTGGTGACGCTCCGGGTGCCCTGCGAAGAGTAAGGCACAGGGGACGGCGCACTCCCGGTGTAAGGATGGGGGGATTCTGTCATGTTATTAAAAGTAGTGATTGTGGAGGATGAGGAGATCATCAGAAAGGGTCTTACCTTTGCCTTAAACTGGCTGGACATGGGCTGTATTATTGTGGGCACGGCCAAGGACGGGGCAGAGGGGCTGGAGACCATACGGAGGGAGCAGCCGGATATTGTGCTGACCGACATAAAAATGCCTAAGATGAACGGGCTTAAGATGATAGAGACAGCCATCAAGGACCAGCAGTTTTACAGCCTGGTGCTGACCAGCTATTCGGAGTTTGAGCTGGCCCGGCAGGCCATCCATATGGGTGTCACGGACTATCTGCTAAAGCCTGTGGACGAGGATGAGCTGAAGGAGTCTCTGGACAAAATCCGTCAGCAGATAGCTTACGCCAGCAAGTATGAGAAAATCGAGAAGATATCCCAGGACAGGCTACTGACAGTCTATGATGAATGGAAGATATTTGACAGCGCAAAGAACAGCATGGATCCCTACGTAAAGAGAACCTATGAGTTCGTGAAGCAGCATTACAAGGAAAAGGTGAGCATCAACCAGGTGGCGGAAAGCCTGGGGGTCAGCACCAGCTATCTCAGCAGGAAGCTGAAGGCCGGGCTTAACACCACCTTTGTGGACCTGCTGAACCAGTACCGGATTAAGAAGGCCCTGAATATGCTGAGCCAGGGCACCATGCGGATCTATGAGATATCCGATGAGCTGGGATTCAGCGAGTATAAACATTTCTGCGGCGTATTCAAGAAATACACCAATGTGACTCCCTCGGAGTTCTTAAAGAACGGCGGTGTGGCTGTGGTGGGAGAGAAGGACAGCCGCGGGTGAGAGGGTAAGAAAAGGAGGAGGCGCCTTTTGGCGGAATGAACCTATGATTCCGCCTGGGATCCGGCCTGGGGGTCTGTCTGGGGTCCGGCCTGGGATTTTGCCTGGGGCTCTGCCTGGGATTCTGCCGCAGGTCCGGCCTGGGACGGTGTGGCGGGCTGCACCGGAACCAGCGGGTCCTTGATGCCGTATAACCGTTTCCACTCCTTTGTGCCCTCCACCTTTACCGCCTCACAGCGGTTCAGATTCAGGAATTTTACCAGTTCATAACAGCTGACCCAGATTTCATTGTTGCTGTCCTTTTGGGACTCATCAAATATGAGTTCCAGGCCAAAGTGGAGATGGGGGTCGTCGATGTTGTTGGTGTTCTCGGTGCGGCTGTAACCGGTGCGCCCCAGATAGCCTATGACGTCCCCGGCCTGCACCACGCTTCCCACCTCCAGGCCTGACTGGTAGGGGTAATTCTTGCGCAGATGAGCGTAATAGTAGTACCGCTTGTGGTCAAAGCTGCGTATTCCCAGCCGCCAGCCGCCGTACTGGTTCCAGCCCAGGGCTTCCACATAGCCGGATTCCACGGCAACCACCGGAGTTCCCACCTGGCCCATCATGTCGTGGCCCAGGTGCTGGCGCTTGAAGCCATAGCTGCGGGCCACGCCAAAGTCGTCAAAATCGCTGTAGGGAAAGCCCTTGGCAATGGGAGAAAATGCCTTGAGCCCGTATTTGGTCACCCAGACCGTGGCGGGGTCTCCGGGGGCGCCTCCTGCCACTCCGGAAGGCAGATAAGCGGCCGGGGCTTCGCCTGCCGGTATCTCTGCCTCAAACTGCCCTACCATGCCGTCTAATACAGCTCCGTAGGCCTGGCGGTAATAAGAGTAATATTTCATGTCTTTTGTCAGTTCTTCTATGGTGGTTTCACCATTTTTCAGTTTTTCTGCCACAGCGGTCATGTGTTCCGGCTTATATTTGGAAAAATCCCCGCCGTAACGGGTTCCCAGATAGGCCAGCAAATCCACCCAGTTCAGATGAACGTCAGCCTGGCAGGTGTCCACGTCAAGGCGGAATGCCTGGTTCATGGCCTCCGAGGTGACGCCGAAGTCCACCCATTTGATATAATCCTTATTTTTAGCTTCTTTCTTATCTGTCCCTGTCTTGTCCGGGTCTGCTCCGTCTATGTTTTCCAGGGGATTCATGTATCCGGCCAGCCTGGAGGCCTGGCTCATGACTGCCTGGCCCGGGTCTGTTTTAAACAGGAAGATGCTGAGACACAGCAGGCTCAGCACCATCATTTCCCCGTAAATCACTGTCTTTGTACTGATATGTAAATGCTCCCGGAGCATTCGGAAGAATCTCATGATATAACCGCCTCCTGACACCCTTTCGGGAAATATGGGTCCTGGAGTAATCTTATGTCTGTCCGTGCTGTTTTATGCATGAATGAAGGGGGAGGGGCAATTTGTACAAAAGAAAAACTTCCTTCTTTTGGCCGTAAACGTATACGGCCGTAAAATTTACGAAAAAATGCCTAAATTATTATGCAAAATGCATAGGGGTACCTGTGCATTTTGTTGGTTCTGGAAATGGCGGGAAAACCTGGCTGATGGTATAATATTTTTAAGCGTAAACGTTTACGAAAACCATTCTTTAAAACGGAGAAATGGGGAGAAGGCCTATTATGAAACAAGTGACAATCAAAGATATTGCCAGGGAGGCAGGGGTATCCATCGCCTCTGTATCCAGGGCGTTAAACGGGATGGATGGTATCAGCGAGGAAAACCGCAGCCGGATATTACGGGTATGCGAACGGCTCTCCTACACGCCCAACGGCCTGGCCCGGAGTCTTGTGAAGCGCAGGACTCAGACCATAGGCATCATCATGCCGGATATCATGAGTCCTTTTTATTCCGAACTCATGGTGAAGGCCTCGGATGCTGCCCACAAAAGAGGGTATCAGGTATTATTATGCAACAGCTTCCGGGAGCTGAAGGCAGAGAGGGATTATCTGAAGCTTCTGGCAGAGCACCAGGTGGAGGGAATCCTGATATTTCCCATTGGCCCCAGGAGCACGGAGAGCATGGCTGAGTTTATTCATAATGTACCCATGGTTGCCCTTAACGAGCTTACGGGCCAGTGCGGGATTCCCTATGTCTGCGCCGACGAGGAGCAGGCGGGCAGAATCGCCGCCGAGTATCTCATATCCAAAGGGTGCAGGAACCTGCTGTTTGTGGGGTTCAAGCCCGAACGTCTGGCCCACCGCTACAGGGCCGCCAGTTTTCTGGAGACAGCCAGGGCAAAGCGGATTCCGGCCCAGGTATACGAGTGCAATCTGGATTTTCGGACCAGCTTTGAAAGGGGATATAACCACTTCAAGCATTTCCTTCAAAGCGGACTGGCCATGCCGGACGGAATCGTGGCTGCCAGCGATGCCACGGCCAACGGGATTGTTAAGGCATGCCGGGAAAATGGAATCCGCATACCTGAGGATTTTTCACTCATTGGGTTTGACAACATAACCGAGGAATTGCCCTACATCGAGCTTACAACGGTGGCAGTTTCCCATGAGGAACAGATGGAGACCGCCGTGGAGCTGCTGCTGGGAATGGTGGAGGAGGGTGCGCCAGTGGGGGGAAAGGCTTCTGTGAAGCTGGAACCGAGGCTGGTGGAGCGCCGTTCCTGCAAGGGATAGACAAGGGGTAAACAAGGGATAAAATGAAGGGCTGACAGAAGAGAGTATGCAGGCAACAGAAAGGAGCAGGCAGTATGCAGACAGATACAAAGGCCGGAACAAAAGGCGGCGTCCGGGAATTTTCCAGGAAACGCCGTCTTATGAATCAGGCAGGAAGCATTGTAAAGAATCCATACAATATCATGGTGGTGATTTCCGTGATATTCATGGTTTATCTGATTCTGATTCCTCTGGGACAGATGATTATACAGACGCTTACCCTGGCAGGCGCAGACGCGGCCAGGGTGGACGGGGGAAGGGAGGGGATGTTTACCCTCTATTACTGGAAACGGGTTCTGACCAGCAGCATTTCCCAGAAAATGCTGTGGACGCCCCTTAAGAATTCCTTATTGATATCCGTGTGCACGGCTGCGTTTGGAATTACCCTGGGCTCACTGCTGGCATGGCTCATGGTCCGCAGCGACCTGCCATATAAGAAATTCTTTTCCCTGGCCCTCATCATTCCCTATATGATACCATCCTGGTGCAAGTCCATGGCATGGCTGACCATATTCAAGAATGAACGCGTGGGCGGCGCCCAGGGCCTTCTGGGATTTTTGGGGATTCAGACACCGGACTGGCTGGCCTACGGGCCGTTTGCCATTATCGTGGTGTTAGTCATCCACTATTATGCCTATGCCTACCTGCTGGTGTCCTCGGCCCTCAGCTCCATCAACTCGGAGCTGGAAGAGATGGGGGAAATCCTGGGAGCCAGCAAGGCCAGGATACTTACAAAGATTACATTCCCGCTGGTGATGCCGGCTATTCTGTCCGCGGTTATCATGACCTTTTCAAAGGCAATGGGCACCTTCGGCGTTCCGTCGGTTTTAGGGCTTAAAATCGGATACTACACCGTATCCACCACCATGTACAACTCCATACAGAACGGGCAGAACCGGGTGGCGTTTGCCATATCTCTGATTCTCATAGCCATTGCCTCCTTCAGCGTGTTCTTAAACCAGAAGGCCATTGGTTCCAGAAAATCCTTCAGTACCATAGGAGGAAAGGGCAGCAGGAGCAATCCCATACGCCTGGGCAAATGGAGGCCGGTTATCGTGGGGATTCTCATTGCCTTCATCGCAGTGGCCGTTGTGTTTCCGGTGGTCATTCTGCTGTACCAGTCCTTTATGCTGGAGCCGGGCAACTACAGCCTCAGCAATTTCACCCTTCATTACTGGACCGGAGGTTCCGTGCCCACCATTGACCAGGGTGAGCCGGGTATATTTAAGAATCCGCAGTTCATGAAATATGTGGTCAACACCATCAAGCTGGTGGTGCTTACCTCCCTGTTTGCAACCGTGTTCGGACAGCTGATTGGCTATATCAATTCCAGGGGACGCAAGCTGTTCTCAGGAAAACTGGTGGAGCAGCTGGTATTTATACCTTACCTGATTCCATCCATTGCCTTTGGCGCCATGTACCTGGCTCTCTTTGCAACGGCTAAGAAAATAGAAATGTTCGGCTACCGCATCACCCTGGTACCGTCCCTGTACGGCTCCTTTGCCCTGCTGGTGCTTATCGCTGTGGTGAAGAACATGCCCTTTGCCTCCAGGGCGGGAACATCCAATATGCTCCAGATCAGTACGGAGTTAGAGGAAGCCGCCCAGGTGGAAAACGCGGGATTCCTGCGCAGGTTCTTTAAGATTGTGTTCCCTCTGTCAAAGGGCGGTATGATAAGCGGATTCATGCTGGTGTTTATCAGCATCATGAAGGAACTGGACCTGATAGTTATACTCATGACGCCCAGCCAGCAGACGCTGCCCTATATGGCGTACGCCTATTCGGCGGAAAATCTGATTCAGCTGTCCAGTGCAGTGACCATCGTTATGTTTGTGCTGGTATTCTTCGTCTACTGGTTTGCCAATACCTTTACGGACGCGGACATCACCAAGGGCTTTTAATGCGGGAGGATATGAAAGATGAGCAGAATTGAATTAAGAGGAATCAATAAATATTACGGCAGGAACCATGTGTTAAAGGACATCAACCTGGTGATTGAGGACGGGGAGTTTATGACATTGCTGGGGCCGTCCGGCTGCGGAAAGACAACCACCCTGCGCGTGGTGGCAGGCCTGGAGAAGCCCCAGGAAGGGTATATGTACATGGGGGACAGGGAGATTGTCAATGCGCCTGAAAAGTTTTATGAGGAACCGGGAAAACGCCATCTTAACCTGGTATTCCAGTCGTATGCCCTTTGGCCCCATATGACGGTATTTGACAATGTGGCCTTTGGCCTGGAAGTGGCAAAGGTGCCCAAGGAGGAGATACGAAGGAAGGTGGAAAATGCCTTAAAACGCATGAGGATTGAGGCGTTCATTGACCGGTATCCGTCGGAACTGTCAGGCGGACAGCAGCGCGTGGCCATAGCCAGGGCCATTGTGTCGGAGCCGGAGGTGCTGCTTTTGGACGAGCCGCTGTCCAATCTGGACGCCAAGCTGAGAATCGAGATGAGAAGTGAAATTAAACGGCTCCATCAGGAGTTAGGCACCACCATTATCTATGTGACCCATGACCAGACGGAGGCCCTGACCATGTCTACCAAAATAGCCATTTTCTTTGAGGGTGTGCTGGAGCAGGTGGCGCCGCCCATGGAGCTGTACCAGAATCCTGCCTCCCTGCGGGTGGCTGACTTTATCGGCAATCCAAAGGTGAATTTCCTTCCGGGAAAGGCCAGGGTGGCGGGAGATACCATGACCGTGGAATCCGTTTTGGGAACCGCGTCTTATGACAGGAAGTCCTTTACCGGGGAAGCCCCGGGTGACGGAAGCTTTGAGGCAGTGGTCGGGGTGAGACCGGAGTTGGTGGAGATACTGGACGGACCCGCAGAGGGGAGCATAGAGGCGGAAGTATACTCTGTGATGCCGGCCGGTTCAGAGACAACCATTTACCTGGAGGTGGGCGGGGAACGAATCCTGTCCAAGCAGAACGGACTTAAGCAGTACAGTCCGGATCAAAAGGTGTGGCTGCGGATTAATCCGGATAAGATGAACGTGTTTTGCAAGGACAGCGGCAGGCTGGCAAAGCTGGCTGTCATGGACGCACAGCAGGACCAACAAAATTCAATTAAATGATAAAGGAGAAGAAATCATGAGGAGAAGAGGAAAACGTTTATTGGCACTGGCTTTGGCAGGCGTGATGGCTGCATCTGCGCTTACGGGCTGCGAAAAGATTGAGGACACAAAGGCTGCATCCGGGAACACAACAGCTGCCAAGGCAGCAGATGAGGGCAAGGCCGGGGAGCAGCCGGGAGCAGGAGAGACGCAGAAGGAGGCGGCTGGAGACAAGGCAGGGGAGAATGCGGCAGGGGAAAATGCAGCAGGAGGAAATGCAGCGTCTGCCCCGGAGGAGCAGTGGGCCGTGGACGCGGGACTGTATGAGGATGAATCCTCAGATGAACTGTATAAGAAGGCACTGGACGAGGAGGGCGGGAAGGTAGTCATTTATTCCATTTCCAGCCGTATGGCTAAGGTAAAGGCCAGCTTTGAGGAGGATTATCCCGGCATGACCCTGGAGGTATATGACATCAATGCCAATGACATGTCCACCAAACTGAGTACAGAGTACAACTCGGGTATACGCACAGCTGACGTAATCCATTCCAAGGAACAGACAGGGGATTACATGATTAATTTCTTTAACAAGGGAATCCTGCACAATTACCAGCCTGAATCCATTTACAAGAATGTGAACCAGGAATATTTAAAGGATATGACGCCTTTGTACTTTGAGACTGACTGGTGGTTCTACAATACCGGCATCTATACGGAAACCCCCATCACCAACTGGTGGGATGTGACAAAGCCGGAATGGAAGGGAAGCTTCGTGCTCCAGAACCCAATCGGCACAGTGAGCTACATGGCCCTGTTCACCACTATGGTGGAGCATGCGGACGAGATGGCGGAAGCCTATAAGGCGTGCTACGGCGAGGATATTGTACTGGCGGACGACGAGCCCACGGCAGCCCATGCCTGGATGAAGCGGGTGCTGGAAAATGATCCGGTCATCTTTGACTCAAACAACGAGGTCATCCAGTCTGTGGGAGAGGGCAAGGAGTCAAAGCTCATTGGCTACACACCGTCCTCCAAGTACCGGGAGCGGGCTGACAAGGGGTGGAATATCGAATCCGAGCCCCTTAAGATGGAGCCTGTTTCCGGCGTGGCCTTCATGAACTTTGTGGCAGTGGTAAACGAGGCGCCTCATCCAAACGGAGCCAAGCTGCTGATTCGCTATCTGTTAGGTGGCGAGGATGGAAACGGAAATGGTATCAAACCATTCAACACCATCGGAGGATGGCCGGTACGCCCGGAGACAACCCCGGCAGAAGGCAATATCCCCTTGGAGGATATGAAGCTTTGGATGATTAATTATGACTTCGTCTATAAAAATCTGCAGGATGTACAGGATTACTGGTACCAGTTCCGGTAATATGCAGTGGCGTAAAGGAGAGGAGAGCTTCGGATGCCGGACATATTAGAGGGATACAGGAAGCAAAAGGAATATCTGATCTGCGTCGATTCAGACGGCTGTGCCATGGATACCATGGACTCAAAACATATAACCTGTTTCGGGCCCTGTCTGATTCCGGTCTGGGGGCTTTCACAATGGGAGCAGAAGATACGCAGGCGCTGGGATGAGATCAATCTTTACACCATGACCAGGGGAATCAACCGCTTTAAGGGCCTGGCCATGATTCTGGCAGAAATTGACCGGACATATAAAGCAGTGCCGGATGTGGATGCCTTTGTCCGATGGACAGGGGAAGCGCCGGAGTTGTCAAACCAGGCGGTAAAGGCCCAGTGGGAACGGACCGGAAAGGAGATATTCCGACAGGCACTGGAATGGTCTGAGGAAGTAAACCGGAAAATCGGGGCCATGCCGGAAGAAGCCAAATGCGCCTTTGACGGTGTGCGTGAGGCCCTTAAGGCGGCCCATGAGACAGCGGACGTGGCAGTGGTATCCTCTGCCAACAAAAAAGCGGTGGAGGAAGAATGGCAGAGACAGGGCCTGATGGAATATGTGGACGTGGTCCTGTCCCAGGACTCCGGGTCAAAGTCCGCCTGTATCAATGCTCTTCTGAAAAAGGGGTATTGCCCGGACCATGTGCTCATGGTGGGGGATGCGCCGGGGGACTGTGAGGCAGCGGGGGACAACGGGGTATATTACTATCCCATCCTGGTAAAGCATGAGGAGATGTCCTGGCGCCGGTTCCCGGCCGAGGCGCTAAAAAGGCTGGTTATGGGGGAATACGGAGGGGCCTGGCAGGAACAGATGGTGAGAACATTTCGCGATAATCTGTCCTGATGCCGGTATTTACATATCCGGCTCTCCATCAGCAGCATGGTACATCTCCGGCTCTCCATCAGCAACATGGCATCACAAGTACCAGGCTGATGGAATCAGAGCATTTCCCCGGCAGGCTTTGCCTTGCAGTGAAGAATGGATTTTCAGGCCGCAGCGATGCTTCGTCTGCGGCCTTTTTTTGCGATCCGGGGAATGCGCGGCGTATTAATTTCCTGTTGGATTGTATGGGGGTGTACCTGGTTTTAATGGGGGTGGGTGGGGTGAAACAGGCATTCCCTTCCTTTCATGGGGCTCTGGCAGGAGTCTGGTATTTCAGGCGGGGAGGAGAGTGGGGAAATGGGAAAGCGGGTATAAGGACAAACTGGCGCAGGGCTGAACAGGCAGCAGATTTAAGTGGAAAAAGCGCCCTGATTTATGTATAATGGAGACAGCGGTGAAAGCGGCATGAAGGAGGATTACATAATGGAAAATTTTGAGTTTTTTACACCAACCAGGATGATATTTGGAAAGAATACCCATCAGCAGGTAGGAAAGATTGTCAAGGAATACGGATTTAAGAAGGTGCTGGTGCATTTCGGCGGGTCCAGCGCTAAGAAGTCCGGACTTCTGGACGCAGTTACAGGCTCTCTTGAGGCAGAGGGAATACAGTATGTGACGCTGGGGGGCGTACAGGCCAATCCCACTCTGTCTAAGGCCAAGGAGGGCATCGAACTGTGCCTGAAGGAGGGCGTGGATCTGGTGCTGGCTGTTGGAGGAGGCAGCGTGATTGACTCATCCAAGTGTATAGCAGACGGCGCAGGGAACCCGGATGTGGATGTATGGACCTATTTCCGCCAGGAGGCTGTGCCTGCCAGGGCATTGCCGGTGGGCGTCATTCTTACGCTTTCTGCCTCGGGCAGTGAAATGAGCGCGTCCTGTGTCATTACAAATGAGGAAAATGGATTTAAGCGGGGCTTTAACAGCGTGACCCACCGCCCGCTGTTTTCCATCTGCAACCCGGAGCTGACCTGCACGGTAAGCAAATACCAGACAGCCTGCGGAACAGTGGATATCATGATGCATACCCTGGAGCGGTATTTCAGCAAGACCAGGGATACGGAACTGACGGACCGCATAGCCGAGGCATTGTTAAAATCCACGGTGGAGGCAGGAAGGATTGCCGATAAAGATCCGGATAACTATGAAGCCAGAGCCGCTCTTATGTGGGGAGGAAGCCTTTCCCACAACGGGTTGACAGGGGCTGGAAGGGAGTTCTTCATGCAGGTCCACCAGCTGGAGCATGAGCTTTCCGGCATGTACCCATCCATTGCCCACGGAGCAGGTCTGGCAGCCCTGTGGCCATCCTGGGCCAGGTTTGTGTGCCCCAGTGATGTGAACCGCTTCGCACGTTATGCGGTCCAGGTGTGGAACATAGACATGGATTTTGACTGCCCTATGAACACGGCCCTGGCAGGAATCCGGGCCACAGAAGATTTCTATAAGAGCCTGGGTATGCCCTCTTCCTTAAAAGAACTGGGTGTGGAGGAAGAACGCCTGGAAGAAATGGCTGTCAAGTGCACCAACATGGGAAAGCGTACCCTGCCGGGCATCCGGGAACTGGGCAAGGAAGAGATGATGGAAATTTACAGGATGGCTTTGGGAGAGTAGCGGGTACAGGAGAATCGCGGATTCAGGAGAATCGCGGGTATGGGGATACCAGCCGCAGATGGATAATGGCCATAGAAGAATAATGGCCATAGGAGTTTAGCCTGCCCGGAAAATACGAAGGAGACAGAAAATGGATGCAATAGACAGGCGCAGAAGTATACGCAGGTTCTCAGACAAGGAAATACCCCATGAGGTTATCTGTAAAATTGTGGAAAGCGGGATAAAGGCACCGTCAGCAAAGAACAGGCAGCCATGGAAATTTATGGTCATTCAGGGACAGGCAAAAGAAAACATGCTGAGGGCGTTTCAGGCCGGAATCCAGCGGGAGAAGGCAGGAAAAGCCATGCTGCCGGACAGCAGCAGGCACCTGGGAGGCGCGGAGTACACGGTACAAATATGACCACAGGCGCCTGTGGTCATATTTGTCCTAAATCCCCTGGGGAAGGGGATGTTTTCTCCCCTCAACGACGAGGACAGGATTTATGAGCTCTGTAATATCCAGTCTGTCAGCGCGGCAATTGAGAATATGCTTTTGGAAGCAACGGATATGGGAATCGGCAGTCTGTGGATCTGCGACATATTCTTTGCCTATGAGGAGCTGTGCGCATGGATGGACTGCGGGGATGAGCTGGTGGCAGCCGTGGCCTTTGGGTATCCGGAGGAATCGCCGCCGCCACGTCCGCGCAAAAAGCTGGAGGATGTGGTAGTCTGGAAGCGCTGAGTCAGAACGTTGGGTTTGAAATGGGGAAATGGGGAAATTATGGCGCAGCCTATTGCCAACCACCCTCATATGTGCTATGATTCAGCTATAATTAAATAAAGTTCTTCGGGGCAGGGTGTGATTCCCTACCGGCGGTAATAGTCCGCGACCCGCTACGGCGGCTGATCTGGTGTGATTCCAGAACCGACAGTATAGTCTGGATGAGAGAAGAAGGTGTGTAAGTGGTAGATGAACAGGCCCCGGATTATTTGCGTATCCGGGGCTTTTATAGTGCACGCATTCCGAAGGACACATATACGCACGTAAGTGACCGGAAAACGGACACCAAGTGCTCATAACAAGGAGGATAGGGAAATGAAACAGAATCACTTACTCAGTGTAAGGAATGTAACCGTCATGGCCATGTTCGGCGCCCTGGCGGCAGTGCTTATGATTTTTGAGGTGCCGCTTCCATTTATTGCGCCGTCATTTTACGGCATGGATATCAGTGAGGTGCCGGTGCTTGTGGGTACCTTTGCCCTGGGGCCTGTGGCAGGGGTGAAAATACTGGTGAAGCTGATACTAAAGCCTACCAGCACGGGATTTGTGGGGGAGTTTGCCAATTTCTGCTTTGGATGCTCCCTTGTGCTGCCGGCCGGTATTATTTACAGGCTTAAAAAGACGAAAAAGGGGGCTGTCATGGGAATGGCTGCGGGAACTGTAATCATGACAATTGTGGCTGTGATACTCAATGCGGTTGTTATGCTTCCGTTCTATTCCCATTTCATGCCCCTGGACACCATCATTGCTGCAGGCGCGGCCATCAACCCGGCTATCAGCAATGTGTGGACATTCGTAATCCTGGCTGTAGGCCCCTTTAATATACTGAAAGGCGCCATTGTAAGCCTGCTCACCGCCCTGGTCTATAAAAGGGTCAGCGTTATCATCCATTCGGATTCAGGACGGCGGGCGGTTAAGGCTTCTTAAGGATTCACAGCCGGCGCCGGGTGTGAATGAGATGAGGATACAGCCTGTTTTACCGGAAGCATTTCGATATATCCCCTGGTCCCTATGGGTTCCAGCTGAATTCTGGGATTTTCAGGGTCAGGGGCCAGACCGATGACCGACAGGTCGTAACGTTCCATGGCTGTCTGAACCATCTGTATGGCCTGGCAGAAGTCCTCTTCCTCGAAGGGCTCTCCCTGAAACATGAGGTAACTGGCAGCTGGCAGCTGGATTACATCAAAGCCCTCCGGCACAGGACCGCTGTAGTCTGAGGATACTTCCACGCCCTGAACGTATTGGGATGTACCCTCCGGGCGGTATTGTTCGGGGAGCCAGAGGCATAACGGTTCGCCGCTTATGGATTTGATGCTGGTGAGAAGTCCCCACACATCACAGCCGGCTTCATTGCAGTAGGTCATGTAATCATACGCCTGGATGCCCCGCTTAAGGATGACCTTGCGGGCTGGTTTTTCAATGACCTGAATAAATACGTTCTTAATTTGTTCCATATTCATGGGCTCCTTTTCTGTGAATCTGTATTTTACGCCGTAGGGGGTCATCAGATACAGGGGAACGGGATGAGCGGCGTATTCACGGGGATTACAGCCGAATTCACGGAGAAATGCCCTCTGGTATCCGTCCACGCTTCCGAATCCCAAATCAAAAGCAACATCAATGACTTTGCAGTCCTCGTCCCGCAGCCGCAGGGCGGACCGGGACAGTTTGTAACGCCGGATGTAGTCAGCCGGCGAAAGACCGGTCAGCTTCCTGAACAGCCTGGCAGAATACCAGGGAGAAAAATGGGAGGCCTTCGATAAATCAGCCAGAGTAATGGACTCCTGCCAGTGGCTCTCTATATAATCCTGCATTCTTTGGACTGCTTCTATCTGTTCTTTCATCTGTATCACCTCCGACGTTTATCATTATACAGAACCGGAAAAAGGAGTTCTCGACTATTCTTGCCCATGTAAGTAAAAAACCACCACGGCAATATAGAACCGTGGTGATTTCCTATCTCTTAACATAACTCTGTAATCCGCCGTAGATAAATCCGCCGTACACGAATCCTGTGTACACGAATGCGGCGTACACCGCACGTTTACAGCGGGATGATTTCCCCGTCATCCGGCACCAGCAGATTGCCGTCATAGTATTCCCTGCCCTCAGCCGTATATAGGGCTTTGCGCTCCGACAGGTGTTTGTCCTCCGTATGCCATAGCACAAGGTTGGGGATGGAGAGCTCCTTTGCCAGCTCGCAGGCCTCTTTTACCGTGCTGTGGTGTTTTTCATAGGGTTCGAAGATATCACGGTCGCGGTACAGGCAGAAGGCTTCGTGAAGCAGCCAGTCACTGCCTTCCACGTAGGGGCGGCACTCCGCGTTGTACGGCTCATCGCCTGCGCAGGTGAACCGGCGGCCGTTTTTCAGAGTGGTGGTAAATCCGAACTGCCTGGCCTTGGTGGACAGTATATCAAAGAAGGTGACGTCATAGTCCAGGATATGGACTGTCTCGCCGTCCTCCACCGGCACCAGGAAAATGCGGCTTCCAATCATCTTATAGAACTTGCCCTGGATCGTCAGGCGGCAGATGGTGGAGATGGTATCCACCAGTCCCTGGTGGCAGTAAATCTGCAGCTCGCCTTCATACTTTCCTTTTTTCATGGCAGCGGCCACCATGCGCACCATCCACACAATACCCATGATGTGGTCCGTGTGCTCATGGGTGACGAAAATGTTGTGGATATGGCACAGGTCCACATCCATATCCTCCAGGATGCGCAGGATGCCGTTTCCTCCTCCTGCATCCACCATGAAATATTCATCCCCGTCCTTTATGGCAAAACAGGTATTATAACAGCGGGTGGCCTGGGCGTTTCCTGTTCCAAATACGTATAATTCCTCCATTGGCATCTCTTCTCCTTAGAAAAAATTTAGATAATCTTAAACCTTTGTTCAGTTGGAAAAACTTTTCATTTCATTAAGAATATGTTACTATAACTTTAAATAAAATGCAATTGGGATTGGGGGAATATGATGATGAGGGATTTGGCATATCTTAAGCTCCTGGCAAAAGAATACCCCACAGTAAAGGAAGCCACCAGTGAAATTGTCAATCTGACAGCGATTTGCAGTCTTCCCAAGGGAACCGAATATTTTTTCAGCGACTTGCACGGGGAATATGAGGCGTTTATACACCTGCTGCGTTCTTCGTCCGGCATTACCCGGGAGAAAATCAAGGAGACCTTCGGCCACCTGATTCCCGAGGAGGAGCAGGTACAGCTGGCAAACCTGATTTATTATCCGGAGCGGAACCTGGCCCGTATGATGAAACAGGGGCACTACACCGAGGATTGGCAGAAAATCACCATCTACCGTCTGGTACAAAGCTGCAAGGAGGTGTCCTCCAAGTACACCCGCTCAAAAGTCCGCAAGAAGATGCCGCAGGAATTTGCCTACATCATTGACGAGCTGCTTCACGTGGACTACAACGACGATAACAAGAAACTGTACTATAACGAAATTATACACTCCATCATTGAGAATGACACGGCGGACAAGTTCATCATTGCCCTGTGCCATCTGATTCAGAACCTGACCATTGACAACCTTCATATTATAGGCGACATCTACGACAGGGGGCCAAGGGCGGACATTATCATGAATGAGCTCATGTGCTTCCACGATGTGGATATACAGTGGGGGAATCATGATATTTCATGGATGGGGGCAGCAACAGGAAATCTGGCCTGCATCTGCAATGTGCTGCGTATTGCCATCAGTTACAACAGCTTTGATGTGCTGGAGGATGGTTACGGCATCAACCTAAGGCCCCTTTCCATGTTTGCAGCCAAGGTGTACCAGGACGACCCCTGCACACGGTTCATGCCCAAAATTCTGGACGAGAACATTTACGATGCAGTGGACCCCGGCCTGGCGGCCAAGATGCACAAGGCCATTGCGGTGATTCAGTTTAAAGTGGAGGGCGCCATGATTAAGCGCCATCCGGAGTATGAGATGGACAACAGGGTCCTTTTGTCCGGCGTGGACTTTGAGAAGGGTACAGTGGTCATTGAAGGAAAAACATTTCCCATGCTGGACATGAATTTCCCGACCGTGGACCCAAAGAATCCTCTGGAGCTGAGCCGTGGTGAGAAGGAGCTGCTGCGCACCCTGCAGGCCTCCTTCAAGCATGGGGAACTGCTGCATAAGCATATAAGATTCCTGTACTCCCATGGGGCCATTTATAAATGTTATAATTCCAACCTCCTTTACCATGGCTGTATTCCTATGAAAAAGGACGGTTCTTTCGATACCATCACCATGAACGGGGTATCCTATGGCGGGAAGGCGCTGATGGACTTCTTTAACCAGCAGGTTCAGAATGCCTATTTCATGCCGGAGGGGACGCCCGGTAAGGAGCAGGCCATGGATATGATGTGGTATCTGTGGTGCGGGGCAAAATCCCCTGTATTCGGCAAGGATAAGATGACTACCTTTGAACATTATTTCGTGGAGGATAAATCCACATATAAGGAAGTGATGAACCCCTACTACCAGCTGAGCCTGAAGGAAGAATTCTGCAACCGCCTGCTGGAGGAATTCGGGCTTCCCGTGGAGGGCTCCCACATTATCAACGGCCATGTGCCGGTTAAGCTAAAGGATGGGGAGAAGCCCATGAAGGCGGGCGGTAAGCTGTTCATCATTGACGGCGGTCTATCGAAGGCATACCAGAGCACCACGGGCATTGCGGGATATACCTTGATTTATAATTCACATCACCTGGCTCTGGCAGAGCACAGGCCCTTTGACCCTAAGAAGGAGAGCACGCCAAAGGTATCCGTGGTGGAGAAAGTAAAGAGCAGGGTGATGGTGGCTGATACGGATAAAGGAGAAGAATTAAAAGGACAGATAGCCGATTTGAAGGAGCTGGTAGCTGCTTACAGAGAGGGAACGATTAAGGAAAGGGTTGAGTAATGAGCAGGACAGAATTTTTGCAAGGACTAAAAAGTGAGCTGGAAGGACGGGTACCCTATTCCGTCATACAGGAGAATTTGCGGTATTATGACTCCTATATTATGGAGGAGGCTGCCAAGGGACAGACAGAGGATGAGGTCATAGAGAGCCTGGGAGGTCCGAGAATCATTGCCAGGACCATAGTGGACGCTGCCCTTGACACCGAGGACAGGCCGGATGGATTTGATTCCTTTGAATCAGAAGCATCCTACCGTTCAGGGCCGGCAGGAAGCAGCCAGGAAGAACGGGAACCGTTCAGGGGGAAAAAACCGGAGGTCCATTATGTGGACTTTGGCAAGTGGTATGTCAGGCTCATTGCCGGGCTGGTGGTATTCCTGGTCATATTCCTGGTGATGACTGTGTTCTTCGGCATCATGGGACTGGCTGGCTGGATTCTGTCCTATATATGGCCGGTGCTGCTGGTAATGCTGGCCGTGTGGATGTTCAGGGGACCCAGGAGATAATCAGAAGCAGATATTGGGCTGATGGGGCGGAAGTATATGGCAAAAGCATATGACCAAGGCATATGGCAAAAGCATATGAAAGAAACATATGAAAGAAGCACATGGCAGGAGCTGTTAAAAAACAGCTCCTTTTTCTTGACAAAAATGTGAATAAATAATATACTGTTTTTAATAAACGTAATATTTGCGTAATATTTACATTTTCAGGAAAATAGATGGAAGTTAGGAGAATCAGCGTGAGCATAAGGGGATTAGGGAAAGGAATCATAAAGGCATCAGGGCTTATATGCCTGTGTGCAGGACTGTGGGTGGTGAACCCTATGGACAGCCAGGCAGCTGTAAAGCAGGCAGAGGTCCAGACCCGGTCCTCCTATGTAGTGAAGATAGAGGCGCCTGCTGTGGACGTACACAGAAGTGCCAGTGAAGGTTCGGCCAGACAGGGCCAGGTTATGAGGGGCCAAACCTACGAGGTGCTGGGAAGAACGCAACAGGGCTGGGTTAAGATCCGCACCGGCGGAAGGGAAGGATACATAAAGACCTCCGGTAATGCCACGGTTGTGGAAAAAGCGCATGAAACCGTAGATGAGGATGCCAAGATGCGCCGTCAGGTAGTGGAGTATGCCCTTCAGTTCGTGGGCGGACGTTACCAGTACGGCGGTGTGGACCCCAATAAGGGAGTGGACTGCTCCGGCTTTACCAGATACGTGCTGGGTAAGGCTGCTTCCATCAGTCTTCCTCATTCGTCCACCGGACAGTCCTCATACGGGAAGTCTGTGACAGAGGACCAGATGCAGCCGGGCGACCTGCTGTTTTATGCCGGAGGCGGGGGCATCAACCATGTGGCCCTGTACATTGGAGACGGGGAAGTGGTGCATGCATCCACAGAAAAGACGGGAATCAAGACCTCCCCATATAATTACAGAAAACCAGTTAAGATTGTAAGCCTGCTGTCCTGAGACAGCAGGTTTTTTTGTGATCTGGGCCGGGAGGGGAGCCGTATCAGGGAGGAAATTCATTTTTAATTCAAAATTACTACATAAAATGTTAAAAATAATGAAGGAAATATTAAATATGTCTAAAATTGTTGACGTGAGATAAAATTGTGATATAATACATTTGTAATGAATGTAACAATTATGTAATAAATAAAACTCCGGCTACATTCAGTATAAAACCATGATGGGAGAGTTTCTTCAATGAGAAAAATGTTAGGCAGCCTTTTAAAGGCAGGAGCTGTATGCGGGATGCTGATGGTCATGAATCCATTTACTTCCCTGGCTGCAATCGGTCCTGGATTCACAGCAGGTACATACATTGCCACCATTACAGCGGAGAGCGTCAACATTAACAAAAGCCAAGACAGTGAAGAAGTACTGATGACAGCCAAAACAGGGAATACATACGAAGTTCTGGAGGATATGGGAAACGGATGGATGAAGGTCCGGGTCAATGAC
>ERZ791671.591-NODE-591-length-23211-cov-4.86328_pt1 | contig 23211 bp, 18 predicted proteins | sample MGYA00510052_ERZ791671 | MGnify/ENA primary metagenome ERZ791671 (study PRJEB30046, sample SAMN00715231) | human gut metagenome | study: EMG produced TPA metagenomics assembly of the A metagenome-wide association study of gut microbiota in type 2... | reverse complement strand
ATAGCAAAGCCAGCCGAGCCAGTCAACGGTCAAGATGAACGGCGCATTTCATGCGCCGCCGTTGACAGTCCCGCCCGTCTTTGCTAAAGGGTAATCAAGGCGGGAAAGCCCTAAATGGCTTCACACCTATTTCAATAATTGGAGGAGATAAAAATGAGATCAGAAAAGGAAGTTTATGATATTGTTTTGAATTTTGCAAAAACAGACAAACGCATTCGCATGGTTACTTTGGAAGGATCTAGAACAAATACAAATATTCCGCCTGATGATTTTCAGGATTTTGATATTACTTTTTTTGTTACGGATATGGACAGCTTCACAAGTGATGATAAATGGCTAGATATATTTGGTGAAAGGTTGATTCTGCAAAAGCCGGAAGATATGGAATTATTTCCAGCTGTAGAAAAGGGATTTTCATATTTAATGCTGTTTACTGATGATGTTAAGATAGATTTAACTTTGCTGCCGCTGGAACTGATAGACGAGTATTTTACATGGGATAAACTGGTAAAGTTACTGTTGGATAAAGACAACCGTATCGTAAAGCCGCCAATACCAACGGATATAGACTACCACTTGCAGAAGCCTACTCAAAGAATGTTTGACGATTGCTGTAATGAATTTTGGAATACTACAACATATGTAGTAAAGGGCTTATGCCGCAAAGAAATTCTTTTTGCTATTGACCATATGAATGATATAGTACGAAAAGAATTGCTTCGCATGATTTCCTGGCTGATTGGTATCAAACAGGGATTTCATTTCAGTTTGGGAAAAAACTATAAATTTATGAAGCAATATGTCCCAGAGGAATTGTGGGAACGACTTATGTCCACTTATAATATGGATTCCTATCCCCATATGTGGGAATCCTTTGAACAATGTATGGCATTGTTCCGGGAGGTTTCGTCAGAAGTGGCATGCCAGTTGGATTACCAGTATCCACTATATGATGAAAAAATCAGTAATTATGTGATTCGGCAAAAGAAAAAATATGGCATTGAAGATGATAACAAATAAAATTTTTTCAATCGAAAAAATTTATTTTGATTATTCAATTTTGAAAAACTGAATACCTCAAAATCAGAAAGAGCGCGGACAAGCACTTTGAGGGATTGGCCGCCTTGTCCACCCATTCAGCGGGGCGGCGGGCGGCGGTCAAGACCGGGTGCAAACCCGTTCATTTCAGTCTTGACGGTTGCCCGCTGTCCTGCTATTTTTCCGGGAGTGTGGCCACAACTTCGGGACACTTTATCCACAAGTCAGAGCGTATAACACACTACACTTTGCTTCGCAAAGTCGTGTGCCAAATGGGGGCGTTGCCCCCTTTGGAAACCCCCACAAGAAAAGGCGGTACGCTACCCCTCCACGGGGCGCATACCGCCTTTTCTTGTTATCCAGCCCTCCGGCTGTATCGGTTGAGCAAAAGTCAGCGTGGGATTGGGGTGGTATCTTTAACTATGGGAAACTCCGGTTTCCCATTTCGATACTGTTTGCCGTACCACATTCAATTTAATAGCAAGTTCTTGTTGTGAAAGCCCTTTTGATTTTCTGATTGCTTTGATGTTTTCATTTAACATTATAAATGTCCTCCTTTTTTATTTTCTAAAAATATTGTATGAGGAATTCCCCGTTGCTGCAAGCAACGCATATTAACATTTAAGTTACCGGCAAGTAACAATTGCAAATTTATTATTTTCTTTATAAGCAATTATACACGAAAAATCAAGTTTTCCTCAATCTTAATCATAATCTTTGTAATATAATCGTCTGGATTAGAAATCACAAAATCATTAAGTCCGACTTCATAAGCATATCCTGTGAGTTTTAAGTCGTGTTTCTTAGAATAATCAAGTATTTTTTGATACATTTCCGGCAATTTATCCCATGTACCTTTTTGATAACCACATAAATATCTTCCCTTGGGCTTTATAAAACTATTTGAAACAGATTTATTGTTTAATGCAATCGTATAAATTCCGTCATATTTGGTAAAATTCATGTTATATACATTATCAAGTGATATAAAGCTACCTATTCCCATACGAATTTGTTCAATTCCCCATGTGGATTTTAACGGGCTAAAAATCTGATATATATCATCCTCGGAAAAGTCATAAGGAAACGTTAAAATCCTTTCTGATTTACATTCTTCAACTCTAATTTCTTGTTCTTGTAAACTTTCACAAAAAACAATCTGCTCTTTCTTTGCTTGTAATATCCTTTTAATATTCTTCAGCTTTCGAATTTCCTTGTCGAGTTCTTGCTCCTTTGTGTCTGCAATTTTTAAAAAGTTGTCAGGTGTAGGCTGTTTTCGATACATTTCAATTTCTTTAATACTCATATTCAGTTCCTTTAGCATACGGATATACTCAAAATCTATGCTCTGTGAAATATCATAATATCGATACCCGTTTTCTTCTTTTGTAAGAGGACAAAAAAGACCTATATCATCATAGTAATGAAGTGTTCGTTTATTTACTTCATGCAATTTTGCAAATTGTGCTGTTGTTAACCTTTTCATTTCTTTCTTCATTTTATTTTATCTCCCCATTGACATTACAGTAACTGTATACTTTATCATACAAAATATAAAACATAAAAACAAGGAGAATATCAATGCAAATAGAATTAAGAGAATATCAAAAACAAGACTTTAAGACCGTAGAAACTATTATCAGAGAAACTTGGCATTATGATGAATTTAGCAGTCAGAAAACAGCGGTTAAATTAGCAAGAGCATTTTTAAGCAGTTGTCTGACAAATTATACGTTTTCAAGAGTAGCCGTACTTGACGGGAAAGTTGCAGGCATTATTTTGATAAACGATATCCAAAACCACAAATGTTCATTTTCAAATAGATTATTACAAGTAAAGTCTATATTGTCATTGTATCGTTCCAAAGAGGGCCGGAACGTATCAAAAATTTTTGAAAAAGTAAATGAGATAGATAAGCAATTATTGAGTGAAAGCAACAAATCCTATCCAGCAGAGCTTGCATTATTTGCCGTAAGTTCTTCGTTCCGTGGAAAAGGAATCGGAAAAATGCTTTTTCAATCATCTCTTGAGCATATGGAGAAAACCGGGTTAAAAGAATTTTATTTATTTACAGATACAACCTGTAACTATGGATTTTATGAGCACCAGGGAATGATACGCCGTTTGGAAAAGGAACACACATTTCATATCAAAGGACAGCAAAAAATAATAAATTTCTTTATTTATGATTCTTCAACACAGAAAAAAATGTCCGAATAGCCTCGTCAAACAAGGCTATTCGAACATTTCAACTATGAGCAGATAGATTTTTTTCTCTATGCTCTTCTTTTTTTCATTGTCACAACACAACCGCCTGCGATCACGCACAATGTCATCCAAGTAAATGGTGATGCTACATCTCCTGTCTGTGGTGCAGTTGGTTTCGAAATGTTTTCTGTAACTGTTTTCTTTTCTAACTGTGCAATCGCATCTTCAATCGCCTTTGCGTAAGCATCTACCTGAGCCTGCTTTGTGATATCTAAATCACGTACAACCGCGTTCACTGCTTTTGTCACAGCGTCAAAATTCTTATAATCTTTTGCATTCAATTTTTCAGCTTTCTGAATTGCTTCGTCTACTTTTGTATAGTCTGCTTTTCTAAGCTCTAATTTAGCAACTGCGTTTTCGATTGCCGCTGCATAACCATCTACAGTTGCCTGTTCTGTCTCTTTCAAGTTTCTTACAACTGCTGCTGTTGCATCATTGACTGCCTTCACTGTCTCTTCTGTGTAGATAGACAAATCAGCCGGTACTTTTGCAAGCGCTGCATCTACTTTTGAGTAATCTGCAGGTCTCACTAAAATATCTCTGTGTTTCTCAGAAAAAGCATCCATTAATGTTAATACACGATCCATATCATGCTCTTTTGACGGATTATCACACCAAATAGCCTGCATACTTCCAATCGTGTCCACTGTGCTGCCACCTGCTAATTCATTATATGGTTTTGCCTCGATATTTTTCAGTGTATTTTCATAAGCATAAATTCCATCCTCAGAAGTGATGTTTCCTAACACCCAGTACCATGCATCATTTGTATTTAGAATCTTGTGTCCTTTTTCTGCGAAATAGCTTGGTTTTGCTACATCAAATCCCCACCATCCTGCTGTCCAGTAAGAGATAATGATATCTTTGTCAAATGTTCCAAATTTGTCATCGCTGTTGTAGTAAATACCATCGTTGAAGCACATTGGAAGCATATTTGCCTCTTTGATCAGCGCAGCCATATCATTCGTGTAATCGATAAATTTATCATAGATATTTAACTTTTGTAATTCGCCCCATCCCGGAACTCCAAATACATCATTTGCATATTCATCTGCCCCAAAATTGAAGATTTCACAAACTCCTGATGCACTAAAGTAATCGATATATTTCTTTACCAAAACTTGTGTAAATTCAATTGCTTCTGGATTTTCAATGTTTACTGTACGTTCTGATTCTCTTCCATCTTTCGTGTAACGTACATTCTCTAATCCTAACTGTTCCATCGCAACTAAAATGGAGTCCATATGTCCAGGGCTGTTAATTCCCGGAATAATGTCCAAACCTCTTTCTTTTGCATAAGCCACAATGCGATCCATCTCATCTTCTGTCAATACATCGCCATTTGGATCTGCATAATAAGAATTGTTTCCTGCTGTGATTGCTTTTTTTACATCTTCACTTGCATAACTTTTTCCATTCACCTGCATGCTCATATCATCGAGCACAAAACGTAAACCATCATTTCCTAACAGAATCTGCACAGATGTATATCCGTTTTTGTACGCTTTGTCAATGATTTGTTTCAATTGATCTTCTGAGAAATACTTTCTTCCTGCATCAATTGATAACACACTTTTTTTCGTAGTTACTGTTTCTTTCGCATCTACATTTCCAACATTTACACTGAAGAATGCCATCAGCGCCACTAAAAATGTGATACAAAGTTTTTTCCATAATTTCATACTTTTTCTCCTCTATGTGTTTTTTTAGTGCGCTTCATTATAACAAATCGACTATAATTTTAAAAGCTTTTTTTATTCATTTGTACATTTTAATACTTTTTTTGTACAATTCAATATTTTTTTCTGACATTCCTTCCTTGCCTTCTTCTATATTTAGAGGTATCATAAAACAAGCAGGAGGAACCTTAAATGACACAAAATGAAATCAAACAAATTCTTGACCGACAACGTGCATTTTTTCATACAGGAGCAACACTCGATGTCTCTTATAGATTAGATTCACTTCGCCGTCTGCGAGACTGCATCACTCGCCATGAGGCAGATATCAACAAAGCTCTCAAAAAAGATCTTGGGAAAAGCGCCTTTGAAACCTACATGTGTGAAACCGGACTTGTACTGAGTGAGATCAGCTACATGCTGAAACACACACGCTCTTTTGCAAAAGAAAAACGCGTCCATACGCCACTCGCCCAGTTTCATTCGAGAAGCTATCGAAAACCTTCACCTTATGGTGTATGTCTGATCATGAGTCCCTGGAATTACCCATTCCTCTTGACGATTGATCCTCTGATTGACGCAATTGCCGCAGGGAACACAGCCGTTATTAAGCCAAGTGCCTACTCTTCTTACACAAGCGCACTTATACAGAAGATGATACATGAATGTTTTGCACCGGAGTATGTCTCGGTCGTGACCGGCGGTCGCACAGAAAATACGTGTCTTCTAAATGAACGTTTTGACTACATCTTCTTTACAGGAAGCCAGTCTGTCGGAAAGGAAGTGATGCGGCAGGCAGCCACTCATCTGACACCGGTCACATTGGAACTCGGCGGGAAAAGTCCCTGTATTGTAGAAAAGACTGCCAATCTGAAACTGGCAGCCAAACGTATCATATTTGGGAAATTTTTAAATTGCGGTCAGACATGCGTCGCACCGGATTACATTTATTGCGACAAGGAGATCAAAGACTCGCTCATTCAAGAATTAAAGAAACAGATTGTCAGACAATTTGGAAGCACACCGCTTGCCAATGCAGATTACGGGAAAATCATCAACGCAAAGCATTTTTCACGTATTTTGACCCTCATAGACACAGAAAAAACAGTGTGGGGCGGAAAATTCGATTCTGATACGTTACAGATTGAGCCGACATTACTTGACCGTGTCACATTCAAAGATGCTGTCATGCAAGAAGAGATTTTCGGACCAGTTCTCCCAATTGTGACTTACGATTCTCTTGACCATGCAATCGCAAAGATTAATTCCATGCCGCATCCGCTTGCACTTTATCTATTTACATCTGACCAAAAGATTGCCAAAAAAGTCACTGCGCGGTGCAGTTTTGGCGGCGGATGCATCAATGATGTTGTCATTCACCTTGCCACAAGTGAAATGGGATTCGGCGGATTCGGAGAAAGTGGCATGGGCGCTTATCACGGAAAGAACGGTTTTGACACGTTCTCCCACTATAAAAGCATTGTAGATAAGAGGACTTGGCTCGATCTTCCGATGCGCTATCAACCCTATAAGAAAACCAATGAAACTTTGCTTCGTTTCTTCTTAAAATAAGAGAGAAAAAGGCTGCACTTGGAATCAATGATTCTCTAAGTCAGCCTTTTTTCTTATCTACAATATTTTTTTACTCTCTTAAACTCATAACTCCTTTAATCAATATCTTCACATCATCTAATATATAATCAAATGCCCCTGCTTTATACATATTAATCGCAATCATCCCAACCGGGACTGCAAAAATCATGCCAAGCAGACTTCCCACTTTATATCCTACAAAAAGTAACACAAGCGCTACCAAAGGCTGCATCCCAAGTCCATCTCCTACAAGCTTCGGCTGGATCAGCTGCCTTACAAGCTGAGTTACTCCATACAGTACAAGCAACATGATTGTCATCTTATAATCACCGCTTAACACTTTGTACACTGCCCAAGGCCAAATTGCCGTTCCTGTTCCAAACACTGGAAGGAAATCAAGAAATGCAATCAAAATCGCCAAAAGTGCTGAATAATTGACTTGCATAATCTCAAATCCAATAAACAGAATCACGCCCACTACGATCATAATCTTAAACTGTGCTTTAAAATAGCCTCCCACTGCATATTTTAAATTGTCGATAACCAAAGTCATCCTCTGCTGAATCGGCTTTGGAGTGATCTTTTTGAACCACACAATCACCTCGTCACGCTCTGCAATAAAAAAGTATGCTGCCACGATAGTCACAATGGTTGATACTAAAATTGACGGAATGCTCTTTGCCAGATTTCCCGCCGCTTCCACCGTCGGCTCACTGATCTTTCCTATCAAGTTTCCCATCGTATTGTCTAAATTCGCAACCACTGCATTCCACCCAGTCTGTATTCCTTCTGGCAACAGGCGAAAAACACCTTGAAAACTCTCCCCGATATCTTTCATTCCTTTTTCCAATTCACTGTACATCTGTGGGAAATTTGTAATGAGACTTCCCACCTCATCTGCAAGCTTACTGATTCCAAAGTACAGTGCACTGACTACTCCTGCCAAAACTGCAATGATAATAATTGCCGACCCTAGCTTTTTTACAATCTTTAACCGCTTTTCCAGCCAACACACAAGCGGGTTCGCAATAAATGCAATAAACCACCCGATGACAAATGGCATAAAAAACCACAACAATTTTATTCCTATGACGATAAATAAAATGGTTCCTATCAGGCTGAAAGCCAGACTTACGATTACTTTCCAATATGGACGCGTATCTTCCATTTATCCCACCTCGGTTTCATTCAGAAAATTCTTTTCCACCAATTCCCAAATTTCTTCTCTTCCCTGTTTTGACACAGACGAGAATGGTATGATCTGTGTTCCTGGAACAAGGTCAAGTCCCTGCTTGATCATCTTTACATGTTTTGCGACTTGACTTCTTTTTAGTTTGTCCAGTTTTGTCGCAATGATGATCGGATTGTACCCCTGCGACACAATCCACTCATACATCATCTTATCATTTGCAGATGGATCATGTCGGATATCGATCAGCAAAAATACTGCTTTCAACTGTTTCGAGCTGTGCAAATAGCGTTCAATCAGTTTTCCCCACTGTATTTTTTCTTTCTCAGAAACTTTTGCATATCCATATCCAGGCAAATCTACTAAATACATTATATCATTAATATTATAGAAATTGATAGTCTGAGTTTTTCCCGGCGTCGCTGATGTACGCGCAAAAGACTTTCGATTCATCAACGCATTGATCAATGAAGATTTCCCTACATTTGATTTTCCGGCAAATGCAATCTCTACTTTGTCTGTCTCCGGAAGCTTACTCGTAATTCCACATACAATTTCCAAATCAATACTCTTAATTTTCATTTTCGTTTTCCTCATATATTAATGCAGTTTTCAAAACTTCATCCATATAGCTTACCGGAATAATTTCCAGTCCTCTTGTAATCTCGGATGAAATCTCTTCCACATCGCGCATATTTTTTTCTGGTACCAATACAGTCTTTACTCCTGCACTTTTTGCTGCCAAAAGCTTTTCTTTTAATCCTCCGATTGGAAGCACTCTTCCACGCAGTGTAATCTCTCCGGTCATCGCCACATCCGCTCTGACCTTCGTGTTTGTGATTGCGGAAATCATAGCCGTCGCCATTGTGATACCTGCAGACGGACCGTCTTTTGGAACAGCACCTTCAGGAATATGAATATGGATATCGTGCTTTTTAAAGAAATCTTCCGGAATCTTATATTTTTCTCCCACAGAACGGATATAGCTGATCCCTGTCCGTGCAGACTCTTTCATCACATCTCCAAGTTGTCCGGTCAATAGAATCTCGCCCTCTCCCGGCATAATATTGACCTCTGTCTGAAGCGTATCTCCACCGACACTTGTCCATGCAAGACCTCTTACAATCCCTATCTCGTCTGTCTCATTTATCATCTGATAAGAATATTTCTCTTTTCCCAGATATTTCTCCAAATTGCGTTCTGTTACACGAATACTACTTTTTCCTGTCTCCAAAATCTCTCGTGCTGATTTTCTGCAGATATCTCCAATTTTACGCTCCAGCTGTCTGACTCCTGCTTCTTTTGTATAGTTTCTCGCAATTTTCCAAATAGCACCTTTGCTGATTTTTAACTGCTCCGGTGTCAATCCATGTTTTTGGAGCTGCTTTGGAAGCAGATGCTGCGTTGCAATATGCATCTTCTCATTTTCCGTGTAACTGCTGATCTCAATGACTTCCATACGGTCTAATAATGGTCTTGGAATTGTCTGAAGAGAATTTGCTGTCGTCACAAACAATACCTCAGACAGATCAATCGGTACTTCCAGATAATGATCTCTAAATTTTACATTCTGCTCACTGTCCAGCACTTCCAACAGCGCAGAAAAAGTATCTCCCTTATAATCATTGCTCACTTTGTCGATCTCGTCAAGTAAAATCAACGGATTTTTTACACCAGACATCTTAAGTGCATTTGCAATTCTTCCCGGCATTGCTCCCACATATGTTTTCCGGTGTCCTCTAATCTCTGCTTCATCCCTCACACCGCCAAGTGAAATCCGTGTATACGGTTTTTTTAATGCTTCGGAAAGCGAACGTGCAATTGAGGTCTTTCCTGTTCCCGGCGGACCAACAAGACAAAGAATCGGACTTTCTCCTTTCTTTGTCAGAGAACGGACAGCGAGAAATTCCAAAATCCTTTCTTTCACGGCTTCCAGTCCATAGTGTTCGTCCTCCAATACCTGTTTTGCATATGCAATATCGGTATTATCTTTTCCCGTCTTGTCCCACGGCATCTCCAACATCGTCTCAATGTAAGTGCGGATAACCCCATTTTCTGCCGAACTGTTCATCGCACTTTTAAAACGATGAATTTCTTTCATCAGCTTCTCCTTAATTTCCTTGGAGGCCTTTAATTTTTTTGTAGCAGTCTCAAACTCCTCCGCATCCGAAAGCATATTGTCCTCTCCAAGCTCTTCCCGAATCACTTTCAACTGCTCTCTCAATATAAATTCTTTCTGATGTCTGTCAATACGTTCTTTGACTTTTCCCTGAATCTCTTCTTTGAGATGCATCACTTCCATCTCATTGGCAATCTTAAATGCCAACACTTCGTAGCGTCTGTTCAAATCTGTCTCTTCCAAAATATCCTGCAAATTCAAATAATCAAGCGGGACATTCGCAGCAATCTGATTCACTAATCCTAAAAATGTCTTTTCATCCGCAACCTGTGTAATGACATCTTTCGGAATTTTCCCATTTTTCATCGCATATTCTAAAAATAATTCCTGAATATTCTTCGCTCTTGGATTATCTACGACTTCCTCCTCAGCCTGCGGCTCTTCAATGACTTCCACCTGAGCATTCAAATACCCTTCTTCCTTCTCCAAAGAAATAAGTGTTGCCCGCTCTTCCCCAGTCACTAACACTCTAAGCATATTCTTCGACAATTTAATGACCTGCTTGATTGTCGCGATCGTCCCAATCTCAAATACATCCTTTAAGTCTGGATCTTCTATATTCAGCTCTCTTTGCGCAACAAGAAATACCTGTTGTTCTTCGCCTTGCATAACCTGCTGGATTGCCTGGATGGAATAGGCACGGCTCACATCAAAATGTACCACCATCTCCGGCATGATTGTCATTCCCCTTAAGGCAACCATAGGTATATTCCGTATCTGTTTTTCCATATTTCCTCCTTATTCAGGGACGGGGGTAATGTCACATTACCCCCGTCCCCAATTTACATTATGCACTTTCTGACGTGAGAGCCTCAGAATTGTAAACCGGCTCTCCTGTCCCTTCTACGGCTTCTTTTGTAATTCGGCAAGTTTTTATGCGATCATTTGACGGTACATGATACATTGTGTCCATCATGACATTCTCCATAATCGCACGTAATCCTCTCGCTCCTGTCTTTCTCGCCAATGACGTGTCTGCAATCTTTTCCAATGCTTCTTTATCAAACTCCAATTCGACGCCATCAAGTTCCAGTAATTTCTGATATTGTTTCACAATAGCACTCTTTGGCTCTGTTAAAATACGAATCAACGCATCTCTGTCAAGCATCTCTAATGTGACGTTGACCGGAACACGTCCAACCAGTTCTGGAATCAGACCAAATTTCACCAAATCCTGCGGCAGTACCTGACTTAAAAGTCTGTCCACATTATCTTCATGGTGATTTCCCACTTCTGCATTAAATCCCATTGATTTTCGATCCATACGCGTCTCAATAATCTTATCCAGACCTTCAAACGCTCCACCACAGATAAACAAAATATTTGTCGTATCAATCTGTATCAATTCCTGATGCGGATGCTTTCTTCCACCTTGTGGCGGTACCGATGCCACTGTTCCTTCTATAATTTTAAGAAGTGCCTGCTGAACTCCTTCTCCTGATACATCTCTTGTAATAGACGGATTCTCTGACTTTCTTGTAATTTTGTCAATCTCATCAAGATATATGATACCGTGCTCTGCACGTTCAATATCTCCGTCTGCCGCCTGAATAATCTTCAGAAGAATATTCTCCACATCTTCTCCTACATATCCTGCCTCTGTGAGTGCTGTTGCATCTGCGATCGCGAATGGCACATTTAAAATCTTAGCCAGTGTCTGAGCAAGCAACGTCTTTCCACAGCCTGTCGGTCCAAGCATCAAAATATTACTTTTCTGTAACTCAACTCCAAGATCCTTTTCCGCCATAATTCGTTTATAGTGATTGTACACTGCCACTGACAACACTTTTTTTGCCTCGTCCTGTCCGATTACATACTCATCTAAAAAGGCTTTGATCTCCTCTGGTTTTAAAAGATTGATATCCTGAAAATCAGATGGATTCTCATATGCAAGTTCTTCTTCAATAATTTCGGCACATACGTCCACACACTCATCACAAATGTAGGCTCCATTAGGTCCTGCAATCATTTTGCGTACCTGCGCCTGCGTCTTATTACAAAATGAACATCTTACAATTTCTTCTCCTATCTTTCCTGCCATACTCTCACCTCGTCTCTCCACTTTCATACGATGGAAAGGGGGTGCCCAAATTAAGCATCCCCTTTTCCAGTTACATTAATGGCTGGCAATCACTTCGTCTACCAGTCCGTATTCTTTTGCTTCTTGTGCTGACATAAAGTTATCACGTTCTGTGTCTGCCTGAATCTTCTCAAGACTCTGTCCTGTATTTTCTGCCAAAATCGTGTTCAACTTCTGTCTTGTCTTTAAAATATGTTCTGCTGCAATCTGAATCTCTGTCGCTTGTCCCTGTGCTCCGCCTAATGGCTGGTGAATCATAATCTCTGCATTCGGAAGGGCATATCTTTTCCCTTTCTTTCCGCCTGACAATAAGAATGATCCCATACTTGCAGCCATACCAATACAAATTGTGGATACGTCACATTTGATATACTGCATTGTATCATAAATAGCCAAACCTGCTGATACGGAACCGCCTGGGCTGTTGATATAAAGATGAATATCTTTCTCCGGATCTTCACCTTCTAAAAATAGCAGCTGGGCAATAATTACACTTGCTGATGCATCAGTTACCTCTTCCCCCAAAAAGATAATTCTTTCCTTCAGTAATCTTGAATAAATGTCATATGAACGCTCGCCGCGGCTTGTCTGCTCAATGACATAAGGTATTACGCTCATGTATATGCCTCCTTAAAAATATAATGTTTTTATTCTTCTACAGCATTATCTACTAAGAATGTCACAGCATCTTGAACAGCTAAATCCATCTTCATCTGTTCTTTTTCATTTTCTCCCATGAATTCTTTTAATTTTTCTACTTCCATCTTGTAAGCTTCTGCCATCTTCGCTAATTCTTCATCGATTCTTTCATCTGTAATCTCGATATTTTCAGCTTTTGCAATTGCTTCAAGTACAAGTCTTGTCTCAATACGTTTTACAGCCTGTGGTCTTAATTCTTCCATCATGCTCTCAGCTGTCATTCCTGTGAACTGGAAGTACTGTTCCATAGAAAGTCCCTGCTGCTGAATTCTCTGTGCGAAATCCTGAGCCATCTGATTTACCTGTGTATCGATCATTGCCTCTGGAATCTCCATTGTTGCGTTTGCAACAGCTTTTTCTACTGCCTGGTCTTCTTTCTTTCTATTACCGTCTGCAATCTTCTGTTCTTTGATTTTTGCTTTGATATCTGCTTTGTAAGCATCTAATGTATCAAATTCAGATACTTCTGCTGCAAATTCATCATCTAATTCAGGAAGTTCTTTTGCTTTGATCTCATGTACTGTACATTTGAACACTGCAGCTTTTCCTGCTAAATCTTCTGAATGATATTCTTCTGGGAATGTCACATTCACTTCTACTTCTTTTTCTGCTTCAGCGCCGATTAATTGTTCTTCAAATCCCGGAATGAAAGATCCTGAACCGATTGTCAATGGATAGTTCTCACCTTTTCCACCTTCAAATGCAACACCGTCAACAAATCCTTCGAAGTCTAATACTACTTCATCTCCGTCCTGTACTGCACGGTCTTCCACTACAACTGTTCTTGCATTCTTCTTCTGTTCTTCTTCTAATTTCGCGTCGATCTCTTTTGCTGTTACTCTGTTAGAAACTTTATCTACAGAAAGTCCTTTGTATTCTCCTAAAGTTACTTCTGGTTTTACAGCAACTTCTGCTGTGAAGATAAATGGTTTTCCTTTTTCTAACTGTGCTACTTCTACTTTTGGCTGTGAAACGATATCTAATTCACATTCGTCATATGCTTTTCCGTATGCTGTTGGAATTAACGCATTCGCTGCATCTTCATAAAAGATTCCTACACCGTACATTTTTTCGATCATCTGACGTGGTACTTTCCCTTTACGGAATCCAGGCACGCTGATTTTATTTCTCTGTTTTAAGTACGCACCCTGAATTGCTTTTTCTAATTCTTCAGCGGAAACTTCGATTGTAAGTTTCGCCATATTTTTTTCCATGTTTTCTACTTGTAAACTCATTACTATTTCCTCCTTATATATGTGAGAAGTCCCCAGACTTATCTACACTAACGCCCATTCCAAGATTATATCACAATACTTTCTAAATTACTAGCCTTGAATTTCATCTAAACGCAGTATTTTCGTAATAAATGAGGAAATCTCATCCTCCTTCATTGAAAACACATTTTTGTCATTGCTTTTGACTTTAAACACAATTGTCTCTGTCTCACCGTACTGCATATTTTGATATGCAGTTTCTAAAAGTTCATAAGAACGGTTCAGAAATTCGCTTTGCATCTGGGCATTAATCTCTTCTTTTGTCCCCTGATATTCCCCGTTCTCCGCCTTTTGTTTCAGATTTTCCGACTCTGTCTGAATTGATGTGATAAACTGTAAAAATACATCCGACGGCTGAAATTCCACACTGACATCATATTCCTTGCGGCTGATCTTCTCCGCTTCATTTACCTGATATTTCATAGCGCCGAAAATCTCTTTGCACAGATCTACAAACTTCTTCTCAAGTTCCGAATCTATCTCCACACCATTTGTGATGTAATCCGAAACAAAACTTTCAATGCCTTCATCATACTGTTTCAGCAATTCCTTCTTTGACGTATCCTCCAGAATCTCTTCCGCCTCGGTGACATCTCCCAAAAACCTCTGGTTCAGAATCGCGCGGACATATCCCTGTGCATCAAAATCTCTGAGCAGTCCTATGCATACAATTCCTACCAGTACAATGATCACTGCAATCGCAGCTACTGTCCCTTTTTTTGATTTCATAGTTCCTCCTATTTACATTGATAGATGACAGAGTCTTTGATCTCCTCCGCCTTTTCCTTGTTCAAAAGAAGCCCGATCAGCGCAAGTGAAAAATCAATCGCTGTCCCCAGACCTCTGCTTGTAATGATAAAATCAGACACAACAACAGAATCTTTCACTACCTCTGCTCCGAAAAGCTCCGCCTCTTTGCTCGGATAAGAAGTCGCCTTTCTTTCTTTTAAAAAGCCCATCTTTCCGAAAATACTCGGCGCCGCACAGATTGCCGCAATATATTTTTTCTCTTCATAGTATTTTTCCAATACATTTTTCACGCCTTCGTGTTCTTCCAAATGAATCGTTCCAGGCATTCCGCCCGGCAGCACAACCATGTCCTGCTCCTCATAATCCATTTCTTCAAATAATTTATCTGCCTGAACACAAATATCATGTGAACCGCGAATCTGCAATTTACCTGTAATCGATACTGTTGTCACAAAAATTCCTGCTCTTCTTAGCAGATCCACAACAGTCAGTCCTTCAATCTCTTCAAACCCATCTGCCAAAAATACACAAACCTTTTTTTCCATAGTTTCCCTCCTTTTCCAAATTTCACTTGCATTTTAACAAACTTATGAAAAAAAAGCAAATCCGTTTACATTTCCCTTGACCTGTATTACTATAAAAGCATCTGGAGGTATCTATTATGGAAATTGAACGCAAATATTTAATCAGCTCCCTGCCGGAGCATCTCGAACAATATCCCCATCGTCAGCTCGAACAGGGATATTTATCCACATCTCCTGTCGTGCGTGTGCGAAAAGACGATGACAAGTATGAGTTAACCTACAAATCTAAAGGACTTATGGTTCGTGAAGAACACAATCTTCCACTCACAAAGGAATCCTATGAACATCTGCGCACTAAAATCGACGGCAGACTGATCACCAAAAAGCGCTACTGCATCCCCTATGGCATATACACCATTGAATTAGACATTTTTGAGGGCGATCTTGCACCGCTTGTTCTCGCCGAGGTAGAATTTCCTACCGAGCAGGAAGCGAATGCATTCACCCCACCGGACTGGTTCATAAAATGTAGCCAGTTCCCCTCATGCGTTGATTTTACTGGGTTTAACTGTATACAAAACTGTGTTTACTGTTACTATCTTTCATTCTTTTCCAAAATAGCTTTGAAGCATAGGCCACATTATTTTCATATATGACACAAAGCTCAGCTCTACTTGTGCTTCATTAAACCATCCAACCATAAAGCTATTTATCTCTTCAAATAATACTTTTGAAAGTTTCTGAATAATAATTGTGTTATCCACTTCTTCAGTATAATCTTTCGCATACATTTTACATATAGAACGCACTCCAAAATAATTATATAGCACACCTACCGTTGTTTTTAATGCTTCAATATCTCTTGGAAAATCTGTTCTATTCATCATATTCACTACTAATTGATGTCTTGAGTTTAGGTAATTCCTAACTGTACTATTACCTATTTCAACATCAACTGTAAATGAAAAATCTTGAGTTTGTATACTATCTGCTCCTAACATTATCATCAATTCAACTTGTGCTGCATGATATTCTGTATAACCAGACAAAGCCATATATTTCCAAGAATCTTGCTTTGCATACATTTCCGTATCTAAAATATGCGTAAATTCATGAAACACAATATACCTTGGTATTTCCGAACTTTTGCATATCCTTAATATATGTTCATCTGTTTTCGTATTATAGTAAGCTTGGGCGGCTGAAGCGAATCCTGCTGCATCGCTTTCCTCAACATTAATTTCAAAAAAATCTATCTTATACTGTGGTAATTTCTCAATTTCCATAAACTCAATATATTCTTTTTCATATTCTTTAATTAAATTTTTAATTTGTATTTCTGTCATATTGTTTTATACCTCATATCAAAGTTAGCATTTCACTTTTAGTATACCATAAAACAATCCCATTCTCATTCTATATATTTTATCCTCAACGATGAAAAGATGTGTCTGCACACATCTCTTCCATCTTATTATTTTCAATGTTATAAGTTCTTAATAAAATTCAAATCCTGTTTCCGTAATGCCTTCTGTAACTTTTCGTTCTTTCTCTTCAGTTCCTTATTTTCTCTGCTCAGAGCTGCCACCTTCTGGTTCAACAGTTCAATCTGTTTTTCCATCGCCATGTTCAGAATTTCTCTTCTTGGATCTATCATTCCGGCCTGTTGCTCTACTGCTTGGTTCAATGTATCCCGGACGGTTGGATTTTTATAAAAGAATCCTCTCGACAATCCAGTTTTCTTCATCAGCTTTGGAACGCTGATACGTTCTTTATTTGCCAGCATATCTTGTATTGCTTGCAATGCCAGTTCAATTTTCTCTTTACTTTTTCTCTGATTTTCCTCAATCATCTTGTCGTATTTGCTCATATTCTTCACCCCATCTTGCCAGACTCATATATATGATGTCACTCATCCTCTGTCTTACTTCTCTGGTTTCGTCTGCCATTCTTTGATTGCTCATTTTCCGGTAATGCTGTACATTATTCAGTCTTTTATGCCCCAATAGTCTCGCTATCGTCCAGTCATCCAGATGCATTTCTGTAAGTTTGACGCCATAGTAGTGCCGGAACATGTGCGTTCCAAACCCGAATAATTCGCCATGATCATCTTTCAACTGCTTTTCCTGTATCATGGACATGACTTTTGTTTTTATAGCCATATACTGCATCGGGCGGTCAGGTTCTTTTTCATTAACAAATATGTATTCTGTATCACCGAACTTTTCCTGTGTATATTCAATAGAACTCTGTAACAGTTTTGCAAGTTCTTTACTGATCGGTTTTTTATATCTTTTAGTTTTAACTTGATATATTTCAATCATATCTTGGCCATTTTCTCTCGTCAGACAATCTGGTCTCAGTGTAAGGGTATCTGATATCCTAGTTCCAAGCATCTGATGTATCAGAAGACATCTTGCAATCTGTACATCCATCTGTGTAATTTCCGCATTCAGTCGTTTCATTTCATCATCAGAATACACTCTAAATTCTGCATTTACTTCCGGTGGAATATCCGTATTAATAAATAAATGCTCCAATCTTTCATAGCTGTAAATTTTTCCGATTGTCTCTAACTGTCGTCTTAATGAAATTACATAAGAACTATTCGCACTATGGGAAGTATCTTTTGTTGACAGATGTATCAAAAATTCTTCCAACACTTCTCTGTCTATTTCACTGCAGCTTTTTATTTTGGAATACTCTTTTTGGAGATATTCTGAGAATATCCTCATTATTGTCAATTCTCCCTGTACAGTTCCTATTGCTTCATACTGCAGATTCATATAAACAGCTTTCTTACATTCTTCCCTGATATCTGGCTGATATATTTTTCTGAAATCCAGTGTTTTTACATTATAAATTGGATTGGATCTGATTTTAATATCCAGATTTTTTAGTTCCCAAACATCTTTTTCTATCTCATCCCGTAAATCTTCTGGCCCTAAAAATTTCAGTACGTTTCTGAAATATAATATCGTCACTGCTTCGCCATAGCTTACTGTACCATACACACTCTTCTTTTCTTTTACAATAGTTATTCCCTGTTCTAACATCCAGCCTTTTAAAAGTGATATCCATTTTTCTGGATTTCTATCTCCAAGGCTTTTGATTCTCCGATTTATTCTGCTGTTCAAAAACTTTGCAATATGATTATAAGCTGTTCGATCCTGAATCAATGCTCTAAACGTTCCGTTTTTGCAGCGATACATAATATAACCTCGAAACTCTTCCTTTAATTCTTGCGTTGGAAGCAACGTTAAATCAAATTTTCCATTATCCTTACGTGTCCCTGTTTCTTGTAAATTGGGGAAATCGCTGAAGTATATAATATCATTTTCCATCTTTTTCCTCTTTCTTTAGCCATGATGCTAAACTACTTCCTTGCATTTCAAAGAACTCATCATTTGCTTTTGCAATCCTTTGCGGCATATAATCAATATACTGTCTTGTCATCTCTTCATAAGTATGTCCAAGATAATCCCTGATACTTTGCAGTGATACATGACTGTCATAAAACATAGTTGCTACTGTATGTCGATAATCGTGTGATTGAAATAAATATTCTCCATTTGCAATCTTATTTTCCCGGCACGCTTCTATCATCTGAGTTCGGAATGTACCATATAGACAAGCACCACCTCTGCTGTTTTTAAAAATGAATTCTTCAGGCTGAATTTCATGTTTTTTCAAGTATACTTTCATAATCTGATAAAGTGCCTGTGGGATTGGAATCCTTTTATAATTCTTCATTTTGACCTGATACACCTGAATCCAATAATCCTCGCCCTGCTGATAATAAGCATTTCCTTTCAATGTACACACTTCACTCGCCCGTAATCCTAGACACCACAGATGTAGGAACATACATCGTAATCGCTCTGGAAAAAGATATAATTTTTTCAAAATTTCCATATATACTGTTTCCTCAACGCTACGATCATGATGTACTATTACTTCTTTTTGTTGGAAATATTCAATTCGGAATGGCATTCTTGTAATATACTGTTTAACTTCCATGAATTTATAAAAATGACCGATACCGAAAATTCTTTCATTAAATCCCTTTGCCTGTATTCCCCGTTCTCGCAAGCCGTCTGCATACTTTTTTACTTCTGCGACAGTTGCATGAATCGCCAGTATCTTTTCTTGTTCCAGCAGTTCAATAAAATTTCTAATACATACAAATCTTCGTACAATCGTGCTGACTGCCTGTCCAGTAATTCCCAGTTCATATTTCATGTATGCCTGTAAAATTTCTCGATTCTGTATTTCCTTGACTTCCATAAAAGAAATGCTAATTAAGGATTTACTTTCGTCTATCCGATGTTTTCCAAGATGTAATCGTTCCAGATACCATACATTTGCTTCCCATTGGATCTGTTCCTGCTGCATAAACGCATCTCTTCTGCATTCACCTAAAATACTTCGTTGACTCGTTTCGGGAAAATTCTTTAAAATAGTTTCCACTTGTTCCATTTCCAGCAATCCAATATCCGTAATATTTAACTGAACACAAGAATCATAAAGAAGTTTTAAGGATTTTAACCTGACATTTCTATAAGCCTTAGACATTGAAGTATTGGCAATGATACGACTCAACGTATAAAAAATTTGTTTCTTTAAAACTTCTGAACAATTTTGTGTAAAATCCCACACCAATAGGTTTGTTTTATAAGAAGTTTCAAAGGTCTCAGCTATTTCCTTTTCCGGATAATACTTCAGAAAATAAATTTTATTTTGATATTTCCATTCATATATCCGCTTTCCATTTAGCGTCTGCATTTGTTGATAGATATGTTGTTGTTTTACCGTATCATATATTTTCAAATAGAAAGATACAATTTGTGATCGTATCTGTCCTCTTAAATATTGTTCATACGAATTTCGCAAAGGATAATCCATTTCTTCCAGATGCCAGATTTTTCTATCTGCCAAGAACTTTTTCAATTTGTTAATTCTTGAATCGCTTTTTATTCCAAGTGCATCAATTTCTGAATATAGTTCCTGCTTTTTCTTCTCAATATCTACTTCAGATTCTGTTATGTGTTCTGCCTGTTGCAATAAATATATAGGTATTTCTCACACCTCCCTACTCCAGCAGACGTTCCGCCCCATAAATAGCAGTGTGTTGTGCATAAAACTCATTACTTGCTTCTATCAGTTCATCATCCAGCCAGTCCAGATACTTTATAGTCGTATCCAAATGTTTATGCCCCAATGCCTGACTGATCATTTCCAGTTCCCATCCTGCCTGCTTTCGCATATTTGCAAAATAGTGACGTAACATGTGGGGTGTGATTTTAACTCCGGTTTTCTTTTCCATTCGGTCCAACATATCATATACACTGTCCACTCTTAATGGCTTTCCAATGTTCTCACCCATGATATTCACAAACAGGTAATCCTGATGTTGCAGGATTTTCCGATATTTTGCCAGATAATCCATGAGAAATTCAAACGTATCATTACTTATCTTGGCACTTCTGTATTCCGCATTTTTGGCTCTCGCTTCATTTTCATTATCTTCCCGGAAGCATACCCTTATCATGTGATTCCTATAATCAATATCTTTGACATATTTTACTCCCAGTAGTTCCCCAATTCTGTATCCGGTTTCTGCTAACATAAGTAACAGAAGCTGATCTCTTCGGTTCGTACAGGCCTGTAAAATTGTAATAATCTGATTTTCTTTTGCTGTTCTCCCACGATGTTCCTCTTCCTTCAGATAGGCTTTAAAAGAATGATTCCGCAGTACCTTTTTTACTCCCACCTGATTAACCGCTATAATCTGGTTATACGATAAGGTTTTGAGACTTCCGTACTGTTCATATTCTGCCTCTATAAATAAATAGAACCTGAACACATCTTTTAAGTATGCGTTGCAGGTTCCTTCATTCGGACACTTCTTTTCTCCAGCCGTTTGCTCTGTATGGTTTCCGGCTTTAAGCCAGTATAAAAATTCCACAAAGTGTTCTGTCTGTTTTTCATAATCTAACTGATAGACTTCTGTGAGTTCCATTTCTTTCTCTGCCATATATTTCATATAATAGCAGATTGAAAATGCTGTGCGTTTCACTGTATTTGGTGAACGTTTACATTTAATCTTATGCATTAGATATTTACTTGGCAGTTCTTCAATACTCATTGTTTCCAGATTTCTGATGAAAAAATATTTTTCTGTTCCATCTTTTATCGTTTCCACCTTGTATATCATAAGCTGCCTCCTTTCCTCTAACGCTATACACAGTATACCCACTTCATGCCGAAATAGCTATTCATCAATACCAACAATCCCACCGAAAACGCCCTTGAAATACCACCAAACTTTTCGTGCAAAATCTGCTTTTTCTGTAGCAGAACCACGAACGGTTACAGGTAGTATTCCACGCCTTTCCGGTTTCGAATAAAGTGCTGGACATCCTTGATATCTTTTGCCATCTTGCAGCTCGGAAGCGCACACATTACTTCCTCATGATACCTGCCACCTTCTCCTGCACGCTCGTCTAAAATGGACACGACACAAGTATCTGTCTCGGTGCGGAGAGCACGTCCGAATCCCTGTCTTAGTTTTTTCTGCATGTCTGGAACAATCACTGCCTGAATATAATCTTTCAGGCTGGCATATTCCTTCTTCTGTGCTTCACTGATGGGATCAGGAACAGCAAAGGGCAGTTTTACTATAATCAGCGAAGATACCATATCTCCAGGGAAGTCTACTCCTTCCCAACAGGAGCCGGCTGCAAAAAGGACAGCATTGTCCATCTGTTTAAATCTTGTGATCTCTTCCGGTGAATGTCTCCACACCTCTATCATCGGGAACGGAATTTCATCCCTTAACATCTGGTAAACGTTTCCCATCAAATGATAAGATGTAAACAGCACTAGCGTATGCCCGTAAGTCGAACAGATCAGTGAATGGATATGGCCTGCTATCATCTCTGCCTCTTCCTGACTTTCTCTTCTGCATGTCTTCAAATTCTTTGGCAGATATAACAGACAGTTCTTCTGATATTCAAACGGGGAGTCTGCCACATATTCCCGGACTCTCCGCACTCTCTGTAATCCTGTCATTTTCCGAATGTGGGAAAATCCCTGTCCGGTTTTTAAAGTTCCGCTTGTCAGAATCGCTCCCATTCCTCTGCTCCATAACATCTGGTCCAGATACTGTGGAATCCGTCTGCTGGATGCACACAATATAATCCGGTGGTCATGGTCCTGCTTCAGATGCAGCACATACTTCTTATCCTGATGGAAAAAGCATTCCAGCACACTTTTGGTTTCTTCCAGCTTGTTTCTGATCCACTTTGGAATCTTCTTTTCTAATTTTTCTATGATCTTATTCATGGTCTGTATCCCCTCATATAAATACATTGCACACTCTTCTGTCATGTGGAATTCTTCTTTTATCCCATATCTGGTTCTGTGGTTTTCTCCTATGATGTCCAGCACCATCCGGATCGTCCCGGACAGTTTTCTTATCTCCGGGCCTTGGTACTCATTCCCAAGATAAAAGCAGATTTCTCGGATATCGTCATAACAGAGGCTCTTCCCAAACATCTGCTTTGCCGCATCCGGCAGCTTATGTGCTTCATCGACAATCAATGCTCGGTAGTCTTTTAATAACGGGCGGTAATCCTGCAGCCTGTGATAACCATCAGCCAGCAGATAATTGTGATTACAGATCTGAATGAACATTTCATGATCTCTGGAACGCTCCAGATACTGCTGATACCTGCATGAGCCTCTTTTCGGGCAGTCTCCCGAACAGAACTTCGGTACACTCACCATCCTTCTGTCAAACCCACTTAAGTTGGACACTTCGTCCATATCATAATGTTCTTTCAACGACAGCAGAGCTTCTTTCTGCAACGCATTTTTGTTTTTTTCTTCGATTGCAACGATTCGGTGCTCCAACCTCTCATCGCAGACAAAATG
>ERZ791671.547-NODE-547-length-25004-cov-2.63534_pt1 | contig 25004 bp, 21 predicted proteins | sample MGYA00510052_ERZ791671 | MGnify/ENA primary metagenome ERZ791671 (study PRJEB30046, sample SAMN00715231) | human gut metagenome | study: EMG produced TPA metagenomics assembly of the A metagenome-wide association study of gut microbiota in type 2... | reverse complement strand
GGCAGCCGGCAGCAGTACAATCAGCTGCCGGAAAAAGGAGATAACCAGGCTTTCCATCCCTCTTCCCAGCGCCTGGAATACGGCGCTGTAAATAACGGAAACAGAGGCGGACAGGTAGCCGAAGCTAATCACCCTCAGCGCCGTCACCCCAATGGACATCATGTGCTCAGAGGCATTAAACATTGCCATTATCTCCACCGCAAAAACCTGGGACAGTACAAAGCCTGCCGCCATGATGGCTGTGGCATATCCCAGGCTGTAATGGATGGCCTTTCGTATACGCTCAGGTCTTCCCGCCCCCAGATTGTATCCGATAATAGGTATCATGCCGTTATTGAGGCCGAATACGGGCATGAAGATAAAACTCTGGATTTTAAAATAGACTCCCATCACTGCCGCGGCTGTGGCCGTGTAGGAAATCAGTATCTGGTTCAGTCCAAAGGTCATGACAGACGCGATGGACTGCATTACAATGGCCGGGATTCCTACCCTGTATATCTGCTTTATGATTCCCATATCCGGCCTGAACCCCCGGAAAACAAACTGCACCTCATGGTTGACCCGCTTGTTAAAATAGACGTTCATCCCCATGCCGGCCAGCTGCCCTGTCACAGTGGCTATGGCTGCCCCGCTGATACCCATTCTGGGAAATCCCAACAATCCGAAAATCAGAATAGGGTCGAGAATTATATTAATAACAGCTCCCGCCCCCTGTGTAATCATGGTATAAATTGTTTTTCCGGTTCCCTGCAATATCCGTTCCAGCACAACCTGCTCCAGCACGCCCACTGAAAAAATCAGGCAAATGGACAGGTACTGTACGCCCAGCTCTATGATTTCTTCTGAATCTGTCTGTAATTTGAAAAACGTCCTGGTGAAAAACAACCCAAACACCAGGAAGAACAGATAGGTAACCAGCATAATGAAAATCCCGTTTACAGCTGTCTTGTTGACGCCTTCCCGGTTTTGTTCCCCCAGATACCGGGACAGCAGGGAATTCACACCCACACCTGTCCCCACTGCCACTCCAATCAGAAGATTCTGCACCGAATATGCCAGCGAAACCGCGGTCAGCGCCTGTTCGCTGATTCTGGCAACGAACAGGCTGTCCACTATATTGTACATGGCCTGGATAATCATGGATATCATAATCGGCAGCGCCATGGTCACCAGCAGACGGTTGACCGGCATGACCCCCATCTTATTCTCCCCGTCTGTCCGGGTCTGTTTTTCTATTTGCCTCATGTTCTCCTCGTTTAAGCGATTGATGAATCCGCCAAATCAGAATCTGTCAAACCGGAATCCGCCAATCCATTTCCCCTCAGTTTTACTATGGTTCCATAGACCGTGCCCGACATGGCCACCGCGTTTGCCTCATCCGTGTCAATATGGGCAGCCGTGGAATAGTGTTCGCTGACCCGAACCACCATGTCCTTAAAAATCAACGACCGGTCATTGATATTTACCTCAAAAGCAACTGTTTCACGGTCAGTCACCCCCAGTCTTTCGGCATCCTCCGGCGTGGTGTGTATATGGCGTTTTGCCGCAATAACCCCTTCCTTCAGAATAACCGTTCCCCTGGGGCCTTCCAGTACACAGCTGCCGCTTCCCTCCACATCGCCGGATTCCCGTATGGGCGCGCTGACCCCTATGGTCCTGGCATCTGTCAGTGAAATTTCCACCTGGGTGCGCTCTCTCACAGGTCCCAGCACAGACATGGAGAACTTACCCTTAGGTCCAATGACGCTCACCCGTTCCTCGCATGCAAATTGTCCTGGCTGGCTTAACATTTTCTTCACTGTCAGTTCATAGCCTTCCCCAAAAAGTATCTCTAAATGCTCTTTTGATAAATGAATGTGTCTTGCTGATATTTCAATCAATATATTCTGCCCCACAATTATATCCTCCTGACATACTAAATGCTCACTTTTTGAAGCGGATCCGTAAGCGCCTTCATGGGTGGCAGTATTGTTTCATATTGTCTCATGTCTTCTGACATCATATTCCGGAAATGAATCTGGTCATCCTCCGCAAACGGAAGGTGACAAAAAATAATCTCTTTTGTCCGTATGGACTGTGTAAACACCCTGCGCCCCCTGGGAAGATGCAGAAAAAGCGGATTGGCAATCACAGCGTCAAATTCCATTGCTCCTGCCATTTGTTTAAAAAACACGGTGTCATAATCCGAGTCTCCCAGGATCAATACCTTTTTTCCGTCAGCCTCCAGCACATAGCAAAGGTGGCTGACCTTCTCATACTCCCTGCCCGCATGCCTTGAGGGAAAGGCTGTCAGGCTTCCCGTCTCCCACAGACGTATGCTCCGGCACTGGCCCATCGGCAGCTCAATGACCTCTGTGCTGCATACGCCTGCCTTAAGTTTTGAGGATACGCCATTCGGTGTATCCTCCGGCATCACCAGCATCTCAGGTGCTGCCTCCTGCAAATACCGGTTTACCAGGTCCAAATCAAAATGATCCTCATGAAAATGGGTAAAAGCCACCCATCTGATTCCGTCAAAGGGAGGAATCCTTTTCATGATCTGCTCCCGTATACAGGGAGGCACAGGACTGAACATCCCGTTCTCCTGGCTGTGCAGACCGTCCAGCAGCAGCTTCCGCCCCCCGGACTCCAATAACAAGCCCGCATTGGCCACCAGGGTGATATGGATCGTTCCCATCAGGCGAGACTGCGCATCTGGTACCTTCGGTCTGTTTCATGACCCGCCCTCACAAACGTCATGTTTTCAGCCCCAAACGCCCTGGTTATCTCATCCTTTTTCCCGGAAAGCCATTCCTGGTCAAGATTCCGGTAGGATGCATGGTCCTTCCAGAAATAAAGAGACGTCACACGGCCGGGATTGGTTTCGCTCACCCAAATCTGCCACCCGCAAAAGCCATCCAGCCCAGCCAGCTCTTTTGCCATGATTTCATATTCTAATTCCACATAACGTTTTACCAGTTCCGGCCTGATTTGGAATACCAGTTCCTCGATAAAAAGGCCGGGGTCGTTTACTCTCAGTTCCATGTGCGCGCCTCCTTTTCCTGATTACCTGTTTTTTACCGGCGGCATGTGAATGGCTTTTCCCAGGAGATTGGATACCGCCTCGTCAAAGGCCTCTGAGAGCGTGGGGTGCCCGTGCATGACACCGGCTGCCTCCTCCACCGTAAACATTCCGTTCATTGCAATAGCTGCCTCCGCAATCAGATCGCTTGCATTGGGGCCGATGATATGTACCCCTAACAGCCTGGATTTGTCTTTTGCGGCAATCACCTTCACCATACCCTCGGCGTCCCCCATGGTAAGGGCCTTGCCGTTGCCGGAGAACTGGTATTTGCTGGTAATATATTCGATTCCCTGCTCCTTTGCCTGTTCTTCCGATAACCCGATGCTGGACACATCCGGAAAGGTAAAAATGGAATTGGGAATCAGGCTGTAATCCACCTCGGTCTTCTCTCCTGCCATGCGCTCAACAGCTGTCTTGCCCTCCTCCGATGCCACATGGGCCAGCATGACGCGTCCTGTCACGTCTCCGATTGCGTAGATTCCCGGCACATTGGTCTCATAATTTTCGTCTACCTTTATTCCTTTGCGGTCATACCGCACTCCCGCGCCATCCAGGTTCAGGCCATCCGCGTCCATTTCACGTCCGGTTGACACAAGAACCTGCCCGCAGGAAAGAACCTGCTTTTTGCCGCCTGCATCCACCTGCACAGACAGATTGTTTCCTTTTTTCTCAATCTTCTCAACCTTAGATCCTGTCATGATTGAAATACCGCGCTTTTCCAGCAGACTCTTTAATCTGGCTGTGATTTCCACGTCCACATTCGGAATGATGTGGGGCATAAACTCCACCACGGTTACCTTTGCGCCAAAGGACTGGTAAATGCCGGCAAATTCAATGCCAATCACTCCTCCGCCGATGATCACGATTTCCTCCGGCACCGTCTTCATATCCAGAGCCTCTTTGCTGGTAATAACGCCCTCCAGGTCCATCCCCTCAATGGGAAGCCTGGATGATTTGGAACCGGATGCAATGAGAATCCGCTTTGTCTCCAGCCGCTTTACAGTGCCGTCCTTGCCGGTCACTTCCACCAGACCGGCTTTTATGATTTTAGCGCAGCCCTTCTCAATGGCCACCTTATTGGACTTCAGCAGATATTCCACTCCGCCGGTCAGCGTCTTTACAATCTTGTTCTTACGGGCCTGCACCTGCTCCATATCCAGCCTGTATCCGTCAATCTCAATTCCAAATTCCCTGCTGTGGTCCATATAGCCCATTACCTGGGCATTTTTATAAAGCGCTTTTGTGGGAATGCACCCATAATTCAGACAGGTCCCGCCGCATGCGTCCTTTTCTGCAATCACTACCTTCATTCCCAGCTGCGCAGCCCTGATTGCGGCCACATATCCGCCCGGTCCTGCGCCGATTACCACCAAATCCGTACCTGCCATAGTTCCTCCCATCTGACACTCACTCCGTATCAGTACTTATATCCCGACAAATCCGTCTCATTTGTAACACCGTAACGAATTTTCTGACGGGTAAATATGAAATTGCTTTCATGGATTCCCAGTGTCAGAAAATCTGCGTGGGGATGATCCATGTGCCCGAATTCCGATGCATAGCCCGGCGATTTTTGGCCGCCCGCAAATACCATGGAATAATTGATAAAGTATTCATCCAGCATTCCCTGCTGCAGCAAATGGGTGCAGTAGGACGGCGCCTCGATACAGAGCTTTTCCAGCCCCCATTTCTTAAGGGCATACATGAGCACCTTTGTATCGGGGTTCTCTCCCTGGCCCGTCACTATAACCGGGAACGCGTTAAAATCTGTGTAAAGCTCACCCAAATCCGCATGATCCACATCCTCAATTGTCTTAAAGGGCCCAATTACAGGATGCTTCAGCGGGGAATTGGCCATTATGTATTCGGCGCCCCTGGGGGACGTGGCTATCACCAGTTTATACTCTTCCTTTGGGTCTACATCGAAAATATAATGGTCAAAGGGAATATCCGTACCGTCTAACGATACAATCACGCCGCAGGGCTGGTACTTCTTCCCAAGCACTTCCCTGCGCTGCCTGGTCAGACGTTCCTCATATACATGGCAGGTGATGCCCGGTTCACTGAGCAGGGTGCGGGCGCCTATGATGATTCCGTCCGCATAGGCCCGCAGTACATTCAGCACCCAGAAATCCCCCAGGGAGCCGTCCGGGTCCAGAAAGTTATTTTTTGCTATGAGCGGTCCGGAGGGATTATCCCCATAGGCCATTTTGCCGTCCGAAGAAAGCACGATGGAGGAAAATGTATAGGGCCTGTCTGAAGGTGCTTTTGGAAAATAAATATCCGTGTAGTACTGAGCCACATCCGGCATCACCGCTGTCTCGGCAGATTCTTTCCTTATCTGTTCCAAAATCTCATCACTTTTTTTGACAATTTGAATCTTTAAATTCTGTTTTGGTATTTCAAAGAACACTAATTCGTTCATTCATTTCCTCCTATAGCCCCAGGTTTCCAATCTTCCTGCCCCACTGCGTGTTGCCCAGCCCCACTTCGTTTATCAGCTTTTCAGCCGCCTTCTGGGTGGCATATAATACTTTTTCTTCATCAATCATGGTCATGCGCTTGTGCTCCATTACAAACACGCCGTCCACCATGACAGACTCAATATTTGCCTGACTGGAAGAATATACAATTGCGCTGACCGGGTCATGTACCGGTATGGAACGGCCGTGGAAGGGGTCGTAGATTACCAGGTCCGCCTTCATTCCCGCCGCGATTGCCCCCAGATCCCCTTCCCGCATAACTGCCTTTGCGCCTCCCAGGGTTGCCAGTTCCAGAACCCTGGAGGCCGGCATGGCGGCCGCGTCTCTTAAATGTACCTTTTGGAGCAGGGCGGTTGTCTTTAACACCTCCATCATATCCTGGGTATCGTTGCTGGCTGAGCCGTCGCAAGCAAGGCTGACTGTCAGCCCTTCCTTTACCATCCTCTCAACCGGAGCCACGCCGGAGGCAAGAATCATGTTGGACACCGGATTGTGGCTGACCTTCACATCATACTGTTTGAAGATGTCAAAGTCCTCCTCTTCCATGCAGACACAGTGCACCGCGATAAAATCAGGTCCGATAAATCCCAGGCGTTCCAGATGGGGTATGGTCCTTCCTCCCCTTACTTCCCTGCAGTACTTATCGTCATCCTCTGATTCCAGCACATGCATGGTAAGGGGAATATGCATCTCATCGGCCATTTTGCGCATCTCCCGGTAGCCGTCGTCCGTGTTGTCCCAGATGATGCCCGGCGCCAGGGCAACGCTCATTCTGCTGTGCCCTTCATACTTTTTGTACAGACGCCTCACATCGTCAAACATATCCTGTTCCGTATCGTGATGGGCCACCTTAAATTCCGGCGGGAAATTTGCGGTATTGGTGAAGCCCCGGCCGTATATGCCGCGTATTCCGATATCCTCCATGGCCTGGGTCACATAATCGCTGAGACCCGGGCTGGTATGGCAGTACATATAGTCCAATAGGGTGGTGGTGCCTGACTGAATGGCTTCCATACATCCAGTCAGGGCAGCGTAGTAACACATTTCCCCGTCAAACCGGTGCAGGGCCGTACGCACGGAGCTGTCCAGCCAGTCAAACAAAAGTTTATCCCTGCCCAGGCCTTTTAACATGGTCTGGAACAAATGGGAGTGGGTGCTTATCATGCCCGGAAATACGAACTTTCCCTTTGCGTCAACCACCCTGGAGGCTTCGTAGCAGGATGCCAGTTCCCCGCCTCCAACCGCTGTAATCTTGTCTTTATCAATCACAATGCATCCATTGCTGATTATGTTTCTGTCATGATCCATTGTTATGATATATGCATTTTTAATCATAACGTCTGCTTTTTTCATATGGCTTTCCTCCTGTTGGCGCGCAGATAGCGGGAATGAATATTTAAGGACTTTTTAAACCCATTTAAAATCCTGCAGGCTGGCTGTCACTTCTTTCAGGAATCTTGCCGCCGGCGCTCCGTTGACAATGCGGTGGTCATGGGTAAGGCTGAAGTTCATGACGGATGCGGGATAGAAGCCTCCGTCCTTTACCATCAGCTTCTCGATAATGGCTCCAACGCCTAAAATTGCTGATTCCGGAACATTTAATACAGGGGTAAAATAGGTGATTCCAAACATGCCCAGGTTGGTGATGGTAATGGTCGCGCCGCCCAGCTGGTCGGATGTAAGCTTATTGTCCTTAGCCCGCTGGGTAAGGTCTGATAATTCCAGGCAGATTGTGCGCAGATCCTTCATATTTGCATCGCGGATCACAGGCACAATCAGACCGCCCGGAATATCCACCGCAACGCCGATGTGGATACGGCTGCTGATTTTAATATGGTTCTCGTCCGCCATGGTGCTTCTCAGAGCCTTGTGGTTCTCCAATGCCATGGCCACTGCCTTTATCAGCATGGCGGTATAGCTCAGCTTCACTCCTGCATTGGTATATTTTCCCTTTAACTGTTTGTATACCCTGACCAGTTCCGTTATTTCCGCCTCTGTGGCTATGGTGGCCTGGGCGGTTGTCAGCAGACTGTTCTGCATGGCTTTTGCGATCGCGGTCTCCATGGTGCTCATCTTGACAATGACATCCTCGCCTTCACAGGGCCGTGTGTCAAAGACTGCCTTAGGCGCTGCGGCCGGGGCAGATGCGGTTGACGGACCAGATGCCGGGGCGGATGCAGATGACGGACCGGATGCAGATGACGAACCGGATGCAGATGACGAACCGGATGCTGATGACGGGACGGACGCCGATGACGGAGCAGCTGATACAGAGGCGGCGCTTGCCGGGTCCTTCCTGGGAATTCCATGTTTCTTCAAATCTGAAATTGTGATTGCGCCTAACAGGCCGGTTCCCTGGATGTGGGAATATTCAAGCCCCTGCTCCTCTGCTACCTTTTTGGCCCGCGGCGTGATTTTAATATCGGCCGGGGCGGCCTTTTCCGGGACAGGGGATGCTGCAGCCGCCTGCTCTGCGCTGTCCGCAAAAGCGCCCCCTTCACTCTGGCCTCCCCCGCACTCCGCCGATATATCCTCGTCCGCCGTGTCCGCCAGAACCGCTATGGCCTCCCCACAGGCAGCCTCCTCCCCTTCGGGAAGCAGGATTTTGCGGAGAATCCCGTCTTTGGGTGCTTCGCACGTATTGGTGATTTTATCTGTTGTTATTTCTGCCAGAGCGCTGCCTTTTGTGACAGAAGCCCCTTCTTCCACCAGCCAGGAGCCCAGGACTCCTGTCTCCATTGACAATCCGAATTTGGGCATAATTACTTTTGTAACCATATGTATTTCCTCTCAATCTCCACTTGTGGCTATATTTAATATTCCATCAATTCCCGGCAGGTTTTTACCAGATCATCCAGCTGCGGCAGTACGTAATCCTCCAGCACCGGCGCGTACGGTACCGGGGAATCCAGGGAGGTAACCCGTTTAATGGGCGCGCATAAATACTCAAACACATCCTCGCTTATCATGGCGGAAAGTTCGGCTCCCCAGCCCCCGCATTTGGGACCTTCCTGCGCCAGAATGATGCGGCCTGTTTTTGCCACGGATTTCTGGATCGTGTCCTTGTCATAAGGATAAATGGTTCTCGGGTCAATGATTTCCACGCTGACCCCTTCCTTTGCCATGATGTCCGCCGCCTTATGGGCTTTGTCAAGCATGATTTGGGTTGCTACGATTGTGATGTCGCTTCCCTCTCTCTCCACCTCAGCCTCGTACAGAGGAATCTCATACATCTCTTGAGGCACCTCTCCCTTTACATTATAAAGGGTCTTATGCTCTAAAAAGAGAACCGGGTTATCACTTTTAATTGCGGAGATCAGCATTCCCTTTGCCTCATAAGGGGTGGTGGGGCATACGACCACAAGTCCGGGGGTGTTCATGAACCAGGATTCCACACATGCGGAGTGATGGTAAGCACACCGGATTCCTCCGCCCTGTACGGCACGCACCGTTATACCGCAGTGTGCCTTTCCCTGATACATGAAGTTTAACTTTGCGGCGTTGTTTGTCAGCTGGTCAAAGCAAACCCCTAAAAAGTCCGCAAACATGATTTCCGGTACTGGCTTTAACCCGCACACAGCGGCCCCGCAGGATAAACCCAGAATTGCGGACTCCGATAATGCCGTATCCTTGATGCGGTTCGGCCATTTCTCCCAGATTCCCTTTGTGATTCCGAAATCTCCGCCCATCTTTGCCACATCTTCGCCTAATATAAATACTCTTTCATCTGCTCCCATCATCTGATGCAGCGCTTCATTGATTGCCATTCCATAAGAAAGTTTTCTGCCCATTATCTTAATTCCACCTCTCTATCAGCATATGTATATGTTGTTGCAGTCTCAATTCCCGGATACTCACTCTCCAGAGAGAATTTAAGCATCTCCTGCACATGTTTTTCTTCTTCCTCTTCAACCGCCTGGAGCACAGCCGGCTCAACCTGCTCCCTCTCAAGGAGGATTGCCTTGGTAAGCTTCAGGGGATCCCTGTCATTGACCCAGTAAGATACCTCGTCCTCCGGGCGGTAAGCGGCGGGATCGCCTGCGAAATGTCCCTGCCAGCGGTATGTCATAAATTCCAGTACAGTGGGGCCCTCGCCCTTTCTGGCGCGGTCCGCGGCCTTTTCCACTGCCTCGATGACTGCCTCAATGTCATTTCCGTCCAGGCGGAAGCTGGGTACTTCGTATCCCTCGCCCCATGTTTTTAACTCCTTCTGGGGATGGGCTTCCTCGTAGCGCGTGGATATGGCGTATCCGTTATTTACCAGACAGTAGATAATGGGAAGCTTCCAGGTAGCCGCCATATTCATGCTCTCATGGCAGGTTCCCTCTCCCAGTGTTCCGTCTCCGAGGAATACTGCCGTTACGTCATCCGTCCCATTGTACACAGAGGCAAATGCAGTTCCCAGACAGGTCACCATGGTGGAGCCCTGGATTCCGTTAAATCCCATGTTCCTGCACTCCAGGTCATTGACATGCATGGAGCCGCCCCGTCCGTGGTTGATTCCTGTCTCCTTTGCAAATATCTCAGCCATCACTAATTTGGGGTCTGTTCCGCACAGAGCAATGGCTCCGTGTCCCCTGTGATCCGGGAACTTATAATCTGTCTTTTTCAGGGCGTCCACCACACCTGCCTGACACGCTTCCTGGCCAATGGACAGATGTACGAATCCGGGAATCGTTCCGTTTGCAGCATACTCCTCAATTACCTCCTCAAATCTGCGGATCATTACCATGTCCCGGTATACCTTCAGAAGCCGTTCTTTACTTAGTGCCATTTTATTTCCTCCTAATCCTCTTCTTCGCCATTGCGTATTTAAATTAATATAAAAATGACTTTTCCAATACCTTGTAATTTATTTCTCCCCCGCAGAATGCCTTTCCCGTATTAATATTGTGAATCTGCACCCTTCCCAGGGAATGCACATCGTGATCAACATAGAAGAAGTCTCTTCCCGCTTTCTCAAACACATCCTCAAATAATTGCCCGTAGCAGGGAGACGAAGTCTTGCCTACCAGTCCCGGAATCACCTTCTCAATGGCCTCGTCTGATGCATCCACCCAGATTTCCACGCTGCTGCCGTAGATAAGGGCGTCATTGATACGGCCCATTGACTTCATTTCATCCTTAACAATGGGGGCTATGGGGGCGGTTCCCCGGATCATCACAATCTGTCCCGCGTCAAATCCCTTCTCAAACATTTTGTGGCAGGTCTGTTCCAGCATCCTGCCCGACACCTGGATGGAGGCAACCACGCAGGTACTGTCGGAAATAAGGATATACGTATCCTCCGGCTTAACGTTACAGGCCTTTGCCACCTCCATGGCCATCTGGTCCGTGGGATACTTCACATCCTGCAGGCACAGCACTGCCTCGTTATTTTCTTCCCTGTAATCCGTCATCTCAAAGTACCAGTCTGAGTCCACATGGGCGATGGACCTGGCAGGGCCGGAACCAATGGTTGCGAATTCCCCGTCACCCAGTTTCCATCCTGCTATCTGGGATGCCATGCAGGCAATAAGAGGCTTGTTGACCAGCACTTCCACCGAAGCAAAGGTATAATCCTCATTGAGCCTGAATTCCCCAAGGGTAACCGTGCTCATATCTCCCATGGAGGCCCTTGTGAACAGAACCCCTGCCTTCCAGCTTCCCTCACAGTTAATTCCCATGTCAATGAGGGTTGCCCCGCAGTCCATTTTGATCACCTTACACCCAAGGGCGTCCGCGTCCTCTATAATCTCCCGTACTACTTTCATTGCTTTTGCGTTAATATTCAGCATGTATGATCCTCCGTGTTTTATTTCATCCTGCTTATAGTTCAACCTGCTTATAACTCAACCTGCTTATGATTTCTTTCCAAACACATCAATGGCCGCTCCCATAATCGGGGCCGCTGCGTCCGATGCCAGAAATGTCACCACTTCCGCCACATCCTCCACCTGGAGCATGGAATCCAAATCAATGGTCACTGCCTGATCGCTGTCCATCCGTTCCCTTGTATGCTCCGTATTGGTCATTCCCAGGTATATGGCATTCACATTGATTCCGTATTTCTTGACTTCCTCGGACAGCGTATGGGTGAAGCTTACGATTCCGCCTTTTGATGCTGCGTACGCGCCAAATCCGGGAAAGAAGTGTTTGGCGGCCGAGGAACTGATGTTGATGATTTTTCCGTACCGGTTCCGTATCATGGCCGGCAGGACTGCCTTTGTGCAGAAAAAGGTTCCGTTGAGATTAATGGAAATCTGGCTCAGCCATTCCTCGTTTGATGTCTCAACCACGGGAACCGACTTGTGATAGGCCGCATTATTGACAAGCACATCCACACTTCCCGCTTCCTGTTCAATTTCCCTGAAGCACTGCTCCACCTGTTCGGGCACCGCGATGTCGCAGACTTTCACAAGGGCCCGGCCGCCCTCTTTCCTGATTTCCTCTGCAACCGCCTGCAGCTTGCCTCCGGTCCTTCCTATCAGGACTGCGACAGCGCCCTCTTTGGCAAATGCCTTTGCAAAACCCGCGCCCAGCCCCTGGCCCGCGCCTGTGATTGCCGCTACTTTATCTTCAAATCTCATAAGGTGATTCCATCCCTTCTTTCAACTGTCTCATTTTCCCGGGCCAGGAGTTCAAGCACTGTATCCGGTTTTAACGGCAGACGGTGCACCTCACATCCGATTGCATTGGCCACAGCATTTGCAATTGCCCCGGCTGAGGGTACCACCGAACACTCCCCGATGCTCTTTGCCCCATATGGCCCGGTGGGTTCTGTCTCCTCCACCAGTCCCACCTTGATAGGCGGCATCTCACCGGCATTCATAATATGGTACTGCTTAAAGGTAGTGTTTTTTACCTTTCCCCCGCTGTCAATTATGATTCCCTCTGAGAGTGCGTATCCAAGTCCCATCTGCACCGCGCCTTCGATCTGGCCTTCCACAGACATGGGATTGAGCGCCTTCCCCACATCGTGCACCGCCGTATATTCCAGGACCTTTACCCCGCCGGTCCGGGTATCCACCGATACTTTTACAAAATGTGCGCCGTAAGACATGGCCAGGGCATAGGAGGCAAATGTGTCCGCACAGCATATATCCCTCTGGTTCACTTTCCTTGCGTGCGTGATGACTTCCTCCAGGGAGGCCTTCTTTTCAGGATTGTTCCTCACACAAACCCCGTTGTCCTTCAGTTCCAGGTTCTGCTGTTCCTCTTCCAGCAGCTGGGCCGCCTCTTTCAGCAATTCCTGCCTGATTTTCCCTGCCGCCTTCACAGCAGCATTGCAGCTCACATACGTACCTCTGCTGGAATAATTTCCCAAATCATACATGGTGGCATCTGTATCCGCCTGTATACACTCTATCCGGTCCATGCTGATTCCCAGCTCCTGGGCCACTGCCTGGGCCTGGGTTGTCACGGAACCATTGCCCATGTCGCTGACCCCGGTGAACATGACAACCGAACCATCTTCATTCATTTTAAGTATCACGCCGGTTGTGTCCGGACACACGCCGTACACTCCGTTTCCGTGGGTGGCCGCTGCCATTCCCACTCCAATCCGGTACCTGCCCTTTGCCGCCCCGGATTCTTCCTGTTCCTTCACCGCCTCCTCCCAGCCGAACAGCTCCATCCCCTTTTTCACACAGTCAATGGGTCTTGCATTTCCATGCCTCTGCCCGTTCCTCTGGTCAAACCCATCCGGTTCAACCAGGTTTTTTAACTGCATGTCAATGATGCTTATATGTAAGTCTCTGGCAATCTTATTCATCTGGCACTGCTGGGCAAAGAACTCCTGTGGAGATCCAAAGCCCCTCATGGCACCTGCAATGGGAGTGTTGGTATAAACCGGAGTGGCCCTGAACCGGATATTAGGCGTCTTGTGGTTTTTAAAAAACTTACCGCTCATGGCCCACACAATGCTCATGGTCCCGCCCGCATATGCCCCGGCATTGATTATGACCTGCATATCCTGGGATATAATGGTCCCGTCTTTTTTAACACCGGTCTTAATCTTTATTTCCATTCCGTGTCTGGTCCTGGACGACACAATATCCTCCCGCCTGTTGTAAACCAGCTTTACCGGGCGCCCTGTTTTCATGGCCAGCAGGGCTGTCACAGGCTCTGTTATTGTATCTATTTTTCCTCCGAACCCGCCGCCCATGCCGGGATTTACCACGCGCACCCTGCTCATGGGAAGTCCGAAAATCCTGCTGAGGTTCTTCCTGTATCCGAACACATCCTGGCTGGGCGTATAGACCGTCAGCTTGCCGCTGCTGTCATAAACCGCAATGGATGCATGTGTCTCAATGGCGCTGTGGTGGATGGCAGGCGTGGAATAGGTATCTTCATATATATAATCCGCTGCCTTAAAGCCCGCTTCCACATCGCCGGCCCCCATATCCACCGGAAAAATAATATTACTTTCACCGTGAATGGGATACGCGCCTTCCTTCAGGGCCTCTCCGGGGTCAGTATAAAAGGGAAGTTCCTCATATTCCACCTGGATTAACTTCACTGCCTGCTCGGCAATCTTTACCGTACCCGCCGCCACGGCCGCCACCTTATCTCCCACATACCGAACCGTATCATCAAATACCCGTTCCGTTTTGTGACCGTCAATCTCTTCCCCGCAGCTGTTATACTTTGTGTCCGGGGCGTTTAAATAGCACACCACTCCGCGGACGCCCTCCAGTGCCTCTGCCCTGCTTGTATCAATCTTCTTTATTCTGGCATGGGGCACAGGGCTGAACAATATTTTAGCGTGGAGCATTCCGGGGAACTCCAGGTCAGCCGTATATTTGAACTGCCCGGTTACCTTCATGGCCGCGTCGCGGACCGGTATGCTCTGTCCTATGATTCCCATTCAGCTCTCCTCCTTCTTTCCCCCGGCCTTTGCCTCCATCATCCGCCTTGCGGCCAGTCTGATTGCCTCCACAATCTTAACGTATCCCGTGCATCTGCACAGGTTATTGGAGATGCCGTTGTTCCTGATTTCCTCCTCTGTCGGATTCTCAATCCGGTCCAGAAGCGCCTTGGCTGACATCACCATTCCCGGCGTGCAGTATCCGCATTGTACTGCCCCGGCGTCGATAAACGCCTGCTGAATGGGGTGCAGCTCCGTGCCGTTTGAAAGGCCTTCTATGGTCTCAATCTTCTTTCCTTCCAGGTTCCGTGCAAGCACCAGACAGGAATTCACCGCTTCTCCGTCAATGATGACTTTGCAGGCCCCGCAGTCTCCGGTGCTGCATCCGCACTTTGCGCCTGTCAATCCCAAAACCTCCCGCAGCACGAATAGCAGGGTCCAGTTTTTTTCTATGCTGACTTGTGTTTTCTTTCCGTTTATATCCAGACTTACCTGTTCCATTGTCTCACTCCCATGTGTTTATATTCTGTCATCTCCCATAATGCAGCTGACCACTTCTTCCTTTGTTATAGTTCCGAAATATGGTCTTATATCTAATTCTTCAAAAACGCGGCTGACGGCGTCCCTCTCATAAACCACTCCGTTCAGCAGCTGTTCTATATCTTTCATCTCCATACATCCCAGAAAGTCACCCTCAAACCGGATTTGTTCAATCCGCGAATTCTTTAAAGATGCCTTAACCGTTATGCTGCCTCCCCCAAACCGTTTTCCGTGTGTCAGGTCTGCCGGCGGGTTCTTTCCATACGTCCAGAGGAAGGATTCATATTTGTCACGGGCCAGGCACATAATCTCCCTACGCTCGTTCCGGGATATTTCATATTCCTTTCCCCCTGATTCCCCAAAAAGGGCCTGCAGCAGTCTTTCCCTGAATTCCAGAACATCCATGTCATAGGAAAGATGTTCCGCTATGGTGGTTACCCTTGAACGCACCGACTTAATACCCTTTGATACCAGCTTATCCTGTTTTACCCGCAATGCCCTGCTCAGTATTTCTAAATCTGAACTGAATAACAGTGTTCCGTGAAACAGTACCCGGTTCTTATAGATTCTTACCGCGCTTCCTGATATCTTGGCGTCTCCCAGAACCAGGTCATTGCGCCCGTTAATCCCAGCCTGGATTCCCATTCCCCGAAGCGCTTCTACAACCGGTTTTAAAAAAGCAGAGTAGTCTGTGTTTGTAAAATCCCCATGCTCCATGATAAAGCTGAAACACAAGTTTCCCAAGTCATGGTAGACAGCGCCGCCCCCGCTGGTTCTTCTCACCACATCAATTTTGTTGGCCTTGACGAACTCCTCACATATCTCTTCATGGGTATTCTGAAAAGCGCCTACCACAATGGTGGGACGGTTCCTCCACAGCATGAGTACGGGCTCTCTGATGTCCTCTTTCTTTAAAAAATATTCCTCAAAAGCCAGATTTTCCGAACCGATAATACTGTTCGTCTCCACGTATATCATAGTAAAGGCCCTCTCATTTCCAGCTGTTTTCCTAAAAATATCCACATGGTGCAAGGCGCTCCATGTGGATATCCTCTTAAAATAATAAGTATGCTCTTTTTACTGCACGGCCGGCATTTCCCCTTCAAGCTTTACGTCGGTCACTTCATCCTCTGCTGCCTTTGGAAGAATCATGTTTAACACAAGAGCAACCAGGGCCGTACCGGGAATGCCGGTAAAAATGGTTGTAACGGTTGACGGCAGCCACTCCGAAATTGCCGCCGATGCCAATAGCCAGCGCAATGGCCAGGATGGTTGTGTTTCTCTCCGTAAAATCGCCCATGCTGATAACCCGGAGCCCGGACGCCGATATCTGACCGCACATTACAAGGACAGCTCCTGCCATAACACAGTTGGGAATCAGCGCAAGCAGCTGGGCCAGCTTTGGAAATACCGCAAAAGCAAGGAAAATGATTCCTCCCAAACCGGTGACAAAGCGGCTTCCCACGCCGGTCATTGCAACAATGCCCACATTCGCGCTTCCCGTAATAACCGGAGCACCGTTAAAGGCAGATGCAAACATTCCCGTGATACCTCCGCCTCGGATGGTCCTGGATAATTCCTCCGAGGTGGGAAGCCGGTTGGATACCGCCGTCACAAGCCCCGTGGTGTCCCCCACCATTTCCATCAGGGTGCCGATGTGAACCGCACAGATTGTCAGGATTGCTCCCACATTGAAGTTCACTCCCCATGCAAAGGGTTTAACCATGGAAAACCAGGAAGCCTCTCCGATGCTTGAAAAATCCACCATGCCAAGGGCCGCGGCAACAACGTATCCTATTACCATGCCGATTAATATACAACATTGTTTGATAAGGCCTTTTCCAAAAAAGTTCAGAAGAACAATCACCACAACGACCATTACAGCAATCGCCAATTCAGTCATCGCGGTTTCACTTTCCACATTAAAGTTTCCGAATGCCGTTGCGCCGATACAGATACCCACGGTCAGCACCACTGCCCCTGTGACGGTAGGGCTGAAATACTTATGTAAGTACCTGATTGCAATGGGACCCAGAATAAACAATACACCGCTTCCAACCAGGGCCGCCCCAAAAGCTCCGCCGATTCCGATATTGGGGTTATTGGCCGCCACCACCATTGGTGTAATCAGCGTAAAGCTGCCTCCTGATACAATGGGGAGTCTGGCTCCAATATGCTTTCCGATTCCAAAGGACTGGATAATGGTAGCTATACCGGTGATAAATAACGCACACTGAATTAATAAAGCAGTTTCTTTGACACTGAGCCCAAATCCCATCGCAAGCAGCATACCTACCGCAATCTGTCCTGTAAATGCCGATAGTACATGCTGGAATGCCAATGGAAACGCTACTGCCAATCGGGGTTTGTCTTCGATACCATAACTCATCATTCTCATAACTAACTCCTGTTTCTGATACTCCCGCCATTTCTGCCTAATGTATGAAGTTCTCCTTTTATTTTTTATATTCAAAACTTTTACCTGACGAATCGGCGCCATGTTTTGTCAGGAATTGGCAGGGCTTCCACAAAATACCTGTCTGTTTATTTGAAAAAGACAAACACAAGGGCAAATAAACATTATGCGGTATCCTTATGGAAACCGGTAGTTTGAATCCGTTCCGGCTTAGTTATCCAAATTGAGTCGTTTTGTCAAATCAGCCATCTTTGCACCCAGTGCCCTGGCTCTCTTTAATCCTTCCGGGTCGTCCATTTCCCCTGACCCGTCCCCCGGATTCCAGAGACTGGCTCCTGCGTAAGTTCCCGCTCCCCCGTTGCAGACAACCATACCCTGTGTATGGTAAAATCCAAGGATTGCGTTCAGTGCCCCTTCCTGTCCTCCGTTTCTTGTTCCTCCTACTGCAATCGCAGCGCCCACCTTCCGGTTAAAAAATGTGGGATCCTTTTTTATAATATTCCAGGTAGGGCGGAACCGGTTGAAAAAGGCCGCCAGCTGTGCCGTAATATTCATCTCATAGACCGGTGATGCTATTATCATCCCGTCAGCCTGATATACCTTTTCATAGAGAGGGGTCATATCGTCCTCATATACTGTACAACGGACCGCGTCCTCTCTCAGACACTTATTGCAGTGAATGCAGAAGTTCAGCTTCCTTGCACGCAGTTCAATGAGCTCCACTTCCACGTCCCCTGTTTCCAGTGCGCCGTCCAGCGCTTCCCGCAATGCGGCATAGGATGATTTCCTTCTTGGGCTTCCACATATTCCGATAATTTTTACCATGCCGTGTACTCCTTCCGGGGCAGAACATCATTTTATTTTATACTCTATTTTTACATGTATCTTTTTTAACGCGCAAAATTCTCTTGTGCAATATACACAATTTTGTTATATGTTTTTGTTTATTATTATGCGTTTTTCTTAATTATATCAAAAAAAAACGGATTGTCAACGAATCCAAACCAGTTTCCGGATGAAACTGGTTACATCAGACTTTCTATGCCGTGGGCGGAATCTATAGCTTGTCTCTATACTCTTTTACATTATTTCTGGTGGTTTCCCTCAGCTTTAATTCCACCGGAAACAACACACTTTTACTCTCTGTATTGCCCCTCAGTTTTTCCAGCAGCAGCCTGGCCGCACTTTCCCCAAGCTGGTAATTGGGTGCAACCACGGTTGACAACGAGGGGAGCACAAAGCTGGCCACCGGATTGTCGTCGAATCCCATTATCTCCATATCCTCCGGCACACGTATGCCGTGAAGCACCAGATATCTCATTGCCGCAATTGCCATCATATCGTTAAAGGCAAAAATAGCGGTGGGCCTCTCCTCCAGCCGCATCAAATGCCCGCACGCGTCATATGCATCCTGCAAATCTGCATAATGGGCTTTCACCATGCACAGACGGCAGTCCTTTTTTTCCATGAAAAAGTCATATACCGCCTTACGGCGCCTCTCCGTCACCAAATAAGTGTCAGAAGTGCTGATTACCCCGAATACGCGGTTGCCTTCCCGGTACAGATATTCTAACGCCATCTGGACCCCTTTGTAATCATCACTGTAAACGTATGTCACATCCTTGGGTGATTCCGACTGCTCCATATTTTCAATCAATACATAGGGCACCTGAATCTTGGCCATGCGCAGCTCCTCGCTGTTAATAAAACCGGAGCCGGATATAATCATTCCGTCAACACTTCTCTGGTCCACCCTGCGCCAGAAATCCTCTATGCTGTCTGTTGAAAATACAAGGACCTTATAATCCGCTTCCCTCAATACAGCCTGGCTTCCTTCCACCAGCTGGTTGAAAAATTCATTGCAAAGGGTCGGGATTACACATAAGATGGTCTTTGTATAACCGGTTGACAGGCTTTTGGCGGAGGGGTTGGGTATGTAGTCCACCCGCTTCATGACCCCTATGATATGATTGCGTGTTTCCTCCGACACCTTCTCCGGCTGATTAATGCATCTGGAAACCGTTGCAACCGAAACCCCCGCCAGGTACGCAATTTGTCTGATATTCAAAATATAACCTCCTTTTTATGCATTATCTATACAGTATTATACTATATAAAGGAGTAAAACAGATAAAAAAACGGAGAAACCTGTTTTACAGGATTCCCCGTTTTTTATCTGTGAAAGTATCCGATATATCATCCCAGCCGTTCAAATCCCGGAACCTTAAGTACATCCGCCATTGTCTTTCCCGGCTTCAACTGTTCCTCTACCCTGAGTCCGGTATTGGTGAATATAGTGCGTTCCCCGCTTCTTGGCGCCCCTGTTTTCATGATTGGCAGGCCTAACGCAATTGCCAATTCAGCGTTTGGGTCGTCAATGACTCCTCCCGCCCTTCCGGACGCCACAACCAGCAAATCATGTTGTTTCATGAAACGGACCGTTTCAATTGCCTCTGTCAGTGTACCAATCTGGTTGGGCTTTAATATCATTCCCTGTATCGCGTCCATGTCGATTGCTTTCTTGGCCCTGTCAATGCTGGAGCATATAAAATCATCTCCGATCAATACAGCCTGTATCTCTTTCCTGGCTTTTTTGAATCCCTCAAAGTCCTCTTCCTGCAGAGCATCCTCAATAAACCCGATTGGATATTTATGCGCGATCCTGGAAAGCAGTGAGATCATTTCGTCCCTGTCTATATACGTTCCCTTATACAGATATGCGTCCCTTGCCTCATCATAGATTTCACTGGCAGCGCAATCCATGGAGAATATAATTTTATCTTCATACCCCAATGATGAGGCTGCTTCCATAAGCATATCAAACAATACAAACGGGTCATCCGATGGGGCCCCATATCCGCTGTAATTACCCATCACGGGCGGTTTTCCATTGTTGTATTTCTTAATGATATCTCCCATCTTCTGGAATATCTCCACCCCAATTCTGGACCCCTCATAGAATGTACTTACATTTTTAGGAATCACAATAAACTCCTGAAATGCAAGGGTATAATTCCCATATGTACCGCCGTTAATCATATTATATGCCGGCGCAAATACCCTCTCCGGCTCTTCCTCTGCCAGGTACCTCCATAATGGCTTTCCCACGCTGGCCGCCGCTGCTCTGGCGGCCGCACAGGAAACAGAATAGATTGCATTTCCTCCCAGATTCGTCTTATATCTGGTCCCGTCCAGCTCTATCATCCTATGGTCAACTGCCTGCTGGTCTGTCACATCCATACCAACCAAAGCCGGACCAATGATTTCCTCGATATTTTTTACTGCTTTAAAAACGCTGAGGCCGCCAAATAACTCTTTATTGTTATCCCTTAATACATACGATTCATTCTTCCCAACAGACGTGCCAGTGGATGCTCCCGCCCTTCCCATCTTACCATTTTCCGTATATATTTCAGTCTCTACCACAGGCCTTCCCTTAGAGTCCAGTACCTGTCTTGCCTTTACTTCCTTTATTCTGTTTCCATTCATCCTATTTTCCTCCCTTATTCCGCTTCCGGTACATACATCACGTTAAAATCGCACAGATTGGTCCCTGTATTTCCTGTAAGTATGGAATCCTGGGTACACTCCAGCGCCCCGCCGCAATCGTGGGTTCTGAATACGTCAAAAATATTAATACCCTTTTCAGAAAGCATCCGCAATGTCTGTGAATCCGTCAGTGCTCCCGCATACCTGGTTGTCCCATCTGTGCCCTCTGTATCCACCGATGCAAGGGCTGCGCCCGCAGTGTATCTGGCACCATGGGCAAATCCCAATGCAAGCTCATGGGAAGGACCTCCCGTTCCCCTGCATCCGTCCTCCACTTTCGTCGTGGTCTCCCCTGAACAGAATACAAAGCAGGGCGCCTTAATCGGTCTGTGATTAGCCTGTATCTCCCTTGCCATGGAGGCAAAGAAGTATCCTGCCTCCCGGCTTTCACCTTCGATAAAGGTGGAAAATACCATGGAGCTGATTCCCATTTCCCTGGCAGCTTCCACTGCAGCTTCACATGAATCCGGTACATTGTTAAGGCAGAAGTGCGTCACACCCTCTCCAAATGCTTTTGGGGTCTCATGCTCCGGATTATCTTCATCCAGATAAATCTGAATGGTTTCATCTTCATACAGATATTTTAAAATAGACTCTGGCAGCTTGTCCTCCAGCTGATAATTCCTGATACAGTCCCGCGCATCCTGTATCGTAGTCTTATCCGGAGCCACCGGTGTGCCGAAAAACTGGAACGGTGCCTTGAAATCTACAGTAGGCTTTACCCCCACACCGTCTCCCACAATTATATTTACAATCTCAGCGCCATTTTTAAGTACCTGCTCCGCAAGGCGCCCGCCGTTGGTTCTGGAAATATGGCGTCTGACCGCATTGATTTCCTCAATCTTCGCGCCGGAGCGCAGCAGCATATCCTGGGCCTGTATCTCCTCCTGCAATGTGATGCCCTCTTTGGGGCATGTCAGTAAAGCGGAACTGCCTCCGCTGATGACAGAGATGAACAGGTCACCCGGCTTTCCCTTATCAATCATTTGTATTATATCTTCAGCGGCCCGGTACCCCTCTTCATTTGGAAGGGGGTGTCCTCCCACATAGACCCTGGTATTGATATAGGTATCGTTATCCTCTGCTATCTTCACGGATATAACACCTTCTGTCAGCTTCTCCTTCAATACATCACATACGGCCATGGCCATGGCATTACACGCTTTTCCCGCGCCAAAAAGATAGATATTGCCCAGTTTATCCATATCCCAGCGCTTTGTACCAATGGTCAGACGATTACCGTCCACAGACATAAGTTCCTTAATCAGATGGTATGCGTCCACCTTTGCCCACATGCGCTCCAGCAGTTCTGTAATCTTTTTCCTGGATTCCCTGTCTCCATGATTTAAAAGACTCTCTGTATTCTTAATTTTCCCCATTTTGCTGTCCTCCCCTTTTATTAAATAGCAGATAATTGACGATTAACAGAACCGGCATGACATATGCCTGGAAACAGTAGGGCGCATATTGGAAACAGGATACCCCCAAAAGATCCAGAGCAATGACAGCGTTCATGTTCCATGGAATCAACGGCCCTAAAGGGGTAACAGAGCAGGCCAGATTTCTGGTTAAATCTAAATCGCTTACATTCATTTTCTTGTAGAGCGGTTTCATGAGGTTTCCCGCAAAAAGATAGGCAAAAGAACCGGAACACCCCACTGCATCTCCTAAGAAACCTGTAATAATGGTTGTTATGAGAAGCTGGAAACCCGTCTTTACTTTATTAACAATCGGCGCCACCACAGCATCCAGAACACCGGCCTGGGTCAATATACCGATAAGGCCGAATGTGATGAGATACAGGGACGCACTGGAAAACAGGCTGGTGACTCCGCCTCTTGACAGCAATGTATCCACAAGTTCCATCCCGGTATCGCTCTTTACACCTGACCAGAAGCATGTCAGCACATAAGCCAATGATTTTCCCTGGTAAATGACAGCTACGCCAATACCGGTGGCAGCACTTATCAGGATTGAGATGATCGCCGACTTCTTAAGCAGGAGCAGTATGATTACGATAAGCGCCGGCAGGAAGGCAATCAATCCCACATTATAGTTATCACCTAATGTTTTGATTATCATTAGCGTGGTCTCATTTTGGACCTCTCCGCCTGCGTATACAAATCCTAAAATGGTATATAATACAGCGCTTATGATGAAGGCCGGAAACTGTATTTTTGCCAGATGCCTGACATGGTCCATCAATTTTACCCCTGTGACCGCGGATGCCAAATTAGGGCTGTCCGACATCGGAGAAAAGCCGTCTCCCAGGAACGCGGCACTGACCACTGCTCCGGCTGTCATGGCCGGGGGAACTCCTAGCCCCAGTCCCACGGCAGACATCGCAATACCAATGGTACCTAATGTCCCCCAAGAAGTACCGCACGCCATTGCGTACAGCGCTCCGACAATAAACGTAACCAGAAGAAAAATTTTGGGTGTTATCATCCGAAGTCCCACATCTACAATCGCAGACACTGTTCCTGCGGCAATCCATGCGCCAATCATGCCTCCCACAGACAACAGGATAAATACAGATGTAATAATCTTTCCGCAGTAAGACACTGCCGCCTTTTCAAGTTCCTCGTATGTAAATCCCAGGGACATGCAGGCCGGAATGACAAACAGCCACGATAAAAAGAAGGTGGCGGCCATAGATACCCCCCATTTCATATAAGGGACAATAACCACAACACAAACAGCGGCCATGATCAGTAACGCAAACAAAAAGCTTGGTTTCTTTCGTTCATTTGAACTCATAGATTATCTCCTTTCTTTTTGCTTTCAATCAACAGCGCGCTTTGTGATTAAAAGTATTAAAAGCCAATGAAATAATTTTGGCTTAATATCTCTTCAATTTTTGAAACTACCTCTATTCCCTCATCCTTATTTTTTGCAGCTATGCTTGAAATAATATAGTCAATGAGAAAATGGACTGCCACGTAGGAATCCTTAAAGGAGGGGCCTACGGCGGAACACGGAATGATAATATCTCCATATGGTTTGACAGGTCTTATATCCTTGCCTGTAATGATTATAACTTTAGCTCCCCTTCTTCTCATGAAATGGGCTATATTTACCGTTTCCTTATAAAATCTCGGAAAGGAGAATACAGTGCACACATCCCCCTCTTCCACATCTGTTATTTCCTCAGGATATGTGCTGGCAATCCCCTGAATCAGCCGGACCTTCTTCTTTATCTGAGACAGCACCACAGCCAGGTAAAAAGCAGGAGAAAAGCATGTCCTAAGTCCCAACACATAATTATGATTTGCACTGCTAATCCAGTCTACCGCCAAATCCAGCTTTTCTGTGTCCTGAAGCCTTAATGTGGCCTCGATATTATTCACGGCAATGTCCCTGCACCGAAGAAGCAAATCATTGGGAGTCCCTCCCTGTTCAGATAACTCGCCAAACCTGGAAGGAAGGCTTACCTTTACTTTTATCAAATCCTGTATGTTTTTCTTCAGATCCGTATAATCCTTATACCCCATCGTCCTGGAGAAACGGATTAAGGACGTGGTGCTGAGTCCGATTCTATGTGCTATTTCATTTAATGTTTCAAATGGTACAAGAGCATAATTCTCCAGCAGAAAATCAGCAATTATTTTCTGTGATTTAGTAAGATTTTCATATCTTTTGTTGATTTCATCAATAATATTTTTCATCTCTCATCTCCTGATTTTGAGTATATCATAGTACATTTTTTCTTCAATACCGCACATATTTTCTGGTTAGTTTATCTAATTTCCCTCATATTTTTTAACTCCAAAGCGGCTCCCCCTCGTATTTTTCAACAATTTATCAATTCATTTTAAAAACCGTACACAGCTGACAAAGAAATTTGACATAAAAATGTATATTTATATACATTTTTAAAAAATAAAATATCCCGGCATCATACCGGGATATCAAACACAAAAAAAATCCCCTCTCCGTACCCGGAAAGGGGAAAAGGGTGGATACAGGGATTCGAACCCTGGGCCTCCAGAGCCACAATCTGGCGCGCTAACCAACTGCGCTATACCCACCACAGCGTGCCTGAAGGGATTCGAACCCCCGACCCACGGCTTAGAAGGCCGTTGCTCTATCCAACTGAGCTAC
>ERZ791671.519-NODE-519-length-26376-cov-3.72908_pt1 | contig 26376 bp, 29 predicted proteins | sample MGYA00510052_ERZ791671 | MGnify/ENA primary metagenome ERZ791671 (study PRJEB30046, sample SAMN00715231) | human gut metagenome | study: EMG produced TPA metagenomics assembly of the A metagenome-wide association study of gut microbiota in type 2... | reverse complement strand
ATGCGGAGCCAGAACAACAGGTCGATCCGCGCAAAGCCGCCGTCGAAGCCGCTATTGCCCGCGCCAAAGCACGCAAGCTGGAACAGCAACAGGCCAATGCGGAGCCAGAACAACAGGTCGATCCGCGCAAAGCCGCCGTCGAAGCCGCTATCGCCCGCGCCAAAGCACGCAAGCTGGAACAGCAACAGGCTAATGCAGAGCCGGAAGAACAGATTGATCCGCGCAAAGCGGCAGTTGCTGCGGCTATTGCCCGCGTTCAGGCCAAAAAAGCCGCCCAGCAAAAGGTTGTAAACGAGGACTAAATGGTATTCAGAATAGCTAGCTCCCCTTATACCCATAACCAGCGCCAGACATCGCGCATTATGCTGTTGGTGTTGCTCGCAGCCGTGCCAGGAATCGCAGCGCAACTGTGGTTTTTTGGTTGGGGTACTCTCGTTCAGATCCTGTTGGCGTCGGTCAGTGCTCTTCTGGCCGAAGCTCTCGTCCTCAAACTACGCAAGCAGTCGGTAGCTGCAACGTTGAAAGATAACTCAGCATTGCTGACAGGCTTATTGCTGGCGGTAAGTATTCCCCCCCTCGCGCCATGGTGGATGGTCGTGCTGGGTACGGTGTTTGCGGTGATCATCGCTAAACAGTTGTATGGCGGTCTGGGGCAAAACCCGTTTAATCCGGCAATGATTGGTTATGTGGTCTTACTGATCTCCTTCCCGGTGCAGATGACCAGCTGGTTACCGCCACATGAAATTGCGGTCAACATCCCTGGTTTTATCGACGCCATACAGGTTATTTTCAGTGGTCATACCACCAGTGGTGGTGATATGAACACGCTACGCTTAGGTATTGATGGCATTAGTCAGGCGACACCGTTGGATACATTTAAAACCTCTGTCCGTGCCGGTCATTCGGTTGAACAGATTATGCAATATCCGATCTACAGCGGTATGCTGGCGGGCGTTGGTTGGCAATGGGTAAATCTCGCCTGGCTGGCTGGCGGCGTATGGTTGCTGTGGCAGAAAGCGATTCGCTGGCATATTCCCCTCAGCTTCTTAGTAACGCTGGCGTTATGCGCAACGTTGGGCTGGTTGTTCTCACCAGAAACACTGGCAGCACCGCAAATTCATCTGCTGTCTGGAGCGACCATGCTCGGCGCATTCTTTATTTTGACTGACCCGGTTACCGCTTCTACGACCAATCGTGGTCGTCTTATTTTCGGCGCGCTGGCGGGCTTATTAGTCTGGTTGATCCGCAGTTTCGGCGGCTATCCTGACGGCGTGGCTTTTGCCGTCCTGCTGGCGAACATCACGGTTCCTCTGATCGATTACTACACGCGTCCGCGCGTCTACGGCCATCGCAAAGGGTAAACCATGCTGAAAACTATCCGAAAACACGGCATTACGTTGGCGCTCTTTGCAGCGGGTTCAACAGGGTTAACTGCGGCCATCAACCAGATGACCAAAACGACAATTGCTGAGCAGGCCAGTCTGCAACAAAAGGCGTTATTTGATCAGGTGCTGCCAGCTGAACGCTATAACAATACGCTGGCACAGAGTTGCTATCTGGTAACTGCGCCAGAGTTAGGTAAAGGTGAGCATCGGGTTTACATCGCCAAACAGGATGACAAACCGGTAGCTGCCGTTCTGGAAGCAACCGCGCCAGATGGCTATTCCGGTGCGATTCAGCTGCTGGTGGGAGCCGATTTTAACGGCACGGTACTTGGCACGCGCGTGACTGAGCACCACGAAACGCCAGGGCTTGGCGATAAAATCGAACTGCGCCTTTCTGACTGGATCACCCATTTTGCGGGTAAAAAAATCAGTGGTGCGGATGATGCGAACTGGGCGGTGAAAAAAGATGGTGGTGATTTCGACCAGTTCACCGGCGCGACGATTACTCCCCGCGCGGTGGTTAATGCGGTAAAACGCGCCGGATTGTACGCTCAGACGTTACCGGCACAACTTTCTCAACTTCCTGCCTGTGGAGAATAAAACGTGAGCGAAATTAAAGACGTTATTGTTCAGGGGTTGTGGAAAAACAACTCTGCGCTGGTCCAGCTGCTCGGCCTTTGTCCTCTGTTGGCGGTCACGTCCACTGCCACTAACGCTCTGGGTTTAGGACTTGCGACTACGCTGGTACTGACGCTAACCAACCTGACCATTTCGACGCTGCGTCACTGGACGCCCGCCGAGATCCGCATTCCCATTTACGTGATGATCATCGCCTCGGTGGTCAGCGCTGTACAGATGCTGATCAACGCCTACGCCTTTGGCATGTATCAATCATTAGGGATTTTTATTCCGCTGATTGTCACTAACTGTATCGTTGTGGGCCGCGCTGAAGCCTTCGCCGCCAAAAAAGGTCCGGCGCTTTCGGCACTGGACGGCTTTTCAATTGGTATGGGCGCAACCTGCGCCATGTTCGTGCTGGGTTCACTACGCGAAATTATCGGCAATGGCACGTTGTTTGACGGTGCAGATGCGCTGTTAGGTAGCTGGGCAAAAGTATTACGCGTGGAGATTTTCCACACCGACTCCCCTTTCCTGCTGGCGATGCTGCCACCAGGTGCATTTATTGGCCTGGGACTGATGCTGGCAGGAAAATACCTGATTGATGAAAAAATGAAAAAGCGCCGTACTGAAGCAGCTGCCGAACGTGCATTGCCAAACGGTGAAACAGGGAATGTCTGATGAACAAAGCAAAACGCCTGGAGATCCTCACTCGCCTGCGTGAGAACAATCCTCATCCCACCACCGAGCTTAATTTCAGTTCGCCTTTTGAATTGCTGATTGCCGTACTGCTTTCCGCTCAGGCGACCGATGTCAGTGTTAATAAGGCGACGGCGAAACTCTACCCGGTGGCTAATACGCCTGCAGCGATGCTTGAACTGGGCGTTGAAGGGGTGAAAACCTATATCAAAACGATTGGCCTTTATAACAGCAAAGCAGAAAATATCATCAAAACCTGCCGTATATTACTGGAACAACATAATGGCGAGGTTCCGGAAGATCGTGCTGCGCTTGAAGCCCTGCCTGGTGTAGGTCGTAAAACAGCCAACGTCGTATTAAACACTGCATTCGGCTGGCCGACTATTGCTGTCGACACGCACATTTTCCGCGTTTGCAATCGTACTCAATTTGCGCCGGGGAAAAACGTCGAACAGGTAGAAGAAAAGCTACTGAAAGTGGTTCCGGCAGAGTTTAAAGTCGACTGCCACCATTGGTTGATCCTGCACGGGCGTTATACCTGCATTGCCCGCAAGCCTCGCTGTGGCTCTTGTATTATTGAAGATCTTTGTGAATACAAAGAGAAAGTTGACATCTAAAGATCAGGGGTAACACCGATTACCCCATTCATAACCTTTCTTTATCCTCTTTTAAAACATCTTTTTAACGTCAATGATGCCATTGCTTAGCGTTATCATCAGGTAATCCGTTTGCAGATAACCAAAAATGCAGGTTAATTGTTTTTTTAATAGCGAAATTTTCTATTCATTCGTGATCAAGATCACGATGCTGTGGCAATGTAAAAACATTGCAAGAATCAGGTTAAAATCATTTAAATTTACACACGCAACAAATATTGACCTACAAAACATTACACTGGCTATTTTTCAGAAACTGGACTATCTCACTAGGAAAAACGCTAAATAGTAGAACATATCGCCGTTAAGCCATCATCACCCTCTCAGGGTAGTGAAAAAATCTGCCGTTACGTTTTTTGAAAAATTTAACGCTGGATAACATTTCCCGGAATGGTTGAATTCCCCGCCTCAGTTATATGTAACAGATTATTACAAAGGACTTGTCTGAAAGTGCAAGATAGTGAACATTACCTGCCGTTTCCCCTCCCACTATAACAATTGCGCGTATGTTTTTTAGACATAACGCGAGAAAGCACCCCCGTTAATATGGGATGTAAAAAAAGAGGTAAAAGTGTCCACTGCAAACCAAAAACCAACTGAAAGCGTCAGTTTGAACGCTTTTAAACAACCGAAGGCGTTCTATCTCATCTTCTCGATTGAGTTATGGGAACGTTTTGGTTATTACGGCCTACAAGGAATTATGGCTGTTTACCTGGTTAAACAACTGGGTATGTCTGAAGCGGATTCAATCACCCTTTTCTCCTCCTTTAGTGCCCTGGTTTATGGTCTGGTCGCTATCGGCGGCTGGTTAGGTGACAAGGTACTGGGTACTAAACGCGTAATTATGCTCGGCGCTATTGTGCTGGCGATTGGTTATGCTCTGGTTGCCTGGTCTGGTCACGACGCCGGTATCGTTTATATGGGTATGGCGGCTATTGCGGTCGGTAACGGCCTGTTTAAAGCTAACCCGTCTTCTCTGCTTTCTACATGCTATGAGAAAAACGACCCGCGTCTGGACGGTGCATTCACCATGTACTACATGTCCGTCAACATCGGCTCTTTCTTCTCTATGATTGCTACGCCGTGGCTGGCCGCGAAATACGGCTGGAGTGTTGCGTTTGCGTTGAGCGTTGTAGGCCTGCTGATCACTATCGTTAACTTCGCCTTCTGCCAACGCTGGGTTAAACAGTACGGTTCAAAACCAGACTTCGAGCCTATTAACTACCGTAACCTGCTGCTGACCATTATTGGTGTTGTGGCACTGATCGCTATCGCCACCTGGCTGCTGCACAATCAGGAAGTTGCGCGTATGGCGCTGGGCGTTGTTGCCTTCGGTATCGTGGTTATCTTCGGTAAAGAAGCCTTCGCGATGAAAGGTGCTGCGCGTCGTAAAATGATCGTTGCCTTCATCCTGATGCTCGAAGCCATTATCTTCTTCGTGCTTTATAGCCAGATGCCAACGTCACTGAACTTCTTTGCGATTCGTAACGTTGAACACACCATTCTGGGCCTGGCCGTAGAACCTGAGCAGTATCAGGCACTGAACCCGTTCTGGATCATCATTGGTAGCCCGATTCTGGCCGCTATCTATAACAAGATGGGCGATACCCTGCCGATGCCAACCAAGTTTGCTATTGGCATGGTGATGTGTTCTGGTGCGTTCCTGATTCTGCCGCTGGGTGCGAAATTCGCGTCTGACGCTGGTATCGTGTCTGTAAGCTGGCTGGTCGCGAGCTATGGCCTGCAGAGTATCGGGGAACTGATGATCTCTGGCCTGGGTCTGGCAATGGTTGCGCAACTCGTTCCGCAGCGTCTGATGGGCTTCATTATGGGTAGCTGGTTCCTGACCACTGCCGGTGCAAACCTGATTGGTGGTTATGTTGCAGGTATGATGGCTGTGCCGGATAACGTTACCGATCCGCTGATGTCACTGGAAGTCTATGGTCGCGTATTCTTGCAGATTGGTGTCGCTACTGCCGTTATTGCAGTACTGATGCTGTTTACCGCGCCGAAACTGCACCGCATGACGCAGGATGACGCTGCAGACAAAGCGGCGAAAGCAGCCGTAGCGTAAAATTCAGGGAAACTCATTTACAAGCCGCTAACTTTTCGTTAGCGGCTTTTTTTTTGTTCAGCAACGCACTACCATACTTTAAACCACAGACAAAAGGAGTTACCGATGAAATTGTTCTACAAACCGGGCGCCTGCTCTCTCGCTTCCCATATCACCCTGCGTGAGAGCGGAAAGGATTTTACGCTCGTCAGTGTGGATTTAATGAAAAAACGTCTCGAAAACGGTGACGATTACTTTGCCGTTAACCCTAAGGGACAGGTACCTGCATTGCTGCTGGACGATGGTACTTTGCTGACGGAAGGCGTAGCGATTATGCAGTATCTTGCCGACAGCGTCCCCGACCGCCAGTTGCTGGCACCGGTAAACAGTATTTCCCGCTATAAAACCATCGAATGGCTGAATTACATCGCCACCGAGCTGCATAAAGGCTTCACACCTCTGTTTCGCCCTGATACACCGGAAGAGTACAAACCAACAGTTCGCGCGCAACTGGAGAAAAAGCTGCAATATGTGAACGATGCTCTTAAGGATGAGCACTGGATCTGCGGGCAACGATTCACAATTGCTGATGCCTATCTGTTTACGGTTCTGCGCTGGGCATACGCGGTGAAACTGAATCTGGAAGGGTTAGAGCACATTGCGGCATTTATGCAACGTATGGCTGAACGTCCGGAAGTACAAGACGCGCTGTCAGCGGAAGGCTTAAAGTAATAGCCATCGGCCCACAGGTCGTTGTGGGCCGAAATGAGATATTTCAGAGCTTTGTTGCGCTGAAATAATGTTCTGGATTGGCAATACGATCCTGAGCAGCAACCACTTGCAGCTCATATTCCTGCATTGCTTTTGTGGTCACCATGATTTCGTATACTGCAGCGGTCACATGTTCCAGGGCCTCCTGCAGCGTTGCCCCCTGAAGCAGTTTCACCAGCAGTAAACCGCTCGTCACATCACCAACACCTACCGGCTGGCGCATACCAAAATCCACCAGCGGACGGCTGATATGCCAGGCTTCATCGGCGGTGACTAGCAGCATTTCAAAACGGTCACGGCTGTAGCCAGCTCGCGCCAGGTGTTTAACCAACACAATTTGTGGCCCTTGCGCAATGAGTTCGCGCGCTGCCAGAACCGCTTCTTCGACGTTATTTACCGGATGCTCACAGAGTATTTCCAGCTCAACCAGATTCGGCGCAATGATATCGCTGGCAGGCAAACCGTGCCGCACATGAAACTCTGCGACACCCGGTGCAACGATACAGCCTTTTTCCGGATGACCCATTACCGGATCGCAAAAATATTTCGCCTGCGGATTCGCTGCTTTCACCTGACGAACGATACCGAGGATATGTTCACCCTGCTCCGCCGATCCCAGATAGCCACTTAATACGGCATCACAGGTGTGTAATTTATCTATGGCGGCAATGCCTTGCACAATTTCGGTTAAATGGCTGGGCGGCATCACGCAGCCAGTCCATTTGCCGTATTGGGTGTGATTAGAAAATTGAACGGTGTTCAGCGGCCAGACGTTCGCGCCCAGGCGGCGCATCGGAAACTCTGCCGCACTGTTACCCGCATGACCATAAACAACGTGAGACTGGATAGCGAGAATATTTTTCATCATGTTCCCTGTATAAAAACCAGGGGGAGTGATTTCTCACTCCCCCTTTCCACTTAATGCATTATTTCCAGCAAATCAGACAGTAATTCTTTTTGCCGCGACGCAGTAAGGTAAAACGACCAAACAGACGATCTTCTTCTTTAAAGAAGTATTCAGGATCGGACTGTTTTTCACCGTTAATGGTGATGGCATTGGAGGCGATAGTTTTACGCGCCTGACCACGGGAAGGTTGCAGTTCAGAATCGACCAGCGCCTGCATCAGGTCTGCGCCCTTTTCCATCTCAACCATCGGTACGCCGTCCTGCGCCAGCTGTTCGAAGTCCGCTTCACTCAGCGCACTCAAGGAACCGCTGAACAGGCATTCGGTAATACGTTTTGCCGCCTGCAAACCGTCTTCACCATGCACCAGACGTGTCACCTGTTCTGCAAGCACATACTGGGCGCGCGGTGCTTTACCGCTGTTTTTATCTTCTTCTTCCAGGGCGTTGATCTCTTCAATGCTCATGAAGGTGAAGAACTTCAGGAAGCGGTAAACGTCGGCATCCGCAGTGTTGATCCAGAACTGGTAGAATTTGTACGGGCTGGTTTTCTTCGGATCCAACCAGACTGCGCCGCCTTCAGTTTTACCAAATTTGGTGCCGTCTGCTTTGGTGATCAGCGGAACGGTCAAGCCAAACACCTGATTCTGATGCAGACGACGGGTCAGGTCGATACCAGAAGTGATGTTACCCCACTGGTCAGAACCACCGATTTGCAGCACCACACCGTACTGTTTGTTCAGACAGGCGAAGTCATAACCCTGCAACAGGTTGTAGGAAAACTCAGTGAACGAAATCCCCTGATCTTCACGGTTGAGACGCTGCTTAACCGCTTCTTTGTTGATCATCTGGTTAACGGAGAAGTGTTTGCCAATATCGCGCAGGAAGGTCAGCACATTCATATTGCCGAACCAGTCATAGTTGTTCGCCGCGATAGCAGAGTTTTCTCCACAGTCGAAATCGAGGAACGGGGCAACCTGCTTGCGGATTTTGTCCACCCACTCCTGAACAGTTTCTTCAGTGTTCAGCTTACGCTCGGCAGCTTTGAAGCTCGGGTCGCCAATCAGACCCGTCGCGCCGCCTACCAGCGCAACCGGCTTGTGGCCCGCCTGCTGGAAGCGTTTCAGGCATAACAATGGAACAAGATGCCCCAAATGCAAGCTGTCAGCGGTAGGATCGAAGCCGCAATAGAGCGCGATCGGGCCTTGCGCCAGTCGCTCTGCTAACGCTTCCTCGTCCGTCACCTGGGCTACCAGCCCCCGCTCTTGCAATTGTTTAATCAAGTTACTGCTTGCCATCAAAATCTCCATGTATATAACGACTGCACCTTTGCCGGTACACGACTTTTCGCCAGATGCGAAAGAGACATAGAATAAAGTGCCAGAATCAGGAGTACCAGCGATTAAAGCAAGATTTTTGCATCTTTTCAGGGTGCAAGACGATCAATCTTCCACGCATCATTTTCACGCTGGTACAAAAAGCGGTCATGCAGGCGATGCTCACCGCCCTGCCAGAACTCAATCTGTTCAAGGCTGACGCGAAAACCGCCCCAAAAACTTGGCAATGGCACTTCGCCCTGTTGAAACTTCTGCTTCAGCTCCAGGAATTTACTTTCAAGGATACCGCGGGCAGAAATGCGACTGGACTGCTTCGAAACCCATGCACCAATCTGGCTATCACGCGGGCGGCTATGAAAATATTTCATCACTTCGAGAGTCGAAAGTCGTTCCGCTTTACCGATCACCATCACCTGGCGTTCAAGGGTATGCCACGGGAACAGCAGGCTAACGCGCGGATTATTTTCGATTTGATGTGCTTTACGGCTGCCGAGGTTGGTGTAAAACACCATGCCTTTTTCGTCGTAATGTTTGAGTAAAACGATGCGCTGATAAGGCTGACCATGTTCATCCACGGTAGCGACCCCCATCGCGGTAGGGTCAGCCAGTTTGGCTTCACAAGCCTGAGAGAGCCAACGTTCAAAAAGGGTTAATGGATCGGCGGGTAGATCGCGGCGGCGTAACCCGCCTTTGGTGTATTCACGGCGCAGATGCGCGATTTGCTGCAATTCGTCGTTATCAGACATGGTTTTCTTTACGGATTGTCAGTGGGTGAAGCTATTGTGCGCCGCCCCTGGAAAAATCTCAACGCTGCGGATTTTGTAACTGACAGTTATTCAAGACGATGCGGTCGCGTTTATAGACAGTCGCTTCCTCGCCTTTCGACCAGAAAACATAGATTCCGTCGGTGTAACGTGCACCAGATGCTGAAATGCCCTGTTTGAGATGCAGCAGTTGATTATCGTAAACAAAACTGACTTCCTGGCGCGGATTATTCAGTTTGACCGTCAACGGTTTTTCATCACACTGGTATTCAAGCGTATCGGTTTGCATGCGCTCAACCAGTTGATTGAACGCGCTACAGCCGGTGAGAAGCACCGGCAAACAGATCAGTAACAGTTTTTTCATAGACATATCCCGAAGACTTTCCTAGTCTGGAGGGCAATACGCCCTCCCTAACGTTCCAAGTGTAACGGCAGACGCGGTAAGAAAAATTCAGTTAACTCTGATATCACGGGTTAGCGGGGAAAATAGCCCCCAGTACCGTCTCCTGGCTTGCGCCAGTGACGGAAGGCAGATTTCCTGGTAATCCCGCCAGCGTTCGCCAGGCAAGCCAGGCGAACGCCAATGCTTCCATGTCATCGCCACTAATGCCAACGGCATCGGTGGTGGTGACTTCTGTGCCTGGCAGTAATGCCGCCAGACGCGCCATGAGTAGCGGATTACGACTACCTCCACCACATACCATCAATCGATCGCAGCCACCGCTCAACAAAACTTGTTCAGAAATGGTCACGGCGGTGAGTTCTGCCACTGTGGCCTGCACATCACGGGGATCACCCCCCGGAAAATGGCGCAAATGGCGCTCCAGCCAGCCGTAGTTAAAGTATTCGCGTCCGGTGCTTTTCGGTGCGGGTTGCGAGAAATATGGGTCGCTGAGCATATTTTGCAGCAGTGGGAGAATAACTTTACCCGCCCGTGCCCACTCGGCATCTTTATCGTAAGGTTTACCGGCCTGACGCCAGATCCAGGCATCCATCAGCATGTTACCAGGACCGGTATCGTAGCCCCCAACCGGCTGGCCAGGAATGAGCAGTGACAGATTGGCGATGCCGCCAATATTGAGCACCATTCGTCGCTCGGTTGGGTGAGCCAGCAGCGCATGATGGAACGCAGGTACCAGCGGTGCACCTTGTCCTCCCAGGGCAATATCGCGACGGCGAAAATCACCGACAACCGTAATTCCGGTGCGCGCCACAATTTGATTGTTATCGCCAATCTGTAAAGTGTGTGGTGCCACGCCCGTCGGTTCGTGCCAGACGGTTTGACCGTGACAGCCGATCGCAACTATATCTCTCGCCTGCAGGTTTTGTTCCTTAAGCAAGGCATTGACCGCATCAGCAAAAAGTCGCCCGAGTTGAGTATCAAGCTGTCCAAACTGCGAAAGTGTAAGCTGCTGGCCCTGGCAAATATCCAGTACAGCCTGTTTCAGAGACACCGGGATCGGCCAGCTCAAACTTGCCAGCTGTGCGACCCGGTGTTCATCAATTGTCGCTAACACAACATCAACACCATCAAGGCTGGTGCCTGACATAACGCCAATAAAGCGGCCCGATTTCATAGTTCATCCTTTTTCAATGCGCACCACTCAAACATAAACTTTTCGTGAATACCATGCGGAATGACCAATTTTTACCGTTGGTAGTAAAACATTATCTTCAAATCAATAATCATCATGAATATTTTGTTTATAATTGGTTGATCCTACTTTCATTATGATTTGCTCATATTTGGTAGAACATGTAACCATGGATTCACATATGCCATATACTTTGACCATGAGGGATGCTTGCGTGGCGTTTCATGGTGAACAGGAGATTTTTCAATGATTAAACGCGTATTGGTTGTTTCAATGGTAGGTCTGTCTCTTGTCGGTTGTGTTAATAACGACACCCTGTCAGGGGATGTTTATACCGCTTCTGAAGCGAAACAAGTACAGAATGTCAGCTATGGCACCATCGTTAATGTACGTCAGGTACAGATTCAGGGCGGTGATGATTCCAACGTTATCGGCGCAATTGGCGGTGCTGTACTTGGTGGTTTCCTGGGAAATACTATTGGTGGCGGAACCGGGCGTTCTCTGGCTACTGCAGCAGGGGCCGTTGCAGGTGGTGTAGCCGGTCAGGGCGTACAGAGTGCAATGAACAAAACGCAGGGTGTCGAGCTGGAAATTCGTAAAGATGATGGCAACACCATCATGGTGGTACAGAAACAAGGGAACTCTCATTTCTCTCCAGGCCAACGTGTCGTACTGGCCAGCAATGGCAGTCAGGTGACCGTTTCCCCGCGCTAAATAAGTTTGCGTGTGGTCAGGTTACTGACCACACGCCCCCTTCATTTCACCCTTTGGCCTGTAACTCAATGATATTATGCTCAAGTTTTGCGATGAGCTTAATCAGTTGTTCCAGTTCCTCTGCGGAGATGCCATGTAAAATTTCCGCGCGGGTTTTGTTAATAACAGCCTCCATTTCGCTGATCAGTGGCTCTGCCTTTTCCGTCAGTTTAATACGTTTAGCCCGACGATCGCTGGCACAAGTTTGACGCGAAATTAACCCTTTTTCTTCCAGTTGGTCCAGCGTACGGACCAGTGATGGCTGCTCGATGCCAATCGCTTTTGCCAGTTGAATTTGCGACTGGTCTGGAGGTAACTGATGGATATTGTGTAACGTAACCCAATGGGTTTGTGTTAACTCCAGCGGTTTCAGGCGATGGTCTATCAGAGCACGCCATATGCGCACCAACCGTGCCAGATCAGAACCTAGTGGCGATTCCAATTTCATCTCCTTATAATTAGCTTGCTAAGATATTATGCGGCTTTTAGAATAGTGTGCAGCAATTGTATTGCTAAAACAAATGTATTGCTGCATTTGGTTACCGTCAGACATATTTTTTAGAAATTGCGCGTAAATTTTTCGCACTTAAAGAATATTTATTAATCTAACGCAATATATTCTGTCGTAAAGGAATCTACTTTGTGAAGTTTATGCTCAATGCAACAGGATTGCCCTTACAAGATCTGGTATTCGGTGCGTCCGTCTACTTTCCTCCGTTTTTCAAAGCCTTCGCATTTGGATTCGTCATCTGGCTTGTCATACACCGCCTGCTTCGTGGCTGGATCTACGCTGGTGACATCTGGCATCCCTTGTTAATGGATTTATCGCTGTTTGCGATTTGCGTTTGCCTTGCTCTGGCAATACTGATTGCGTGGTAACTATGTCAATTAAAACAATTAAGTATTTCTCAACAATCATTGTAGCGGTAGTTGCGGTTCTTGCCGGATGGTGGCTGTGGAATTATTACATGCAATCTCCGTGGACACGCGACGGGAAAATACGCGCAGAACAGGTTTCTATCACCCCACAGGTGTCGGGACGTATTGTTGAGCTGAATATAAAAGACAACCAGCTGGTTAACGCGGGGGATCTTCTGCTCACGATCGATAAAACGCCCTTTCAGATCGCCGAGCTGAACGCACAGGCTAAGCTGGCGAAAGCGCAATCTGACCTCGCAAAAGCCAATAACGAAGCGAATCGTCGTCGTCATCTCTCACAAAATTTTATTTCTGCCGAAGAACTCGATACCGCTAACCTCAATGTTAAAGCGATGCAGGCCAGCGTTGATGCCGCACAGGCGACGCTGAAACAGGCACAATGGCAACTGGCGCAAACGGAAATTCGCGCCCCGGTGAGTGGATGGGTGACTAATCTCACTACCCGCATCGGCGACTACGCTGACACCGGGAAACCGCTGTTTGCCCTTGTTGACAGCCACTCGTTTTACGTCATTGGTTATTTTGAAGAAACCAAGTTGCGCCATATCCGCGAAGGTGCACCAGCACAAATTACCCTCTATAGTGATAACAAAACGTTACAGGGTCACGTGTCCAGTATCGGTCGGGCGATTTATGATCAGAGCGTTGAAAGTGACTCAAGCCTTATTCCGGATGTGAAACCTAACGTCCCCTGGGTTCGCCTCGCCCAACGCGTTCCCGTCCGCTTTACGCTGGATAAAGTCCCAGGCGATGTCACGCTGGTGTCGGGCACCACCTGTAGCATTGCCGTAGGTCAATAATGAACGCATCGTCATGGTCCTTGCGCAATTTGCCCTGGTTCAGGGCCACGCTGGCGCAATGGCGTTATGCGTTACGCAATACCATTGCCATGTGTCTGGCGCTGACGGTTGCCTATTATTTGAATCTGGATGAACCCTATTGGGCGATGACCTCGGCTGCGGTGGTTAGCTTTCCCACCGTTGGCGGTGTCATCAGCAAAAGCCTCGGACGCATCGCTGGCAGTTTGCTCGGAGCCATTGCAGCACTGCTTCTTGCCGGACATACGCTCAATGAGCCGTGGTTTTTTCTATTGAGCATGTCGGCGTGGCTTGGCTTTTGTACCTGGGCCTGTGCGCACTTCACGAATAACGTCGCGTATGCATTTCAACTGGCGGGCTACACGGCTGCCATCATCGCCTTTCCGATGGTTAATATTACTGAGGCCAGCCAGCTGTGGGATATCGCTCAGGCGCGTGTTTGCGAGGTGATAGTCGGTATTTTGTGCGGCGGCATGATGATGATGATCCTGCCGAGCAGTTCCGATGCTACAGCCCTTTTAACCGCATTGAAAAACATGCACGCCCGATTACTGGAACATGCCAGTTTACTCTGGCGGCCTGAAACAACCGATGCCATTCGTGCAGCACATGAAGGGGTGATTGGGCAGATACTGACCATGAATTTGCTGCGTATCCAGGCTTTCTGGAGCCACTATCGTTTTCGCCAGCAAAACGCGCGCCTTAATGCGCTACTCCACCAGCAATTACGTATGACCAGTGTCATCTCCAGCCTGCGACGTATGTTGCTCAACTGGCCCTCACCGCCAGATGCCACGCGAGAAATTCTCGAACAGCTGCTGACGGCGCTCGCCAGTTCGCAAACAGATGTTTACACCATCGCACGTATTATCTCCCCACTACGCCCGACCAACGTCGCCGACTACCGGCACATCGCCTTCTGGCAGCGACTACGTTATTTTTGCCGCCTTTATCTGCAAAGTAGTGAGGAATTACATCGTCTGCAAAGCGGTGTAGATGATCATGCCAGACTCCCACGGACATCCGGCCTGGCTCGTCATACCGATAACGCCGAAGCTATGTGGAGCGGGCTGCGTACATTTTGTACGTTGATGATGATTGGCGCATGGAGTATTGCTTCGCAATGGGATGACGGTGCCAATGCTTTAACGCTGGCAGCAATTAGCTGCGTACTCTACTCCGCCGTCGCGGCACCGTTTAAGTCGTTGTCACTGCTGATGCGCACGCTGGTGTTACTTTCGCTATTCAGCTTTGTGGTCAAATTTGGCCTGATGGTGCAGATTAGCGATCTGTGGCAATTTTTACTGTTTCTCTTTCCACTGCTGGCGACAATGCAGCTTCTTAAATTGCAGATGCCCAAATTTGCCGCACTGTGGGGGCAACTGATTGTTTTTATGGGTTCGTTTATCGCTGTCACTAATCCCCCGGTGTATGATTTTGCTGATTTTCTTAACGATAATCTGGCAAAAATTGTTGGCGTCGCGTTGGCGTGGTTAGCGTTCGCCATTCTGCGTCCAGGATCGGATGCTCGTAAAAGCCGCCGCCATATTCGCGCGCTGCGCCGGGATTTTGTCGATCAACTAAGCCGCCATCCAACACTGAGTGAAAGCGAATTTGAATCGCTCACTTATCATCACGTCAGTCAGTTGAGTAACAGCCAGGATGCGCTGGCTCGCCGTTGGTTATTACGCTGGGGTGTAGTGTTGCTGAACTGTTCTCATGTTGTCTGGCAATTGCGCGACTGGGAATCGCGTTCCGATCCGTTATCGCGAGTACGGGATAACTGTATTTCACTGTTGCGGGGAGTGATGAGTGAGCGCGGCGTTCAGCAAAAATCACTGGCGGCCACACTTGAAGAATTACAGCGGATTTGCGACAGCCTTGCCCGTCATCATCAACCTGCCGCCCGAGAGCTGGCGGCAATTGTCTGGCGGCTGTACTGCTCGCTTTCGCAACTTGAGCAAGCCCCGCCGCAAGGTACGCTGGCCTCTTAATTACTTAATTACACCACAGGCATAGCGTTCACCGCCACCGCCCAGCGGTTTGGGTTGATCGGACATATTATCGCCGCCAACGTGGACTATCAGCGCTTTGTCTTTGACTTCATCCAGTGATTTCAGACGAGGCGCGATGACGGCATCGGTCGCCTTGCCGTCATTATTGACTACCAGTGCAGGCAGATCGCCTAAATGCCCGGCACCTTCTGGCCCTTCATGTTTACCGGTATTTTGTGGATCAAGATGCCCGCCTGCGGATTCTGCGGCGCTGGCTTTGCCATCTTTGGTGGCTGGCTGGCAGCTTCCTTTGGCATGAATATGGAAGCCATGTTCACCGGGAGGCAATGCTTTCAGATCGGGCGAAAACTCCAGACCTTTATCGGTTTCAGTAATGGTGACGTTACCAATTGACTGCCCAACCCCTTGCGACGTGACGAGGTTCATCTCGACTTTTTCACTGGCAGCTTGTGCGCCGGTCGCAACAACCAGCGCCAGAATGGCCAGACTAAAACGTTTCATAGGACCTCCGTTCATTGTGCATTCCTGAATAAGTGTAAACCAGTGACACATTTTTGAACGGCGGCTATTCCTAAAAGTGCTTACGGTACGTCGTAACCTAGTGCCGCTTTACGGATACGGAACCATTGTTGACGGGTCATTTTCAGTGTTTCTGCTTCGACTGCTGCCCGTACGCGCTCAATTTTACCTGAGCCGATAATTGGCAGCGGCTGCGACGGTAAACGTAATACCCAGGCGTAAACCACCTGTTCAATCGAGCCCGCGTTTAACTCCTCTGCCACCACAGCCAGTTCATCACGCAGAGGCTGGAAATAATCATCATTAAACAGACGACCACCACCAAGGCAGGACCACGCCATCGGACGAACACGCAGTTGTTGCAGTTGGTCGAGCGTGCCATCCAGCAGTAACGGCTGATGCACCGGGGATATTTCCACCTGATTAGTGGCAAGGGTAAATGGCAGGCGTGATTGCAACAGCGCAAATTGCGCAGGTGTAAAGTTCGATACACCAAAATGACGCACTTTGCCGCTCTGATGCAGATGTTTAAAGGCGTCCGCCACTTCATCGGCATCCATTAACGGGTCTGGTCGGTGGATTAACAGCAGATCCAGATGATCGGTCGCGAGATTAATTAGCGACTGTTCGGCGCTCTTAATGATGTGATCGCGGTCAGTGATGTAATGGCCAATGACGTTTTCTTCACACGCGGTCGTCGCGATACCGCATTTACTGACGATTTCCATCCGTTCACGCAGGTGAGGTGCCAGTTTCAGCGCCTCGCCAAACGCCGCTTCGCACTGATAGCCACCATAAATATCAGCATGGTCCACGGTGGTCACGCCGAGATCCAGATGCTCTTCAATAAAACTGACCAACGGGCGGGCGGACATGTTCCAGTCCATCAATCGCCAGTAGCCCATCACAAAACGGGAAAACTCCGGGCCTTGCGGCGCAATAGTAATACGCTGAACCATAATCGCTTCCTCTTATCAGATATGAGAGGAGTATACGCAAGATTAGGCTCAAAAGAGTGATGGTTGCTCAGGTTCGTCTGATGGCGCTGACTTATTTACACGTAATTTGCGCATTAATCGCTGCCGACAAAGGCGCAACACTTCTTGTTTTTCGCCATCGCTCATCTTATTCCAGTTAAAACGCTCATCCCGGCTACGAAAACAGCCGCGACAAAATCCGCGTTCGTCAGACTGGCAAATTCCCCGGCACGGGCTCTGGACGGGAAAGAACTCTAATTGCTCCGCCACCTCGCCCTCCTCAGATAAGATTATTACCATTATTGAAGCTGTTAATGTCCAAAGTAGCAACTTTGCTTGCACTAGACCGACTGGTCTACTACACTCCAACGCATGAACAAACACACCGAACATGATACTCGCGAACATCTCCTGGCGACGGGCGAGCAACTTTGTCTGCAACGTGGATTCACCGGGATGGGGCTAAGCGAACTCCTAAAAACCGCTGAAGTACCGAAAGGGTCCTTCTATCACTACTTTCGTTCTAAAGAAGCGTTTGGCGTTGCCATGCTTGAGCGCCATTACGCCGCATATCACCAGCGACTGACTGAGTTGCTGCAATCCGGCGAAGGTAACTACCGCGACCGCATACTGGCTTATTACCAGCAAACACTGAACCAGTTTTGCCAACATGGAACCATCAGTGGTTGCCTGACAGTAAAACTCTCTGCCGAAGTGTGCGATCTGTCAGAAGATATGCGCAGCGCAATGGATAAAGGGGCTCGCGGCGTGATCGCCCTGCTCTCTCAGGCGCTGGAAAATGGCCGTGAGAACCATTGTTTAACCTTTTGTGGCGAACCGCTGCAACAGGCACAAGTGCTTTACGCACTGTGGCTTGGTGCGAATTTGCAGGCCAAAATTTCGCGCAGTTTCGAGCCACTGGAAAACGCGCTGGCCCATGTAAAAAACATTATTGCGACGCCTGCCGTTTAGCAGGCATTTTTTATCACCAGACGACCGGGAGCCTTTATGTCATCTGAAAAACTGTATTCCCCACTGAAAGTGGGCGCGATCACGGCGGCAAACCGTATTTTTATGGCACCGCTGACGCGTCTGCGCAGTATTGAACCGGGTGACATCCCTACCCCGTTGATGGCGGAATACTATCGCCAACGTGCCAGTGCCGGTTTGATTATTAGCGAAGCCACGCAAATTTCTGCCCAGGCAAAAGGATACGCAGGTGCACCTGGCATCCATAGCCCGGAACAAATTGCCGCATGGAAAAAAATTACCGCTGGCGTTCATGCTGAAAATGGTCATATGGCCGTACAGCTGTGGCACACCGGACGCATTTCTCACGCCAGCCTGCAACCTGGCGGTCAGGCACCGGTAGCGCCTTCAGCACTTAGCGCGGGAACACGTACTTCTCTGCGCGATGAAAATGGTCAGGCGATCCGTGTTGAAACATCCATGCCGCGTGCGCTTGAACTGGAAGAGATTCCGGGTATCGTCAATGATTTCCGTCAGGCCATTGCTAACGCGCGTGAAGCCGGTTTTGATCTGGTAGAGCTCCACTCTGCTCACGGTTATTTGCTGCATCAGTTCCTTTCCCCTTCTTCAAACCATCGTACCGATCAGTACGGCGGCAGCGTGGAAAATCGCGCACGTCTGGTGCTGGAAGTGGTCGATGCCGGGATTGAAGAATGGGGTGCCGATCGCATTGGCATTCGCATTTCGCCAATCGGTACTTTCCAGAACACGGATAACGGCCCGAATGAAGAAGCCGATGCACTGTATCTGATTGAACAACTGGGTAAACGCGGCATTGCTTATCTTCATATGTCAGAACCAGATTGGGCGGGAGGTGAACCGTATACTGATGCGTTTCGCGAAAAAGTACGCGCCCGTTTCCACGGTCCGATTATCGGCGCAGGTGCATACACAGTAGAAAAAGCTGAAACGCTGATCGGCAAAGGGTTAATTGATGCGGTAGCATTTGGTCGTGACTGGATTGCGAACCCGGATCTGGTCGCCCGCTTGCAGCGCAAAGCTGAGCTTAACCCGCAGCGTGCCGAAAGTTTTTATGGTGGCGGTGCTGAAGGTTACACTGATTACCCGACGCTGTAATCCAACATTGCGAGCGGCGCAAAGCCGCCGCTATACTAAAACAACTTTTTGAATCTGTTAGCCATTTTGAGGATATAAAGATGCGTCTTCTTCATACCATGCTGCGCGTTGGCGATCTGCAACGCTCCATCGATTTTTATACCAACGTGCTGGGCATGAAACTGCTGCGTACCAGCGAAAACCCGGAATACAAATACTCACTGGCGTTTGTTGGTTACGGCCCGGAAACCGAAGAAGCAGTGATTGAACTGACCTACAACTGGGGCGTGGATAAATACGAACTCGGCACTGCTTATGGTCACATCGCGCTTAGCGTAGATAACGCCGCTGAAGCGTGCGAAAAAATCCGTCAAAACGGGGGTAACGTGACCCGTGAAGCGGGTCCGGTAAAAGGCGGTACTACGGTTATCGCATTTGTGGAAGATCCGGACGGTTACAAAATTGAATTAATCGAAGAGAAAGACGCCGGTCGCGGTCTGGGCAACTAATCTCCTGCCGGGCGTGAACTCATCGCGCCCGCATCTTTACTGCATCGACAAGTAATATTTGTCATAATGCGCGCTGCAATTTATCCGTATTAAGAGAATCAGATGTCCGATAACGCTCAACTTACCGGTCTGTGCGACCGTTTTCGTGGTTTTTATCCTGTTGTGATCGATGTTGAAACAGCCGGATTTAACGCCAAAACCGATGCGCTGCTTGAGATTGCCGCCATCACCCTGAAAATGGATGAACAAGGCTGGCTGATGCCGGACATCACATTACATTTCCACGTCGAACCATTTGTCGGCGCAAATTTGCAACCAGAGGCCCTTGCCTTCAACGGCATTGACCCAAACGATCCCGATCGCGGCGCGGTCAGCGAGTACGAGGCGCTGCACGAAATTTTTAAAGTTGTACGTAAAGGTATTAAAGCGAGCGGTTGTAACCGCGCCATTATGGTGGCACACAACGCCAATTTCGATCACAGCTTTATGATGGCCGCCGCAGAACGCGCCTCACTGAAACGTAACCCGTTCCACCCTTTCGCCACTTTTGACACTGCTGCACTGGCCGGGCTAGCACTCGGACAAACCGTATTGTCAAAGGCTTGCCAGACAGCTGGCATGGACTTCGACAGCACCCAGGCGCACTCCGCGCTGTACGACACCGAACGCACTGCTGTGCTGTTTTGTGAAATCGTCAACCGCTGGAAACGTCTGGGAGGCTGGCCACTACCTGCCGCCGCAGAGGTGTAATCGAGTCGATGCCTGATGACATGCAATGATTCAGGCATCTATAGTGAGGCTATTCCACGCATCATGCATGATATTCACGGGGAATAGCGTTAATGGCAAATAATCCAAACCCTTCATCGCCCCTGCCGGACGTGTTTTCGCCGGCGACCCGCGACTGGTTTCTTCGCGCCTTTAAACAGCCGACCGCTGTCTAGTCGCGAACCACGGCTGCGCTTTACGCTAACAGAAGTGAATGACCTATCGGTCCGGCAAACGCCGATGTTTACGCTGTTACGTGAGGCGGGATTTTCAAGTTCGCCACAAGGGCTGGATTGGGGATAGAGAAAGGACTGACGGATGCCCGTTCGCATCCGTCAGTATTGCAGAACGGATTATTCCGCGTCCGGCTCTTCAGACTTGTATTTAGCGGCAGTTTCTTTGATCAGCTGCTGCAGTTCACCACGCTGATACATTTCGATCACGATATCACAACCGCCGACCAGCTCGCCGTCAACCCACAGTTGCGGGAAGGTCGGCCAGTTAGCATATTTCGGCAGTTCCGCACGAATGTCCGGATTCTGCAGAATATCAACATAGGCAAAACGTTCGCCACATGCGGCAAGCGCCTGGACTGCCTGGGCAGAGAAACCGCAGCTCGGCAGTTTCGGTGAACCTTTCATGTACAGCAGGATCGGGTTTTCAGCAATCTGGCGTTGGATTTTTTCGATAGTGGTGCTCATTGTCTTGCTTCCTCAAACTTCTTTACGGCAGTAATCTGACATTGTAGCGGGTCAGTGCGGCATCGGAAAATAACATTTTCATCACGCTTTTGCTATTTTATCCCTTTGCTCTATTTGTTGCATTTCAAATATTCGTTTCTTCCCTGATGCACGGCAAACTGGCGCATTTATAACCATTTTTAGCTTTCACTGCTGCATTTTTTTGCGCTCGCCGACGAAACGTATTTTTTAACAATAAAAGCTATTAACTTTCTCTTCTTCTATGCATTAGAATCATCAAGTTTTGTAAATCAGACGCAGGCATGATAGACCTGCCTTAACAGAGGGACGCTCAGTGGCGCGGATAAACCGTATTTCGATCACGCTCTGTGCTTTACTTTTTACCACCCTGCCTTTAACGCCTATGGCCCATGCTTCAAAGCAAGCCAGGGAGAGTTCTGCTACCACTCATATCACCAAAAAAGCAGATAAAAAGAAAAGCACGGCAACCACCCAAAAGACCCAGAAAGCCAGCCAGAAAACAGCGAAAAAAGCCGCCAGTAAAAGTACGACCAAAAGCAAAACCGCTTCTTCCGTTAAAAAATCTTCCATTACCGCTTCTAAAAACGCCAAAACTCGCAGCAAACACGCCGTCAATAAAACGGCCTCAGCCAGCTTTACCGAAAAGTGTACCAAACGTAAGGGCTATAGATCGCATTGTGTAAAAGTCAAAAATGCCGCGTCAGGAACCCTTGCTGACGCGCACAAAGCGAAGGTGCAAAAAGCCACAAAAGTGGCAATGAATAAACTGATGCAGCAAATTGGTAAGCCATATCGTTGGGGTGGCAGTTCACCGCGTACCGGTTTTGATTGCAGCGGTCTGGTTTATTACGCTTATAAAGATTTGGTGAAAATTCGTATTCCGCGTACGGCGAATGAAATGTATCACCTGCGCGATGCAGCGCCAATCGAACGTAGTGAACTGAAAAACGGCGACCTGGTCTTCTTCCGTACTCAGGGACGCGGTACAGCCGATCATGTCGGCGTGTATGTCGGCAACGGCAAATTTATTCAGTCACCGCGCACGGGCCAGGAAATTCAAATCACTTCTCTCAGTGAAGACTACTGGCAGCGCCACTATGTTGGCGCTCGCCGGGTAATGACCCCAAAAACACTTCGCTAAAACTTTACCCTGTTGTTACGGCAACAGGGTAAGTTCATCTTTTGTCTCACCTTTTAATTTGCTACCCTATCCATACGCACAATAAGGCTATTGTACGTATGCAAATTAATAATAAAGGAGAGTAGCAATGTCATTCGAATTACCTGCACTACCATATGCTAAAGATGCTCTGGCACCGCACATTTCTACGGAAACCATCGAGTATCACTACGGCAAGCATCATCAGACTTATGTCACTAACCTGAACAACCTGATCAAAGGTACCGCGTTTGAAGGTAAATCACTGGAAGAGATTATTCGCAGCTCTGAAGGTGGCGTATTCAACAACGCAGCTCAGGTCTGGAACCATACTTTCTACTGGAACTGCCTGGCACCGAACGCGGGTGGCGAACCGACTGGAAAAGTCGCTGAAGCTATCGCCGCATCTTTTGGCAGCTTTGCCGATTTCAAAGCTCAGTTTACTGATGCAGCGATCAAAAACTTTGGTTCTGGCTGGACCTGGCTGGTGAAAAACAGCGATGGCAAACTGGCTATCGTTTCAACCTCTAACGCGGGTACTCCACTGACCACCGATGCGACTCCGCTGCTGACCGTTGATGTCTGGGAACACGCTTATTACATCGACTATCGCAATGCACGTCCTGGCTATCTGGAGCATTTCTGGGCGCTGGTGAACTGGGAATTCGTAGCGAAAAATCTCGCTGCATAATAACTGATGGCAAATGCAACATTACCTGATGCGCTTCGCTTACCATGCCAACGCGGATGAGGCGTTAACAGCGCATTCGGCAAGATAAATCGCACGTTGCCAGCAACTGTAACGCAGAAGGTTATCCTTCTGCGTTTTTGTTTAATTAGCTGTTGGCAACGCAAACTGCTTCAGGTTGTTTTCTGGCTGACATAAACACCAGCAATAATGCCAGTCCCGCGACAATCGCCCCCATCACCGGCACAAAACTGTATCCCAGCCCAGCGGAAATTACCGCACCACCAGCAGCTGCTCCCAGCGCATTTCCAAGATTAAAGGCACCAATATTGACTGATGAAGACAGACCTGGCGCTTCACTGGCGACACGCATCACGCGCATCTGTAACGGCGGTACGACCGCAAAGGTTGCAGCTCCCCACACCACCATGCTAATAGCTGCGCCGAACTCATTGCGGGCCAGGAACGGGATTGCCAGCATAATCACCATCAGCAGCAACAAAAAGCCTTTCAACGTGCCGTTAACTGAACGATCTGCCAGTTTGCCGCCGAGATAGTTACCGATAGAAAATCCGACACCAATCAGCACCAGCATTGCCGTGACGAACACCGGCGTTACGTGGGTAATGCTTTGCAGTACCGGAGAGATATAGGTGTAGAGGGTAAACATTGCACCAGCGCCCAGTACCGTCGTCAGCAATGCAGACAGCACCTGCGGACGCATTAATACCGCCAGCTCTTTTTTCACTTCAGGTCGCGCCCCTGCGCCAGCTTTAGGTAATGAGAGGAACAGACTTACCATTGAAATCACGCCCAGCCCCGCTGTTGCCAGAAATGACATCCGCCAGCCGATGGTTTCGCCCAACCAGGTCGCCGCCGGCACGCCACCGATATTTGCCAGGGTTAACCCCATAAACATAGTGGCAACTGCGCTGGCCTGTTTATGTTTTGGCACTACGCTTGCGGCCACGACTGAACCCAAACCAAAAAATGCCCCGTGATTCAGGCTGGTCAAAATGCGTGAAAGCATCAGAGTCATATAATCCGGCGCGATGGCGGAAAGTACGTTGCCAAGCGTGAAAATCGCCATCAGGAAAATCAACGCACTGCGGCGGGCACGATGAGAAAGTAGAAGCGTCATCAGCGGCGCGCCAACCATTACGCCAACTGCATAAGCACTGATTAACATTCCGGCAGCGGGAATCGAGACATCCACACCGCGCGCAATGACGGGCAACAAGCCCATTGGCGAGAACTCCGTTGTCCCGATACCAAACGCGCCAATCGCCAGCGCCAGCAACGGATAGTTAATTTTCATGCCTTATCTCCACCTCTTCGCGTCATTACGCGATATTCATTAAAGTGGCGAAAGCATGACAGTAATCACAAAAAAATGAAAATAACAAAAAGAGAAAACACTTTTGCCATTTTGCTAACAAACAGGAAGGAGATGCGAGGGAGAACGCGCTCCCTCGAGAGGAAATCAGTGCAGCGCGGCAGTCAAACCCACAGCCACGATCAAACCGAGAACGATAATCGTTGTTACCAGTGAAAATTTAAGGTCGGTGCTCATCAAGTTTTCTCCTTTTTTATTACCACACAAAAAGTGATATTACGCATTTTTACACACTGTGATGAAAAAATCTCCCGTCATTTATAATGATAAGTGTTTTTACTACTTCCCCTTTTCGTCAAGATCGGCCAAAATTCCACGCTTACACTATTTGCGTACTGGCCATTGACCCCTTCCTGACGCTCCGTGTCGTTTTTCCGGCGTACCGCAACATTTTTGTTGTGCGTAAGGTGTGTAAAGGCAAACGTTTACCTTGCGAATTTGCAGGAGCTGAAGTTAGGGTCTGGAGTGAAATGGAATGGCAACAATAAAAGATGTAGCGAAACGAGCAAACGTTTCCACTACAACTGTGTCACACGTGATCAACAAAACACGTTTCGTCGCTGAAGAAACGCGCAATGCCGTGTGGGCAGCAATCAAAGAATTACACTACTCCCCTAGCGCGGTGGCGCGTAGCCTGAAGGTTAACCACACCAAGTCTATCGGTTTGCTGGCGACCAGCAGCGAAGCGGCCTATTTTGCCGAGATCATTGAAGCGGTCGAAAAAAATTGCTTCCAGAAAGGTTACACCCTGATTCTGGGTAATGCGTGGAACAATCTTGAGAAACAGCGGGCTTATCTGTCGATGATGGCGCAAAAACGCGTCGATGGTCTGCTGGTGATGTGTTCTGAGTACCCAGAGCCGTTGCTGGCGATGCTGGAAGAGTATCGCCATATCCCAATGGTGGTGATGGACTGGGGTGAAGCAAAAGCTGACTTCACCGATGCGGTCATTGATAACGCGTTCGAAGGCGGCTACATGGCCGGGCGTTATCTGATTGAACGCGGTCATCGCGAAATCGGCGTTATCCCTGGCCCGCTGGAACGTAACACCGGCGCAGGCCGTCTTGCTGGTTTTATGAAGGCGATGGAAGAAGCGATGATCAAAGTGCCGGAAAGCTGGATTGTGCAGGGTGACTTTGAACCTGAATCCGGTTATCGCGCCATGCAGCAAATCCTGTCGCAGTCGCATCGCCCTACTGCCGTCTTCTGTGGTGGCGATATCATGGCAATGGGCGCACTTTGTGCTGCTGATGAAATGGGTCTGCGCGTGCCGCAGGATGTTTCGCTGATCGGTTATGATAACGTGCGCAACGCCCGCTATTTTACGCCGGCGCTGACCACGATCCATCAGCCAAAAGATTCGCTGGGCGAAACAGCGTTCAACATGCTGTTGGATCGTATCGTCAACAAACGTGAAGAACCGCAGTCCATTGAAGTGCATCCGCGGTTGATTGAACGCCGCTCCGTGGCTGACGGCCCGTTCCGCGACTATCGTCGTTAATCACCCGTTGCGGGAGTCTCTTCCGGCTCCCGCAGCCACTCCTTATTCAGCGTCTCACTATCGCCGAGATACTCAAGCAACCAGGTTAACGCAGGCGACATATCATTTTGCTGCCATGTCAGACAACATGCCGAATCCGGGAAGGGGTTTTCCAGTTTTAGTGCTACCCACTTCCCCTCATTAAGCCACGGTTTGGCGAAATGTGTTGGCACCATCCCTATGCATAATCCTGCCGAGATACAGGTTGCCGATGATTCCCAGTCAGGCACGACAAGTCTTTTTTGGTTATCCAGCAACCAGGTAATACGTTTAGGTAGCGTTCGCGAGGTGTCTTCGCGCACCAATGACGGCCAGTTGCGCAACGTATCATCGCTGAACGGGCCATCCATCAACGCCAGCGGGTGGTGGCTGGCAACAACGCAACTCCAGCTTAACATCCCCATATCCCGGAAGGCATAACGACCGCCTACCGGAATCGCGCGTGTTGCGCCAATCGCCAGTTCCACGCGCCCGTCGGAAAGTGCATCCCAGACACCGTTGAACACTTCCTGAAAGACAAGAAGTTCAACATCATCAAAATGGCGATAAAAATCAACGATCATCTGCCGTGTTCGCTCTGGCCTGACAATATTATCCACTGCGATAGCTAACTGACCGCGCCAGCCGTTCGCTATCTGCTGACATTGCTGGCGGGTGATCTGCATTTTTTTGACAACAGAGCGCCCTTCTTTGAGAAACCACGCCCC
>ERZ791671.500-NODE-500-length-27771-cov-4.40493_pt1 | contig 27771 bp, 21 predicted proteins | sample MGYA00510052_ERZ791671 | MGnify/ENA primary metagenome ERZ791671 (study PRJEB30046, sample SAMN00715231) | human gut metagenome | study: EMG produced TPA metagenomics assembly of the A metagenome-wide association study of gut microbiota in type 2... | reverse complement strand
TTCCGGTCAGCGGGCAGACAGTCACTCATTTTACCATCCGCAAAGAACGTGGCCTGCCCAACGGAATCCCCATCATTGACGAATTTGCTCCGGTAAATAAGGCCCGCAAGGATACCGCTCCTGTTGTGCTGATTACGGGGGATAAGAATCTGGAAATGGCTGACCGGTACGAAGAGAATGCACTGCTGGCATCGGTATTGAAGAATATCGGCAATCGGAAAGTCTCTTTATATGAACTGCAAGGATTTGACCACGGACAGGTACTCGGTCCTGCCTGCTATCTGATCGTTAATTATGTGAAGAGGTTCAAGTAATAGACCTGTGATATTCTTTCATTTGATATGGATAATGTGTATATTTGCACGAAACTCATATCAAAAATGTGTAAGTTCTCACATTTCAGATATCAAAAATGTGACTCGGTATGTTTGAAAGAGGAATTATTCAGCTGTTAGTGGCTTGGAAAACGGATGTAAACAGGAAGCCTTTGGTTATTCATGGGGCGAGACAAGTGGGTAAGACGTGGGCTTTGAAGTATTTCGGTCAGAAATACTTTGAAGATGTTGCCTATTTTAGTCTGGATAAAGATGAAAGCGGACTTTGTGATATCTTTAAAACGACTAAAGACCCCGAGCGCATTATACAGCAATTGTCCTTTTTGCATGGACGAAAAATTAATCCTCAGACTACTTTGCTGATATTGGATGAGATTCAGGAGTGCAATGAAGCGCTGAACTCTTTGAAATATTTCTGCGAAGAAGCACCCGAATATGCAGTGGCTTGCGCTGGTTCTTTACTTGGAATTTACCTGAATCACATAGGCAATTCCTTTCCGGTTGGAAAAGTAAATCATCTGTCTATGTATCCGCTGACTTTTACGGAGTTTCTGAATACGAAAGATCCGGCGATGTATCAATATATGTGCTCTGTCAAAGAAATAGCGCCTCTTCCCCAAATCTTCTTCGACAAACTGCGGGAAGCCTTCATTGCCTATTCTATTTGTGGCGGTATGCCCGAACCTGCTTCTTTGATGGTTGACTTTAATGATATGCAAAAAGTGGATTCATCGCTTCGGGATATATTGAATGACTATGCTCTGGATTTTGTGAAACATGCTACACCTACGTTGGCGCCCCGTATCAATTATGTATGGAACTCTCTGCCCTCTCAATTGGCGAAAGAAAATCGTAAGTTTGTTTATCAACTGGTTCGTCCCGGAGCACGTGCGCGTGAATACGAAGATGCTATTTTATGGTTGGAACAAGCTGGTCTTGTCAACAAAGTAGTTCTGAGCAAGTCGCCTAGGCTGCCACTGAAAGCCTACGATGATTTGAGCACTTTTAAGCTCTATGCATTGGATATAGGGTTGTTGAGGCAATTGTCCGAACTGGGTGCAAGTGTTTTGTTATTGTCCACTCCCGGATATACGGAATATAAAGGGGCATTGGCAGAGAATTATGTATTGCAAAGTCTTACAGCACAATTTCAGGCTTCGTTCCGTTACTGGACTTCCGGTAATAAAGCAGAAGTGGATTTTTTACTTCAGCATGGTAATCATATTTATCCGATAGAAGTGAAAGCAGACCAGAATATAACAGGTAAAAGTCTGATTCAGTACGAGAAACTTTATCAACCTGCTTGTCGGATTCGATATTCGATGCTGAATTTGAAACAAGACGGCAATCTGATTAATATTCCTTTATTTCTTGCGGATAAGACGAAAGAGCTGCTGAATAATAACGTGGGATAAAGAATAGAGAGAAACGGCCAAGTGATGAAAAATACAGGTCATTTAAGGAAAATATCTGTGAAATGTAACGTTTCTCATAGTCTGTGAATCATTTATTATATCAGAAATCGGTCGTATTGGCTACATTTACTCCGATTTTACAAACTAATAAATAAAATAGCTATGAAGACATTAAGCAGAACTGTACTTACTCTTTTTGTTTTATCCTTCTCCTGTTTGGCAGCGATAGCCGGAGAAGTATCTTTTAAAATAACCAAGCAATATCTGAACTTCCCCATCTCCCATAAAGAGAACAGAGGAAGGATGACTTTTGAAGTAAACGGCAAGCCGGATTTATCCGTCGTTATCCGTCTGGCGCCGGATGAAGCGGAATACTGGGTGTTTAAAGATGTGTCGGCTTTCAAAGGAAAGACGATCAAGATAACCTACGACGGCAATGAGAAGGGATTGAGTAAAATATACCAGTCCGACGAAATCGAAGGACAAGCTGAACTGTATAAGGAAAAGAACCGTCCGCAATTCCACTTCACTACCCGGAGAGGCTGGATCAATGACCCTAACGGATTAATCTATTATGAGGGCGAATACCACCTGTTCTACCAGCACAATCCTTTTGAAAGAGACTGGGAGAATATGCACTGGGGCCATGCGGTCAGCAAGGACCTGATACACTGGACAGAATTACCGGACGCTCTGTATCCCGACCATTTAGGAACGATGTTCTCCGGTTCGGCAGTCATCGACTATGATAATACCGCCGGATTCAATAAACGCAAGACTCCAGCCATGGTTGCCGCCTTCACTGCCGCCAGCAGTGACAGACAAGTGCAGGGGATAGCCTACAGCCTTGACAAAGGACGTACCTTCACGAAGTACGACAAGAATCCGGTGATTAACTCCAAGGAGAAATGGAACTCTCAGGACACACGCGACCCGAAAGTGTTCTGGTATGCGCCCTCCAAACATTGGGTACTGGTACTGAACGAGCGCGACGGACACTCCATCTATACCTCTTCCAATCTCAAAGACTGGAAATACGAGAGCCATGTTACAGGCTTCTGGGAATGTCCCGAATTGTTCGAACTGCCGGTTGACGGTGACAAAAACCACACGAAGTGGGTGATGTACGGTGCTACCGGTACGTATATGCTAGGCTCTTTCGACGGCAAAGTATTTACTCCCGAAGCCGGAAAATACTGCTATACCACCGGAAGTATCTATGCGGCCCAGACCTTTACCAATATTCCGGCAAGCGACGGCAGACGCATCCAGATAGGCTGGGGAAGAATCTCCCACCCCGGTATGCCTTTCAACGGAATGATGATGCTCCCCACCGAACTGACTTTGCGTACCACCAAAGACGGCATCCGCCTTGTCAACGTTCCCGTAAAGGAGGTCGAATCCTTGTGTAAGCCTCTTCGTTCCTGGAAATCTCTTTCTTCGGATGAGGCCAACCGCCATCTGAAAGAGTTTTATGATGCCGACTGTCTCCGCATTAAGACAACGATCAAACTCTCTCATGCCACGGATGCCGGATTCAACCTTTTCGGCCAGCGCATGATCGGCTACGACATGAACTCCAATACCCTGAACGGCCGTTTCTACTCTCCCCAAGACCCGACCAGCATGGAGTTGAGTGCCGATATTTACATTGACCGCACCTCTATCGAAGTATTTATCGACGGCGGACTGTATTCTTATTCCATGGAACGCCGCTCTGACACTAACAACAGAGAAGGACTCCACTTCTGGGGAAACCGTATCGAAGTGAAAGACCTGCAAGTCTTTTCCGTAGAATCCATTTGGTAGACGGAAATCAAAAGCTATCTTTGTTTTCAGTTATTTAAATAGGAAAGAGAATATGAAAACGCGTAGTGAAGTTTTTCAGTTTGAGAAAGAGTTGAAATGGGAGCACCCCGCTCCGGGAATCCGTCGTCAGATAATGGGATACGACGGACAGTTGATGATGGTCAAGGTAGAATTTGAGAAAGGAGCGGTCGGTACGTTGCATGAACATTACCACAGTCAGGCTACCTACGTGGCAAGTGGAAAGTTTGAACTGACCATCGGCGACCGGAAAGAGATACTGTCGACCGGCGATGGCTACTATGTAGCACCCGACGAACCGCATGGATGCGTCTGTCTGGAAGCGGGAGTATTGATAGACACATTCAGTCCCATGCGGGCTGATTTTCTGGAATAGTTCCTGATGAATGGTAGGTTACCGGATAATGATGGTATAAATTTACCACATATATGGTATTTCCTGTCAACAAAAACTGCACTATCTTTGTAATATCTTAAAACAAAGGAAATTAAAAACAGATATATATGGAAAAGATTGCAAGGAAATTGACGGATTTGGTAGGTAACACTCCGTTGTTGGAACTAAGTAATTATAATAAGAGTAACGGCTTGAAGGCTCGTCTGATCGTGAAAATCGAATCATTCAATCCCGCGGGCAGTGTAAAAGACCGCGTGGCATTGGCAATGATTGAAGATGCCGAAGTGAAAGGAGTCTTGACTCCCGGCACAACGATCATCGAGCCTACCAGTGGAAATACGGGAGTAGGATTGGCATTCGTTGCTGCCGCCAAGGGGTACAAACTGATTTTGACGATGCCCGATACGATGAGCGTCGAACGTCGTAACCTTTTGAAAGCTCTGGGAGCGGAACTCGTGCTCACTCCCGGTGCCGACGGAATGAAAGGGGCGATTGCCAAAGCGGAAGAGTTGAAAGCTGCCACTCCGGGCAGCGTTATCTTACAGCAATTTGAAAATCCTGCTAATCCCGCTATGCATCTACGCACTACCGGACTGGAAATATGGAGAGATACCGAGGGGAAAGTCGATATCTTCGTTGCCGGTGTAGGTACTGGCGGGACAATTAGCGGAGTAGGAGAAGCATTGAAGATGCGCGATCCCAGTGTGAAGGCGGTGGCGGTAGAACCTGCCGACTCTCCGGTACTGTCCGGCGGAAAGCCCGGACCTCACAAGATTCAGGGAATCGGCGCCGGTTTCGTACCGAAGACTTATAATGCTTCTGTCGTAGATGAAATTATTCAGGTGCAGAATGACGATGCTATCCGTACCAGTCGTGCGCTGGCGGAAAAAGAAGGGCTGTTGGTCGGCATATCTTCGGGAGCAGCCGTCTATGCGGCTACCGAACTGGCGAAACGTCCCGAAAACGAAGGGAAGATGATCGTAGCCTTATTGCCCGATACGGGAGAGCGTTATTTATCTACTATCCTGTACGCGTTTGAAGAGTATCCTTTGTAAAGGAACGTTTTTTTGAAAGAAATATAGAGAATAATCCTGTGGTTACTTGGCAAAACCGTATATTTGCCAAGTAACCATTTTTATTTAATACTATGCAAAACAAGACGTTAGGGATTCTGATGATTATTCTCCTGCTGTTTTCTGCCTGTAAAGATGAAGAAACTCCTCTCTCTTCAACGAAGCAATTAATCAGCTATTCGATTCAGAAGAGTGACAATCAAGGTAAAATTAAGAATGACGTGAGAGGTTCCATTAAAGGGAATGTGATAACGCTGTCAATGGATCAATATGATGACCTGAAGTCATTGATTGCTACATTCAAGTATGAAGGAACGTCTGTAAGCGTGAATGGAGTCGGGCAGGAATCCGGCATCACTTCGAATGATTTTTCCCGGCCGCTGATGATTCTCGTAGAAGCAGAAGACGGCAGCAGGGAACAATATACAGTCGAAGTTGTCTTGAAAGATGCGCAGGTGTTATCCGAATTTCGCTTTTTGAGAAAAGATAATGCTTTGCTGACTGCTGATGTCTCATGTACGATTGAAGATGAGACTATTGTATCTTCCTACACATTCCCACAATCGAAACTGATTCCTGTCTTTATGACTGATGCCGTGAAAGTAATGGTAGATGATGTAGAACAGGTCAGCGGTGTGACGGAAATTGATTTCGCCTCTCCGGTCACTTATCAGTTTGTGATGCGGAATGGAGAAGTAGTCCGATACATCCTGACGCTGGACTTTATCCTGATTCCTCAGTTTACGATCACGACAGAAGACCCTAGTATAACGGAAATACCAAGTAAGGATTATTATTTGAATGCGACTCTCACCGTGGATGGCAAGGGGATTTATGAGAACTATACAGGCAAGACAGAGGTGAAAGGAAGGGGAAACTCCACATGGGGATATCCGAAGAAACCTTACCGGTTAAAGCTTGATAAGAAATCTGAGATTTGTGGTTTGGGAAAAGCGAAGAATTATGTATTACTGGCTAATCATATCGATCCTACCTTGATGCTTAACTCAGTTGCCTTCAAAGTCGGGCAATTGCTGAATATTCCTTTCACCAATCATGCCATTCCGGTGGATGTGGTTCTGAATGGCAAATACAAAGGTTCCTATCTACTGACGGAACAGATAGAAATCAAAGAAAATCGTGTGGATTTGGATGAGAATAACAGCGTGATGTGGGAGCTTGATTCCTATTTTGATGAAGATCCGAAATTCAAGTCCGAAGCATTCAATCTTCCGGTGATGGTGAAAGACCCTGATTTGACTACAGAGCAGTTTGAGTATTGGAAGAAAGATTTTAATGCATTTACCGTGCAGTTTGCAAAGGAGCCGTTAGAAGGAAATATGTATGTGGATATGATTGATATTGAATCAGTTGCAAAATATCTGATAACCTTTAATTTGGTACACAATATGGAGATTAACCATCCGAAAAGTATCTTTATTCATAAAGAGGGGAAGGGTAAGTATGTTATGGGACCGATCTGGGACTTTGACTGGGCGTATGATTATGAAGGTAAAGAGACACATTTCGGGAGTTATGAAACTCCGCTCTTTTCTGATGATATGAATGGAGTGGGAAACGCTTTTTTCCGACGTTTCCTGCAAGATAGCCGGGTAAGGAAACTCTATAAAAACTTTTGGCAAGACTTTAAGTCTAATAAATTAAATGAGTTGTTGCAGTATATAGATGATCAGGCCAAGCTTATTAAACCATCTGTAACGAGAAATAGTGAATTATGGGAAAACACCCGTTCATTCGATGCAAAGGTGGTAGAGTTGAAGAATTGGTTAACGAATAGGGCAGAGTATATAGATGGTGAAGTAAATCAATACTGATAGAGTTTCATATATTAGCATTTCACTTCTCAGTCATTGATACTTGACTTTCGTTGACACTTGACTTCTCAGATAGAGGCTGACTAAAAAGTCAATAGTATCTTAAATGGGGGGTGGCTAAAAAGTCGGTTGTATCTTCATTCTCCTCCTTCGGGAAGGAGGAGTACCCGTAGGGGGAGGTGGTAGGTGAATACATAACTCTGTCATTTACAATAAAATAGGAACATACATCATTTTTCCTACCACCTCGGTCTTCGACCACTCCTCCTTCCGGAAGGAGGAGAGTGTAGATACTCCCGACTTTTTAGTCACTCCTTGCCTGATAGACTGACTTATAACATCATGAAAATACATGATTTTGCAAGTGATTCCATGAGGTTTGTACATCTCATGGTTTTTCGTCTGCCCGCAGACCGAAAACTTTTCCTGTCATCTGATCTACAGGTACTTTCCATACTTTGACATTCCGTACGGCAGGATCGGAATAGCTGAACTGATCTTTCGTGTAATGGCGCATGATAATGTCCAGTGCACGGCGCTTTTCCTCCATATCTTCTATGAATTCTACTTTTCCACGGCACATTGCACTCTCCGAGCGCATACTGTAGCTGCAAGCTACCTGCTTATGCTGATAGACAAGTTTGTGTCCGAGGCTGAACGTGATACACACGTTGTTATTATGTTGCAGCATTTCTATTTTTCCCCCTTCGGGACCGGAATGGAGGTAAAGAGTATCGTTTTCATAACCGAAGTTCATAGGAACTACATATGGATTGCCTTCCAGGTCCGTTATGCCTACAAAGCAGGCATCGGCTTGAAGAATAATGGATTCGATTCGTTGCTTGTCTTCGATAACGATTGTTTTCATTCTAATGTCGGTTTTTACAGGTTTGTGCCAAGCCTCTGGCACAGTTGTGCCACCGCATTGGCACTACTATGCCAAGCCCTTGGCACAAGCGTGCCAATAGAGTGGCACAGAAGAGTATACTATTAATTCGTTTTTACAGTACTTGTTTCTATTTCTCAATCAGCGCAAAGTCTAATTGCTTCTTCTCCAGATTGGCACGTGCCACACGAATGGTGATGGCATCTCCCAGGCTGTATATCTTGTTCTTACGGCGTCCGCGGAGGCAATAATTCTTTTCGTCGAATTCATAATAGTCATCGTCCAGATCACGGATAGGAACCATGCCTTCGCATTTGTTCTCGTTGAGTTCAACGTAAAGACCCCATTCCGTAACACCGGAGATCACACCATCATAAACTTGTCCGAGACGTTCGCTCATGAATTCTACCTGTTTGTATTTGATAGAAGCACGTTCGGCATTGGCTGCAATCTGTTCCATATTCGAACTGTGGTCGCAGAGGTCTTCGTACTTGCTTTCGGATACGCTACGACCGCCGTCCATATACTTCGTAACCAAGCGGTGTACCATCATATCCGGGAATCGGCGGATGGGTGAAGTGAAGTGGGTGTAATAGTCGAATGCCAGTCCGTAATGGCCGATATTGTGCGTAGAATAACGCGCTTTCTGCATGGCACGGATGGATACGGTTTCAATCAGGTTTTCCTCCTTCTTGCCATGAATATCATCCAGCAAATGGTTGATAGACTTTGATATATCTGTTTTCGTTCCGCTTGTACGTACTTTATAGCCGAAGCGGGCGATGAACTGTGACAGGTTTTCCAGTTTTTCCGGATCGGGCAGATCGTGGATACGATAAGGAAGTACTTTGGCTTTTTTGTTCTTGGGTACACGTCCCACTTTCTCTGCTACTGTCCTGTTGGCAAGCAGCATGAATTCTTCTACCAGCTTGTTGGCATCTTTGGATTCTTTGAAGTATACGCTGATAGGTTTTCCCTTTTCGTCGATTTCGAACTTCACCTCATAGCGGTCGAAGTTGATAGCTCCTGCTGCGAAACGTTTCTCGCGAAGTGCTTTGGCGATGGTATCCAGCATGAGAACTTCTTCTTTAAAATCGCCCGTTTTCGTTTCGATGATCTGTTGCGCCTCTTCGTAAGTGAAGCGACGGTCGGAGTTGATGACGGTATGTACGATGCGGGAGTCTCTTACTTCTCCTTTCTCGGTGATGTCGAAGATGACGGAGAATGCGAGTTTCTCTTCATTCGGACGCAGGGAACAGATGAAGTTACACAAGCGTTCGGGAAGCATCGGGATGGTACGGTCTACCAGATAAACGGAAGTCGCCCGCTTCTCTGCTTCTTTGTCGATGATGCCGCCTTCTTTTACATAGTGAGTCACATCGGCGATATGTACGCCTACTTCCCACAATCCGTCTTTGATGGGGCGGATCGAAAGTGCGTCGTCGAAGTCCTTGGCGTCTTTCGGGTCGATGGTGAAAGTCGTTACCTTACGGAAGTCTTCGCGTCTGGCTATCTCTTCCGGAGTAATTTCTGCGGGAATCTTATCGGCTGCTGTTTCTACCGCTTTCGGATATACGTAGGGCAGGCCGAACTCAGCGAGGATGGCGTGCATTTCTGTTGTATTGTCTCCTGCTACACCGAGGATGTCGATCACTTGTCCGATAGGATTCTTTGCCTTGTCGGGCCATTCGGTTACTTTCACGATTGCCTTGTCGCCGGTTTTTCCTCCTTTCAGCTTCTCTTTCGGGATGAAGATGTCGTTGGCAAGCGTACGGTTTTCCGTAACTAAGAATGCATACGACTTGGCTACTTCCAGTGTACCTACAAAGGTGTCATTGGCACGTTCCAGTATCTCGATGACTTCTCCTTCCGCGTCTTTATTCTTCCGCTTGGCGTAGAAAGTGATCTTTACTTTGTCATTGTTCATGGCATGTGCCGAATTGCGTTCGGCAACAAAGATCGGATCGCCTCCACCTTCGGGGATAAATGAGTTCTTTCCGTTGCTCTTGCGTTGGAAGATACCGATCATCTCCGTTCCGTGATTGTTGAGGCGGAACTTTCCTTTTTCAATTTCGGAAATATAATCGTCATCTGAAAGGTCGTGTAACAGGTCAGCGCATAGCATTTTCTGCGGATGGGTAGTGAGATGCAACTCCGAGAAAATATACTTCATACTAAGCGTTTCGCTGGGTTTGGCATGGAAAAAGTCTATCAATAACGCTGCCAGCTCTTTCTTACTCATTCTTTTGCCGGCCTTTTTCTCTTTCTTTTCTTTCTTTTTCGCCATAATGTATAGAATTGATTTATTTGAAAATTCTTTGATGGGAGTACAAAGTAAACAAATATTTGAATTTGATAGTTATGAATTGGATAAAACTTTCGCTGACTTCGATAATTTCGTCCTTATTAAAATAAAAAGTATCCCTCCGGTGATTTAGGAGGAATGTTTATAAGAGAGAATAATTGAGAAATGCAAAATGGCTTTTATTTTATATTTATTGTATCTTTGTAGCATCATTCTTTTCTTATACATTGAGGTTATAATTAATGGAGAGCATCTTAATAACAGGAGCAAGCGGATTTATAGGGAGTTTTATTGTCGAAGAGGCATTAAAACGAAAGTTTGGTGTGTGGGCGGGGATTCGTCCTACCAGCAGCAAAAAGTACTTGAAGAACCGGAAGATTCACTTTCTGGAACTGGACTTTGCCCATCCCAATGAATTACGTGCCCAACTCTCCGGACATAAAGGGACCTATAATAAGTTTGACTATATCATCCATTGTGCGGGAGTCACGAAATGTCCGGATAAGAAAACCTTTGATTATGTGAATTATCTACAGACCAAATACTTTATTGATACACTGAAAGCGCTGAATATGGTTCCGAAGCAATTCATCTATATCAGTACGCTGAGCGTATTCGGGCCTGTACGTGAAAAAGACTATTCGCCGATAGAAGCCGATGATGGCCCGATGCCTAATACTGCCTATGGTTTTAGTAAGCTCAAGGCTGAACTCTATATTCAGAGTATTCCCGGTTTCCCTTATGTTATTTATCGCCCTACAGGAGTTTACGGCCCTCGTGAACTGGATTATTTCCTGATGGCGAAGTCCATCCGGCAGCATGTTGACTTCTCTGTCGGCTTCCGGCGGCAGGACCTGACTTTTGTTTATGTAAAAGACATTGTGCAGGCCATCTTCCTTGGAATAGAAAAAAAAGTGACTAGAAGAGCTTATTTTCTGACTGACGGGAAGGTGTATAATAGTCGTGTATTTTCGGACTTAATACAAAAAGAACTGGGTAATCCGTTTGTTATTCATGTGAAATGTCCATTAATTGTGCTAAAAGTTATATCTTTGCTCGCTGAATTCATTGCAACACGTTCCGGCAAGAGCAGTACGCTGAATTCTGATAAATATAAAATAATGAAACAACGTAACTGGCAATGTGATATAACCCCTGCCATTAATGAGTTAGGGTATGCTCCCGAATATGACTTGGAGAAGGGAGTCCGTGAAACCATTGACTGGTATAAAAACGAAGGATGGCTTTAGACTTATTTAAGCGAGTGGAAACCCGGAAGGGGTTGTTTGCTGTGGAGAAGATAACATTGATTTATAATCTGTTGACCTCCATTTTGATTCTGTTCCTGTTTCAGCGAATGGATCATCCATGGCACATGTTGCTGGATAGGGCGATGATCGCTGCAATGACTTTTCTGCTGATGTATCTTTATCGGCTGGCTCCTTGCAAGTTTTCGGCGTTTGTACGTGTTGCTATTCAGATGAGCCTGCTTTCCTACTGGTATCCGGATACGTTTGAGTTTAACCGGTTCTTTCCGAATCTCGACCATGTGTTTGCCATAACCGAGCAGTTTATCTTCAATGGGCAACCTGCTATCTGGTTCTGTCATACATTCCCGCATCTTTTGGTCAGTGAAGCATTCAATATGGGATATTTCTTTTATTATCCGATGATGCTCATTGTGACGGTGTTTTATTTTATCTATAAGTTTGAATGGTTTGAGAAGATGTCGTTTGTACTGGTAACTTCTTTCTTTATCTATTATCTGATTTATATCTTTGTTCCGGTAGCAGGGCCGCAGTTCTACTTCCCAGCTATAGGTTTTGATAATGTATCTAAAGGAATTTTCCCGGCCATCGGCGATTATTTCAATAACAATCAGGAGTTACTTCCCGGTCCGGGCTATCAACATGGCTTCTTTTACAGTTTGGTAGAAGGTTCGCAGCAAGTGGGAGAGCGTCCTACGGCAGCTTTCCCCAGTTCGCATGTCGGTATTTCTACCATTCTTATGATTATGGCATGGCGTGGCAGTAAGAAGTTGTTTGCCTGTCTGATCCCTTTCTATATGCTGCTTTGCGGGGCTACAGTATATATTCAGGCGCACTACGTTATCGATGCGATCGTAGGTTTCTTCTCTGCATTCTTGTTGTATGTTGTGGCGACGTGGATGTTCAAGAAGTGGTTTGCGCAGCCGATGTTTAAGTAAAACTAATCTAAAAGAGAATTTACTTTTTCAGGAATTGTTTCGAATATCCGGAACAATTCTTCTTTCGTTTCTGCCCGCAACATGGCAATACGAGTCTCTTTAAAATTAGGAATCCCTTTGAACAACGGACTGGCAGCCAAGTGGCGGCGCACGTGCAAGATGCCCCTGCGTTCATCAAGCAGATTCACACTGTCAATCACTTCCTGGCGAAGTACCTCCATACACCATTCAAAGCTGAGTGGCGGCAATTCCTCCCCCGTTTCCAGATAATGCTTTACTTCCTTGAATATCCAGGGACGTCCGAAGCTGGCACGACCGATCATGACTGCATCTACTCCGTAACGGTCAAAACACTCCTTGCAGCGTTGAGGTGTTGTCACGTCTCCGTTGCCAATGATAGGAATGTGCATCCTTTGATTGTTCTTCACTTCTCCGATCAGTGTCCAGTCCGCTTCTCCGGTGTACATCTGCGCACGGGTTCTACCGTGAATGGTTAGTGCGGCAATGCCGCAATCCTGTAGTTGTTCTGCCAGATCTACAATGATTTTATTGTTGGCGTCCCATCCTAAACGGGTTTTCACTGTCACAGGTATTTTGACTGCGTCCACTACGGCACGGGTAATTTCCAGCATCTTCGGAATATTTTGCAGCATTCCTGCTCCTGCTCCTTTTCCTGCTACTCTCTTCACGGGGCAGCCGAAGTTTATGTCGAGAATATCGGGCTGCGCCTGCTCTACGATCTTCGCAGCTTCGACCATCGTTTCCGTATCTTTACCATAAATCTGAATGGCTACAGGGCGTTCTTCATCGCTGATACTCAGTTTCTGTGCAGTCTTGCTGACAGCGCGTATCAGTGCATCGCTCGATACAAATTCAGTATATACCATGTCAGCTCCGAACTTTTTGCACATTAGGCGGAAAGCAGGATCTGTCACGTCCTCCATCGGGGCGAGTAGTATAGGGTGTTCTCCCAGGTCTATATGGCTTATTTTCATAATCGATACTTCTTTTTGCGGTGCAAAGGTACGGATAAAAACTGAAAGAACTATTTGTTGAGGTAAGTTTCACGGATACGGATTAATTCGTACCTTTGCATTCTCCTATCACATTTTAATGATTATCAGATAGTAAAATGAATATAAAAGATTTTGAAATAATGGCGCCTGTCGGTTCGCGTGAATCCCTTGCGGCAGCCATTCAGGCTGGAGCCGATTCTATCTATTTTGGTATAGAAAACCTTAACATGCGTGCCCGTTCTGCCAATACGTTTACCGTTGATGACTTGCGTGAGATAGCTCAGACGTGTGATGAACATGGAATGAAAAGCTATCTGACCGTTAATACCATTATCTATGATAAGGATATTCCTTTGATGCGTACGATCGTTGACGCGGCTAAAGCGGCAGGAATATCAGCGGTGATCGCTGCCGATGTAGCGGTAATGAACTATGCCCGTCAGATCGGTCAGGAAGTACACCTGTCTACTCAATTGAATATATCGAATGCGGAAGCCTTGAAGTTCTACGCCCAGTTTGCCGATGTCGTAGTGCTGGCCCGTGAGTTGAATCTGGAACAGGTGGCCGAGATTTATCGTCAGATTCGGGAAGAGAATATCTGCGGTCCGAGCGGAGAGCAGATTCGTATTGAAATGTTCTGTCACGGTGCCTTGTGCATGGCAGTCTCCGGTAAGTGCTATTTGTCTCTGCACGAAATGAATCACTCGGCCAATCGGGGTGCCTGTATGCAGGTATGCCGTCGTTCTTATACGGTTCGCGATAAGGAGACGGATGTGGAACTGGATATCGACAATGAATATATCATGTCACCGAAAGACTTGAAGACCATTCATTTTATGAATAAGATGATGGATGCGGGTGTGCGTGTATTCAAGATTGAGGGACGTGCCCGCGGTCCTGAGTATGTGCGTACGGTGGTGGAATGTTATAAAGAAGCGATAAAGGCCTATCTGGATGATACGTTTACAGACGAAAAGATTGCCGCTTGGGATGAACGTCTGAAGGCAGTCTTTAACCGTGGCTTTTGGGATGGCTACTATCTGGGACAACGCTTGGGCGAATGGACACGGAATTATGGTTCGGCCGCTACGGAACGTAAAATCTATGTGGGCAAAGGTATCAAATACTTCTCCAATATCGGTGTCTCTGAGTTCTTGGTAGAAGCTGCCGAAGTCAGTGTAGGTGACAAGCTGCTGATAACGGGACCTACCACCGGCGCAGTCTTTATGACACTGGACGAAGCGCGTGTCGATCTGAAGCCGGTAGAGACGGTAAAGAAAGGTCAGCGTTTCTCAATGAAATCAGAGAAGATACGTCCCAGCGACAAATTATATAAATTGGTATCTACCGAAGAATTGAAGAAATTCAAGGGACTTGATGTAGAACAGAAAAGAGGATAAACGATGAGCCAGTATATCTACGAATTGGAGATGAAGGTGCGTGATTACGAATGTGACCTTCAGGGGATTGTCAACAATGCCAATTATCAGCATTATCTGGAGCATACCCGCCACGAGTTTCTGACCTCGGTAGGTGTTAGCTTTGCGGCGTTGCATGAACAGGGAGTCGATCCGGTAGTGGCACGTATCAATATGGCTTTCAAGACTCCGTTGAAGAGTGGGGATGAGTTTGTCTCCAAACTGTATATGAAGAAAGAAGGCATCAAATACGTATTCTATCAGGATATCTTCCGCAAAAGCGATCAGAAAGTAGTAGTGAAATCCACTGTTGAGACGGTATGTGTGGTAAACGGACGTTTAAGTAACAGCGAATTGTTCGACAATGTCTTTGCCCCATACCTGAAATGACCAATAACGAACAAGAACAAATATATAGCATCGCTCTGACAATGGTGCCCGGTATCGGGCACATTGGAGCGAAACGTCTGGTAGAGGGCATGAAGAGTGCCACCGATGTGTTCCGCTTCCGGAAAGAACTGGCGCAGCGATTATCCGGAGTACATGAACGGGTGTCGGGTGCACTGGACTGTCCGTCAATTATTGTCCGTGCTGAACAGGAACTTGTATTCCTGCAAAAGAATCATATCCAGTGCCTGACTTTTCATGATGAGGCGTATCCTTCCCGCTTGCGGGAGTGTGAAGACGCTCCTGTTGTACTGTTCTATAAGGGAAATGCCGATTTGAACGCTCTCCATATCATTAATATGGTGGGCACCCGCCACGCTACTGATTACGGTACGCAACTCTGTACTACTTTCCTCCGTGACTTAAAAACTTTGTGTCCTGACGTATTAGTTGTCAGTGGTCTTGCTTACGGCATTGATATCAATGCCCACCGGAGTGCATTGGACAATGACTTGCCTACAGTCGGCGTGTTAGCTCACGGACTGGACCGTATTTACCCTTCTCTTCATCGTAAGACAGCCGTTGAAATGCTTGATAAAGGCGGATTGCTGACAGAATTTCCTGTCGGTACAACACCGGATAAACACAATTTTATCAGCCGTAACCGTATTGTGGCCGGTATGTGTGATGCTACGATTGTGGTAGAATCGGCTGCCAAAGGCGGCTCTCTGATCACAGCCGAGCTTGCGGAAAGCTATCACCGCGACTGTTTCGCCTTCCCCGGTCGTGCGACCGACGAATATTCAAAAGGATGTAACCAACTGATCCGTGACAGTAAAGCATCCCTCCTGTTGTCGGCCGAAGACTTGGTGGAGGCGATGGGATGGACGTTGGATTCACACCCGGTAAAGGCAGAGAATGTACAGCGCAGCCTGTTTCTGGAACTGACAGAAGAGGAGCAAAAGGTAGTCCATACGTTGGAAAAACAAGGAAACTTACAGATTAATACCTTAGTGGTAGAGACAGATATTCCCGTACATAAAATGAGTGCAATTCTCTTTGAACTGGAAATGAAGGGAGTCGTACGGGTATTGGCAGGAGGAATTTATCAATTACTATAAATCTAATAACCAACCTAAAACAATTTAAAATGAAACGACATTTTTGGGCATTCATGGCAGCAGCATGCCTGTTATCCGTTCAGAACACACATGGACAACAAATGGTTCCTGCACAGAAAATCTCCGCAGCACCCGTTGCAGGTGCACAAATGACTCTTGCGCAATCCGATGGAATTGCTTTTCGTGTACTTTCTTTCCCGGAGGCGTTAAAAAGAGCTGAGGTGGAAGACAAACTGCTTTTTGTCGATTGCTTCACGACTTGGTGCGGTCCTTGCAAGAAGTTATCCAAGGTCGTTTTTAAAGATTCCCTGGTTGCCGATTATTTTAACCGTCATTTTGTGAATCTGAAGATGGATATGGAGAAAGGTGAAGGAGTGGAACTCAGAAAGAAATATGGGGTACACGCGTATCCTACCCTTCTTTTCATTAATTCAAGCGGTGAGGTCGTATATCGGCTGGTGGGTGCTGAGGATGCTCCTGAATTGCTGAAGAAAGTGAAACTGGGTGTAGAGTCCGGTGGACTTTCGGGACTTAAGAAACGTTATGAAGCTGGTGACCGTGACTTGGCTTTTATCTGCGGATATATCAATGCGCTTTCTGCTGCCAACCGTGAGCAGGAGGCAGGAAAGGTGGCAGCTGATTTCTTGCAGGGAAGTGAACAGAAAATGCTGGAAGATGAAGATTACTTTTTGGTATTCTATTACTATGTGCATGATGTCAACTCTTCCGCATTTCAGTATGCGGTAAACCATCAGAAAGAAATTGCTGACAAATTTCCCCGTCAAGCCGCTTCTCTCGACCGCAGACTGCTCGAAGACTGGATAGCCGGTTCGTATGCTTATCTGACAGTGGACGAGTCCGGTCACTGTACGTTTGACGAACAGGGGCTGGATGCCTACGTGGCACAGATGAAACAGATGAATGTGGCGGAAGCTGACATGATAGGCGAGAGTCTGTGCCTCAGCAGAGACGGTATAATGAAGCAATGGGATTCATTTGTGAAACGTGGCGATAAGATACTTGCCTCACACACCATTTTGGGTGACGAAGGGCATTTATTGCAATGGGTGAACTGGCTCAATAAGGAGTGTGCAGATATGTCATTGCGTGAGAAAGCTGCTCAGTGGTGTGATAAAGCCTGCGAAGAATTGATAAAGAAGAATGAGGAGATCAAAAAGAACTTGCCTCCCGGAGCTATTCCGGCCATTTCCATGGTAGATCATAAAGGACAGTTGCTGCAAGTGGCAGAGAAGCTGAGAAAACCGATGCAACAAAGCTGACCCTGTAGGGATTCATGAATAAGAGGATGTGCCAAAACTCCCCTTTTAACGAAATCATCCTCGCTACAACTATCTGTGGCGAGGATGGATTTTTAATTAATATTCCCGTATTTCATTCTTATAGATTTTTATTTCTACCAGCTTTTTGGCGTTTACATCCGAAACCCAAAGAGTGTTTTGGTCCACCAGCAGCTTCTCGGGTTTCTTGAAAGTATATCCTTTGACAGACTTAAAACTGTTTTCCCAGTTCCTTTTGGTTCGGTCATAGATAAATAGAGACCCGTTTTGGGCAGATAGAATCATTCGGTTTTCATGCAACGCGATGCCGCAGGGATTGAAGCTCAGAGGGAGCGTTTTTTCTGTGTCAATCAGTATCTTCTGATCTCCTTTCTCTATCAGTGTGGTGTCGATGGCTTGAATTTTCTGATTGCCATATTGCCCGAAATCAGCAAGATAAACGATACCGGTGGAATCCTGCACCATCTGATGAGAATGGAAACCGTTATTCACATCCATTCCATCTCCTTTACTGCGGCAATAGAAAGGAACTTTCTGATAATTCTCCAAAGTTACGTCAGCTTCCCGGTAGACTAACAGATTCTTTTTGGTACGAATCATGATATTTCCGTCCGGTGTGATAGCCATAGCGTGAGAGTGTACCATCTGATTGATTCCGTCTCCCCAGTTACCTGTGCCGATGCGTGTGATAAACTCCAGCGTCCGTACATCGAATACATCTATTCGGGAACTTATGTTTGCAAGGTACAGCCGGTTACCGGATATTCCGATCGCTTCAATCTTATCCGGAAACTTCTGTTCTGCCTCTTTATATTGCCAGCTTTTGAGCGAAGCCAGATGTCGGTTCTTGTTCCGGTCATAAAGTTCCAGACTAAAAGCTCCGCTTTGAATATTGGCTACAAAAAGAGTATCTCCTTTTATGTAAGCAGGTCCGGGGGTGAATTGACCTTCAGCCAAGGCGAAGTCTGTGGCGGATAACTGTCGTGCCGCTTCGTATGAATAGTAATAATAGCTTGTATATGGCTCTGCGGGTTTTGCAGCCGGGCGGACTTCCGGGTTTTCTTCTTCCGAGCAACTACCTGTGATTAACGCCATTAGTAACAGACATCCGGTATATAATTTTTCTTTTCTCATCTCTTCTTCTTTTTTAATTCAACTTTTCTACAGGGATTCCCGTTACTGTATGTGCATTCCGGTCTATTATGAACAATGTCTGCCGTGCCATTGACATCTTTTCCACGTTATTGAAAGTGTGTCCTTCGACAGTTGTGTAATCCTTAATCACAGTCCCTGTCTCCGGATTGACTTCGGCCAGGGCGATAGGCTGATTCTTGCCTGTAGCAAAGGAGACGAACATTCGTTTGCCGATAAATGCAATGTCGTACGGCGAATAAGAGGTCAGATTAATGACCCGTTGGGCTTTCCATTCCACCTGTTCGCGCATTGCCTGAAGGTCGAATACATAAATCTTCTTATTTCCCTGGTGGGTGGTATAAAGTAACCCGTCGCTGCCGATTGTCTGCCCGTAAGTACCCATTGCCTCTCCCATATTCGATGTCCGGCAATAATTGGGCACGTTTTTGAAACTTTTTCCGGGAACAATATCGTCTTCAAGAAATACACATACCCGTTTCTTATCCCGGATAAACACGCATCCCCGGTGTACCAGTACATCGAAAGCATGAACCGTTTGGTTGCTTCCTTCTCCCCAAGAGCCTGTGCCGATGGTTGCCACCAGTTCAAAAGTCTTTTCATCAAAAATATCTGTCCGGCTTTGTTCGTTTGTAACGTAAATCTTACCGTGGGCTACGGTCACGCCGTTCGGTGTTGCGGCAAATCCCTTTATCGCCCCTCCTTCCGTCCACTCTTTCAGGCTTTTTATGTGTGTCAGTTTGCCGTTCTGCTCTTCCAGAATCTCCAGACTGAAATTTCTGCCGGCATTGTTCACGATGTAGATTCGGTTGCCATATACACAGACATCCTTGGGCGCAAAAGTCGATTCCGTGGCTTGGGGAATATCTTTGTAGGTGATGGTGCAGGAGAGTGGTGTTCCTTGCGCAGTATCCTCATCTTCTTCTTTCAATGTCGGTGATAATCCGCCGTCGATTGCATCCAGTTCGGGGTCTTCGATGATGTATCGGGAAGCGTTGTATTTTGAGCTGCCGTAAAGTTTGCCATAGCGGCGGGTGTGCATGAATCTGCGTGAGTACACCGGAAGTTTCTTTTCGATGCATAGTTTGTTGTATACGGTGGCGCAGAGGGTAATCCATCCGGTTCCCGTTTGTTCGTAAGTCATGTTTCCGCTGTGCCCGTAGCCGAGGCAATGACCCAACTCGTGAAACGTGGCGCTGGTGTGCGCTCCGTCGTCTGCGTAGTGTTCCAAAAAGCACCATTCGTTGAGTCCGTAAGTTTCTCCGCCTCCCAGTCCGTCTACGGTTGTCACTTTTCCGATAACGAAACCAGGATGGTTGATTACTTTTTTGAGGAGCATATCAATGTTAATGACCGTTTTGTTGGCGTCACTATGCAGTTTGCCTCTGTATTTCTCCAGTTCTTCGGCAAATTCCTGTGAGGAGAACATATAGCCGTAGTTCAGCATCATTGCTACCGCTTCCCGGGCATGGGCGGGATAGAGCGGATAGGCCCATGAACCGGTCTGACTGTAGGCGGAGAAACGTACGTTGTATTTGGATTTGGTGGAAAGCAGTTTTTGATAGTATTTGTCGTTACACTCTATTTCCAGTTTGAAGTCGGCTGCGGACAGGTGTGGATTTGCCATAATCTGGATTTCTTTTCCTGAACGGGTGATGTAACGCTTGCTTTGCGTCAGCATCGGCAGTTCCTTATGAAATTCAGTGAAAGCTGGGAGCACATCAAACTTTGCCAGTTGGAAAGCTTCTTCATATCCGCTGATGGTTGCCCACACAGTCACCTCCTTGACAGGACGGGGCGAATAGAAACGGATAAATAACTCTTGCTGTTCGGTGATGCTGACTTGCAGAGGCTGGTTTACTCTGAATCCCCGCTGGGTGTTATTGAATAGAATTGTGGCAGGCTCATCATCCTGAAGCATTAATTTGAAAACATCCGGAGTCAGGTCTTTCTCTGCTATTCGGATCATTCCATACGGGTTCTCTGTCGTTTCGCTGTCTGTGTCTGCCGGCGTTTCTATCAAGTCGTCTTTGGTGCAGCTTTGCAGTCCCCATATACAGAAAATAAGAAAATTGGTGAAACGAAAGATTTTGTGGAATATCATACTTCTTGTTTTTTTAGTTTGCGGGCGGCAAAGGTATAAAAAAATGTTTATCACCATTCATCCTGCTTTTTTTCCCTTATCTTAGTGGCGTAATAAAAAAACGACTATGAATAAAACACGTTGTATCGTAATTCTGTCTATGCTCGCTCTCTTTGTAGCAAGCGTATCTGTTGCCGGAAATATCTCTTTGCCGGATGTTTCTCAAAAGGTTTTTGAAGGAAAACCGTGTATTAACTCTCCCCGGGCGGTTGGTAATTATCCTGCCAGTCCTTTCCTCTTTTATATACCTACTACCGGTCAGCGACCGATGGAATGGAGTGCGGAAAAGCTCCCCAAAGGATTGAAACTGGATTCGAAAACAGGGATTATCACGGGAACAGTAGCTTCTAAAGGTGAATATACTGTCACTCTTAAAGCTAAGAACGCATTGGGCACCAGCACGGAAAAGCTCGTGATCCGCATTGGTGATGACTTGCTGCTGACCCCTCCTATGGGTTGGAACAGTTGGAATACTTTCGGGCGACATCTCACCGAAGAGTTGGTTTTGCAAACTGCGGATGCGCTGGTAGCCAACGGAATGCGGGATTTAGGCTATTCCTATATTAATATCGACGACTTCTGGCAGTTGCCCGAACGGGGAGCTGACGGACATTTGCAGATCAATAAAGATAAGTTCCCGCGTGGAATAAAGTATGTGGCAGATTATCTGCACGAACGTGGCTTCAAACTCGGAATTTATTCGGATGCGGCCGATAAGACTTGTGGCGGTGTATGCGGCAGTTACGGCTATGAAGAAGTAGATGCGAAAGATTTCGCTTCGTGGGGTGTCGATTTGCTGAAGTATGATTATTGCAATGCTCCTGTCGACCGGGTGGAGGCTATGGAGCGCTATGCTAAGATGGGAGAGGCGTTGCGTGCTACGGGGCGTTCCATCGTGTTCTCCATTTGTGAGTGGGGGCAGCGCGAACCTTGGAAATGGGCAAAGCAGGTAGGCGGACATTTGTGGCGTGTTTCGGGAGATATAGGCGATGTGTGGAGCCGTGACGGCAACAAGTTGGGCGGCCTTCGTGGTATCCTGGATATTCTTGAAATTAATGCTCCTTTGAGTGGATATGGCGGTCCTTCCGGTTGGAATGATCCGGATATGCTGGTAGTTGGTATCGGTGGGAAGAGTATGAGTATCGGATATGAATCGGAAGGTTGCACTCACGAACAGTATAAGTCTCATTTTGCATTATGGTGTATGATGGCTTCTCCATTACTTTGCGGAAATGACGTACGAAGTATGAATGACAGTACATTGCAGGTTCTGTTGGATAGGGACCTGATTGCTATCAATCAGGATGTGCTGGGCAAGCAGGCGGAGCGCAGCATCCGTGCAGATCATTATGATATTTGGGTAAAGCCGTTGGCTGACGGTCGCAAAGCGGTCGCTTGTTTTAACCGGGCGGATGCTCCGCGTACTATAGAATTGAATTCAAAAACGGTGGAAGGCCTGTCTTTGGAACAGGTGTATAGTCTTGACAGCCGTTCTATGGAAAATGCAGTGAATAACATAATGGTGGATTTGGCGCCTTACCAATGCAAGGTTTATATCTGTGGAAAGCCGAAAAAATAGTCAATGACAGTACTGGAATGACAGTCATAAATCTCTGAGGTAAAATAAAGAAAGGTTGGGGCATAAAAAAAGGAGCAACGCCTTGCTCCAACCTTTGTTAACCTTAAATCTAATACTATGAAAAAAATCACATGACAAATGTAAGTCTTCTGGCTATTCCTTCCAAATAATATTCTTGTATTTGCGTCTCTTTTGATTTCTTTCACGGATTTTCACTGTTATCGCACACAATGGGTCTGAATTGAGGAATCTCAGCCTTTTAATTAACTAACAAGTTTGTAACTAACAACTTTGTTAGTTACAAACTTGTTAATCATTGACGATGCAATCCTTGCCTATGTATCAGTCCTCCAATTATTTAATTTGTTATTAACGCTCGAAGGGCTTGAGGACTTGACAAAGGCTTTTTTATGTTGTATATTTGTAGTCGTAATGACAACAATAAAACTCAAATTAAAACTTAGAAACGAATGAGAGGAATCTTATCTTTTGCCGCATTGGCTGCGATGTACTTCCCCGGATGTACAACGAGTAAAAATGCGGTGCATTGTCTCAGCCGATGGATTAAAGGTTGTAACCCGTTGGTCAAAGAACTTATACCGACAGGTTACTTGCCGTACAATCACCGGTTTTTGACATCAAAACAGTATAAGATCATAACAAAACATCTAGGAGATCCTTATGAGGATTAGGGCATAAGTAACCCGCCAATGAGCAAAAGGCTGCAAACTTTCAGGAAGTTTGCAGCCTTTTTTGTTGCATAAATTCGGGAATGCTGTTGCAAAACACAATGTTTGCGTTTATAATAAGCAGAGGGGTATTTTATAATAAACGCCGGAAGTTTTTATTAGAAATTCTGCTATCAATATAGTATAAGATGTCTCTGCTTTTCGTTTAAATAGGATTGGTAGATAGTAACTTTGCCTTTATATTATTAGTCAACTGGTAAATTTGTGAAACAAAATAGATTATTCTTTTTTATTGTCTAATCGTATAAAATGCAGCGACATTTTATACGGTCTCTTAAATTTATAGCATAAATAGATCTGATTAATCATCTGAAGAGGTACAAATGAACGCATTCGCAGAGAAAATAATTAATTCGTATATTTGATTAGTAGTAAGTGAATTACGCCTGACTATTTACGGCTTTAAGACCATTGAAAGGAGACACAAGGGGGACTAAAGGGGACTGGACGGTTTGCGCCCTGTTATATCTTTGCAGAGTCATTCAGACAAAACGGAATGGCAAACAGATAACCTTTATTTTTTTAACCATTTAACCTTTAACAATTATGGCTTTAGAGTATGTAGTAACAAAAAGAGTGTTCGGTTTTGACAAGGACAAAAACGAAAAGTATGTAGCAAGATCGGTTCGTTCCGGTCAGGTGAGTTTCGAAAAGATGTCTCGTAAAGTGAGTCAGCTTTGTGGCGTCCATCGCAAAGTAGTAGATCTGGTAGTCAGCGGTTTGGTCGATATGATGGCGGAGGACATTGACGATGGAAAAAGCGTTCAGCTGGGCGAATTTGGAATCTTCAGCCCTACCATTCGCGCCAAGAGTGCGGATGATGAAAAGGAAGTGTCTGCCAAGTCGATCGTTCAGAGAAAGATCCTCTTCTATCCGGGAAAAATATTCAAAACCACGCTGGAGGATATGAGCATTACCCGCCACGAAGAGGTGGAAACCGACTATACGGGCGGTAGCAGTACTGGCGGTGGCAGCGGGAAACCCAATCCCGGCGGAGACGGAGGAAAGGATGATGAAGAAGCACCGGACCCGACTGTATGATCGGATGAGAGTCAACTAAAGTAAACTTTAGAAAGGAAATGCACGGAGAAATCGGTTTATACCCGATACTCTGTGCATTTTTTTTGCACAAATTACCAGCATATTACGAATTTTTCGTATATTTGTTGGAACACTAAAACACACTCAAATCAATATCGTATGAATAAAAGTAATCGGTTTAAGGGCATTTTGGTTGTCGTCATTACAAGTAGTATGTTCGCTGCTTGTACTTCCAAGCCACAGGTAAAAGATGACGGTACTCTCTCTACGGTAAGCATAAACGGTCGTGCATTGACTGTATGCGACATCAGCAAAGTGAAAGATACATTGGAAATCCCACTGAGTGAATGGGTGGAGGACTTCCAGATAGTGCGTTTTGAAGACAAAGACACGGCATTCTTTAAAATGTGGTGGCCTGCCATAACCGATAAGCACATCGGTATCCGGCAGCATGGAGGAGCATTCAAGCTGTTCGACCGTCAGGGTAAATTCCTTTGTGACATAGGCGGTGTAGGGCAAGGACCCGGTGAATACAGATCACTCTACAGCGAACTGATTGATGAGAAAAATAAATGTATCTATCTGGCCCCCTTCTTTGGAAGCGATAAGATTCTGAAGTACGGCATGGACGGCAAGTTTGACACAGGGCTGGAAGTGGGTGAAAAGATGAATAAACCTAAGTTGACATTAAATGAAGACGGAAGTCTCTCCGTGGTTCATCTCTGCTTCAAGGAGTCGAGTAAGATGCTGGCTGCACATATAGATAAAGACGGAACAGTGACCCGCTATCTTCCTTCTGCCAATGAAGGCGTAAGTTCAATGGATAATGAAGGGGCTTTCGTCGGTTTCAATCATGAAATATGGAGTTATAATAATGTCAGCGAGCCAAGTTATAAGTATACCTATGCTGATACGCTCTACCACTACGACTGGAAGAACAATCAGACGGAGGCTTGCTTTGCAACGGTCAACGGGCCTAAAGACAGTTTCAAAATATACATTGAATTGCCTGATAAATATGTAGTCATTATATTCGGTAGCGGTACATTGGTGGCGGACACCCGGACGAAATCATCTGAGTTTGTGAAATTAAGGAACGATTTCGTAGGTGGCATAGAGGCACCTGTGAACTTCTCAAACGGTTATTTCTTTGCTGTATACGAGCCTTTGCAGTTGATGGATCGTATTGAAAGCCGTCTTGCTGAAAGCGATTGTACGGAAAAAGATAAAAAGGTGTTGAATGAGTTGCTTCGTTCACTCGATGAAGACGATAATAATATAATGTTTATCGGCAAACTGAAGAAGGATTAGCGGCAGACAACAATCATGCGGGAGCACATGAACTTTTTCTTCTGAGATGATTTATGTGATTCGTGCCTTCATCTCAAATATTGTTCATCCCTGTGCAGTTTCGTTTCTTTCCTGCACAGGGATGATTCGTTTCTTTTCAGTCAGATAAAAACGTAGTTTTCTCTTTTTTACCTCTATTCTCTATCCATCCATATTCCTAAACTTGCAAATTCGTTCCAATCGTTTCACAGAACCTTCCATGTCCTATTTTTTATCCCCTTAGTATAATTTAGTTTCATTTTTATCTTCTATATTTGTTCACAGAAACGAACAATTATGAAAAACGGAATCTATACATGCGTTATTCTCATGGCATTTCTTGCTTTATCAGAAAGTGTGTATGCAGTGATTCCGGTTCTCACGGTTGCGAGTGACACTATCAGGCGTGTGGTGATATATTTCGATAAGGAAGAAACAGATGTTGATTTCAGTTATAAAACTAATAATCAAGAAATTAATGTTTTAGATTCTTTGCTTGAAGAAAGAATAAATTCAAGATATATCACTGCGCTCAATGTGGTCACTTTTGTATCGCCTGACGGAGATTCGGTTTACAATGCCGCATTATCTGTCCGAAGAAACAATTCGATGAGAGAGTTCTTAAGGCAACGTTATCCGTATGTTGATGTCGAAAAGATTAAACTTACTTCGGAAGGAGAAGATTGGTCTGAACTTCGTAAGTTGGTGGCGTCGGATTCAGACTTGCCGGACCGGGAAGAAGTCTTGATGTTGATAGATTATCATCGGGATAACATCGTGAAGCGAAAAGAACTGTTGCAGAAGTTGAATCAGGGAATGGCTTACCGATACATTGTCCGCAATGTGTTACCTAAGTTGAGACGCGCTGAGATTACGGTTGTCCGGGAAGTTCCGGAAATGGAAAAGAATACTTTTGAACCGGTATCTTCTGTCTCCGGATTGTTTGTTTCAAAGCAGGAAGAGGCGCTTCCGAGCGATCAACCTGATAAGCCGGAGGGAGAAAGTAAAGAGAGTAAGGCTTATGAGGTGGTAGTGTCGGAGGCAGAAGGGCCGGTTGAAAGTAAAACGGTGCTTGCAGTGAAGAATAACTTGTTGTACGACTTGGCGTTGGCGCCGAATCTGGAAATAGAGATTCCGGTAGGCAGGAGGTGGTCTTTAAATGCTGAATACAAATGCCCGTGGTGGCTGAACAGTAAACACAATTTCTGTTATCAGCTTCTTTCGGGAGGAGTGGAAGGACGTTGCTGGTTGGGCACCTGTAGTCCCAGCTACTTGGGAGGCTGAGGCAGGAGAATGGCGTGAACCCGGGAGGCAGAGGTCTGATCATACCGGCATTCTCTGACCTGCATATTCATGCTTCCCAGTTTGTGCAGCGTGGAGTCGGAATGGACAAGCTGCTTTTTGATTGGCTTAATGATTATACATTTCCGCAGGAAGCCCGTTTCGCATCCATGGATTACGCAAAGAATGTGTATGATCAGGTAGTGACAGAACTGCTCAGACAAGGAACGTTTCATGCGAGTCTTTTTACGACGATTCATTATGATGCGTCAGATTACCTGTTCAGGGCGCTGGCTGATAAGGGAATGTATGCGTATGTGGGTAAAGTGAATATGGACATGAATTCTCCTGATTATCTGTGTGAGACGACAGAAGAATCCCTGAAAGAGACAGAGCGCTTCCTTGCAGAACATCAGGGAAAAAGGAACTGTCCAGCCGATTCTGACACCGAGATTTGCACCGACCTGTTCTGAGCCGTTAATGAAAGGACTGGGCGAACTGGCTGCAAAATATCATTGCGGATTGCAGACTCATCTGGTAGAATCTCAGGCAGAGGTGAAATGGACGTTGGAATTATTTCCAGATTATGGTTCGGATGCAGAGATTTATGAGAGAAATGGACTGCTGGAACATGGACCGTCTCTTTTTGCACATTATATTTTTCCATCTCAGGCAGATCTGGATATTATTCGCAAAGCTGGCAGCGTAACAGTGCATTGCCCGGATGCAACTACCAATATTATAGCAGGAATTATGCCGGCGAAAGCATTAAGTGAGAAAGGCGTTCCGATCGCCATGGGCTGTGATATCGGAGGCGGACAGCATGCGGCTGTTTACAGACAGGTTGCAAGAGCAGTACAGCTTTCGAAACTGAAAGAGTTTTATGAACCGGAAGGAAATGGAAGCATAACGTTTGCACAGGCATTTCATATGGCAACCAAGGCTGGCGGAAGCGTATTTGACCGCGCAGGTTCTCTG
>ERZ791671.494-NODE-494-length-27988-cov-3.78087_pt1 | contig 27988 bp, 29 predicted proteins | sample MGYA00510052_ERZ791671 | MGnify/ENA primary metagenome ERZ791671 (study PRJEB30046, sample SAMN00715231) | human gut metagenome | study: EMG produced TPA metagenomics assembly of the A metagenome-wide association study of gut microbiota in type 2... | reverse complement strand
TTATATGTTAATATGCCTGCAAAGGTATGCGAAAGGAGTATACTACCGGGTGAAAGCATAGTTCCAAGAACGATACGGAATTGTATCCTATTTGGATACACTGGGGAAGTTTCCGGTATTGATGCTGTCGGAAAGATCGCGGAAAAAATCATGGCCGAGGATGCAGGAGATGCGCCAGAGCAGGTGGATGTCGATATTCTCTTTTCGGAATATCTTGTAAACATTGGGGCGTGTGCAGCATAGTTGGGTAGCGAACCAGGTGACGGTGCGTCCCTGTTCGTGAAGCGTGCGTTCAATAAGTTGTCCCGCATGAATCATGTGCCTATTCTGCTTATGTGTGTCCCCCAGACTCCCGTTGGACGGACAATTCAATCTATTGTTGACAGGAATATATAGAAAAGGCGTGGAAACTGTATATACTAAAACAACAATGATTCTACTTGATGAATTTTGACGATAATACCTGCAAATAACTGATAATAAGGAAAGAAAGTGCAAAAACCAAATCATAAATAGATTTAAACGAATCATAGTTTATTGGGGATATGTGGGAACATTTACGGGAAAGATATTACCTTTGTGGCTGAAATAAAAAACATAGGAACATGAAGATTACCATCATCACAAAGGAATGCAAGACCAAAGACAAAGACGCTCCTGCAAAAGCCAATCTTTGTTTTCGACTCCGAGATAAGGATGTTGACATCAAAGTCCGTTCCGACATTGAGGTTATGCTTGACTATTGGGACAATGATGCACTTTCCTATCGAAGGACAAAGAAATTACCATCTGACGAGCAGAAGAAAGTCAAGTTTTTGGTGCAGACCATTACAACGGCTCTTAGCGAGCAGTATAACTCTGCGACTGCTGATGTTGCATGGATGAAGAATGTGATTGATGAATGTGTCAATTCAACTTCAAGGTCAACAGAGACATTGACTACAGTTGTTTCGAGAATGGAACAATACATTGCGGAACATCCCATGAGTCCGAAATCAGCACTCGTTTATAAACCAACAATCAAGAAGCTTCAACGCTATGAAGCCTACAAGAGGGAAGTAGAAGGAGAGAAAGGCTTCACGCTCTATTGCGAGACTATCCGTCCCGAAGACTACCTTGATTTTAGAGAGTATGTCATAAACGAATATGTTCATTACAATGACTACCCAGAGTTTTACGAACAGTTCAGCCTTGACATGCACCCTCCCAAGCAGATGTCAAGCACACAGATTATAGGTATCATGCATCATCTGCGTATTGTTGGGCATTGGTGCATCAAGATGGGGTTTACAACAAACCGCTCATGCGATGCGTTCACTATTCCTGCAGCGGTACAAGGCACACCTTTTTATCTGACGATAGAAGAACGTGACAAGGTTTACAATACAAACCTACATAACAAGCCAGAGTTAGAAGTGTATCGTGACTTGTTCATCTTCCAATCAATGGTGGGTTGTAGAGTCGGAGACCTGTTTTCTTTTACCAAAGACAATATAGTCGGTGACATATTGCAGTATCTTCCACACAAGACTATGCGCAAACGGTCGCAGACCGTGAGCGTCCCGCTTACCACAAAGGCTATGGAAATATTAAAACGTTACGATGGCAAGCAAGAAAAGCTTCTGCCGACAAAGCAAGTGTATCAATACAACGAGGGCATCCGTGCCGTGCTTCGAGAATGTGGCATTAACAGAATGGTTACTATCCTTGACACCGTCACAGGAAAGGAGGTTCAGAAGCCAATATGTGATGTTGCTACAAGCCACATGGCAAGACGCAACTTTATCGGCAACCTATACAAGAAAGTGAAAGACCCCGAGCTTGTGAGTTCCATGACAGGACATGTAAACGGAAGCAGAGCTTTCGCCAGATACAGAGAGATTGATGAGGAAACGAAAGTAAATCTTGTCAACCTCATCAACTAACGTTTATACAATCTACCAGTTATACATCATTATATAGAGTAGCATGAAAGTAACAGCATTCATCCGAGAAACCTCGGCAAAGAACAACATAACCGACCAGGCGCACGTTTATTTCCGTGTGCGTGACGGCAAGACTGACATCAAGGCTGTCAGCGAGTTATCCATCAATCCTAATCATTGGAGCGCGGAACGGCAGGGTTACAAGACACGTGTGGCTCTTGTAGCGGAGGCAAAGCGCACGGCATTCGACAAAGCCGTGCAGGACTTGACGGCGCTTATATCCGCACAATATTATCATGGAGCGGACAGCCGTTGGCTAAAAGGTGTTATTGAGGAGTTTCATCATCCAAACATCAACATCCACCAAGGCAGAAAAGGTGACGAATACAGCCTTGTGTACCAATGCCAACAGTATGCCGAGAACCATCCGATGGAAAAGGAATCCATAAGGCATCATGAGCATAACGTACGTAAGCTGCAGCACTTCGAGCGTTTCCAAAGGGAAATCATGCGTAGACGAGGTTACACCATGCGACTTGATGCCATAACAGCCGATGACTTGCGTGAGTTTCATAAATATCTGGTAAACGAGGCTGGATATTATGAGCATTACCCTCAAATCTTCGATGACATAGAGGAGCGTTTCAAACCACGCCAACTAACGGAAAATTCCATCAATACTATATTCAGAAGAATACGCACGGTTGTGAACTGGTGTTTGAAGCATAATATCACGACAAACGACCCTTTCGCCACCTTTGAGATGCCTAAGGTGTTGGACAGCCCTCCATTTTATCTTACACTTGAAGAGCGTGACAAAGTCTACTATGCCGACCTCAGTAACGAAACGCCATCCACACAAGTATATCGTGACATATTCATGTTTCATTGTCTCATCGGCTGCCGTGTGGGAGACCTTGAAAAGATGACACGTGCCAACATCGTTGATGGTGCTGTGGAATACATTGCTGAAAAGACAAAGAACCACAAACCACGCACCATCCGAGTACCGCTCAATGATAAGGCGAAAGCGATTCTCGCTAAATATGCAGACCTTGAAACGAGGTTGTTGCCAAAGATAAATCAGAACATATACAACCGTCAGATTAAGAAAATTCTAAAACTGCTCGGCATTGACCGCATGGTGACTGTTATTGACAACAAGACTCGTGAGCCTATACAGAAATCAATCTGCGATATTGCGACAAGCCACACTGCAAGAAAGACGTTCATCGGCAACCTATACAAGAAGGTGAAAGATCCAAATCTTGTTGCATCTCTTTCGGGACACACAGATGGCAGTCGAGCCTTTGCACGTTACAGAGAAATCGACAACGAGATGAAACGCGAGCTGGTGAAATTGATAGACTGACCTATTGCGAGTTTGCCAAAATTGCGTTTCAAAAACGGATATTCAATAAAAACGTTGGCGTTTATAAGAAAATACTATACCTTTGCAGACGAACAAGAACCAAAAATATAATAAAAAGGTTTCAAAAACATGGTACAGACATCAAGCCAAAGCACTGTAAATAAGATAGAAATGAGGCTTAGAGGAAAAGGACGTGGTTCGATAGTCTTTCAACAAGACTATGCAGATTGCGGAACACCATCAGCCGTGAAGTCAACATTCCATCGGATGTACACTGACGGAATGTTGGTGCGGCTGGCTCATGGCATTTATTATTACCCCAAAGAGGACAAGGAATATGGACTTGGCATTATCTATCCGTCTGTTGAAGACATTGCCCAGGCTATAGCCAAACGAGACAAGGCTAAGATTGTACCTATGGGAGCATATGCCTTGAATCGTCTCGGATTGTCCACACAGATGCCCATGAATGTCGTGTTCCTGACCAACGGCGCACCACGTAGGATAAAGATCGGAAACGGGCGTGGCATCCTGTTCAAGCATTCTTCTTCGGGCAAGAACTTTGCCTATAAATCAGAGCTGATGATGCTTGTTGTAACAGCCATGCGCGCCATAGGCGAGAACAAAATAACCGACGAGGAACGCAACGTGCTTGTTGAGCACGCAAAGAATGTAAACGACAACGATTTCAATCATGATATAAAACTTGCCCCTGCATGGGTGCGCAAAATACTAATTGCACGATGAAATTCATAGACATACCAGAAGATAGACAACGTGAAGCTATCAATACCGTGGCATTGCAGACCGGATTACCGCCGTCAAGCATCGAAAAGGACTGGTGGGTAACGCAGGTGTTGAAAGCCCTTCATACTTTGCCATATGCAGAACATATTGCTTTCAAAGGAGGTACAAGTCTCAGCAAATGCTGGAACTTGATAGCCAGATTCTCCGAAGACGTAGATATTGCACTCAGCCGAGAGTTTCTTGGTTTCAGCGGTGAATTGTCGAAGACCCAAATCAGCGACAGACTACGTCGAGCTGCCTGTTCTTTTGTAAGAGAGAAGATGCAGTATGATGTAAGGAAGGCTTTAGTGGATTTAGGCATACGAACAGATGCTTTTTCTGTGGATGTTATAATCACACCAGTTACGACAACTGACCCAGAAGTGATAACTATAACCTATCATAGTTTGTATGAAGTATCACCATATATAAAGAATACTGTAAAGATAGAAATCAGCGGCAGGTCGATGATGGAGCCGATTGAGAAAAAAGCTATAAACGCTGCTCTTGACGCCCATTTCAGCAAAGCTCCATTTGCAGAAAAGCCATTTGAGGTGAACGCTGTCATCCCCGAGCGTACTTTCCTTGAAAAGGTTTTTCTGCTGCATGAAGAGTTCAGGAAGAACGAGGTCAGAGTGGAGCGTATGTCTCGCCATATATATGATTTGGCAATGATGATGGATTCTGAAAACAAAATTGCTGACCGTGCAATCCACAACGAAGCCCTGTATAAGGTGGTACTTGAACATCGCAGAAAGTTCATCGGACTTAAGGGCTTCAACTATGATGAGCTATATCCTGCCACATTATGTATTGTGCCCAACGATGATATTGCAAGACTATGGCAAGATGACTATAAGTTCATGTGTGAGCACATGATTTTCGGACAGGTGCCTTCTTTTGATGAACTGATAAGCAAGTTGTCAATGCTCAACGAGCAAATTAGACAGTTAAATTACCGAAAGGCATGAACATAAACGAACTCGGCGAGGATCTTGAACAGCAGTTCGGCAAGCCTCGCAACATAACAGAAGAGAACGTTAGGTTCATGCTTTCGCTCATAAAGGAAGAGTTCGATGGAACGAAAGTGAACGAGAATGTCGAAAAGCCAAGTCTTGAAGCCTTCGGCATGACCATTCTTGCTGTTATGTCATACCAAACTACACCTTGGGAAGAATTGGCAAAGAAACCTTCAATCTACAAGACACTCAAATATATTGCCATTAGAGGAAACTGCCATTATGACGAGATGGAGGCATTGACCAAGGAACTGATACGGAAGCACTTTGATGGCATTACCCAAAAGATGGTATTAGGGTTCTTGAAGATTATTCGTGGGGTGTCGAATGAAGAACGTCCGACCAAACTTATTGAATATACTCCATTCGCAGCCCAATACTATGCTATCCAGTACGGACTTCACCAGCTTATCAGAGGTGAACATCCAGATGATGCAGCCGTCATTATCCATTGTGCAATAGAGGACGGCATATTGTTTCCAACAATTCCTCGCAGTCTGCTGGTCGATGAGTTCAACCTGAAGAAAAGTAGTTTCGACAAGTATTTCAGCAAGTATCATATAAACTTGAAATACGAGTCCGATGCCGTCAAGAAACAGGTTGAGGAGAAAATCAAATATCACAGAAGGTCTTTACGAAATGCCATAGGCTACAATGTCACCAATGAAAATAAGGTGCACTTCTACGACCGCAAATTAGGACGCAAGAACTTCCTTTCTATGATTATTGCATATTGTCGCAGCATATTTCGTTTCTGACAATCTGCTACCATTTACAATCCTTAGTCAAACGTAAAACAGCATTTGGCTAAGGATTTTTGATGTTGTCACGTTAATTTCATTAACAAAGAGTAGTCAATAGTAGTCGCATCCTACTGCCTATTCAAATCTCATCGAGAGCCGTCTAAAGCCATATACCTTTGCACCGTCAATCCGACAAACCAGCGGATTGGCGGTGTTTCTTTTTTATCGCGCTGCGAGAAAGAGCATCCTGGTTTACGAGCAAGACAGCGTATGTATAACGAATATCAAAAGAAAAAATATGGTTGACATCATGTCATTGACAAAGATGGGAGGACAGGTAGCACTAACCGTTACTCCCGAAGACCTTCACCATTTTGCAAATGCTCTCTTGGCGCAGTCACGCAAGGAATGGAAGGAACAAGCTACGTCTGCTCGCAAGGAAGAATCTGAGGAAACCTTTCTTACAACAGAGGACGTTTGTAAAATTTTCAATGTATGTCCTGCTACCCTATGGCAGTGGCATCGCACTGGCTACTTGCAGCACATCAAGTTTGGCAACAAGAACATGTACCCTGCCTCGGCAGTCAAAGCTATTACACACGCTCGCTCTATGAACGAAACTGTTGCTGGCTATTGCAAACGGAAGAGTAAAGTGGACAAGAACTTGCCTAATGCTTACGACAACGATAGTAAAGAGAGCGTATGACGTATATCGAATACATGAACCAGCTTTGGCGTTCTGCTTTGTTGTCGCCAATGCCAGCGAGTGAGATAGCCTTGTTTGCCTACCTTGTGAACGAGAGCAACAAGCGGTATTGGCAAATGCCGTTTGCGTGCTCCACAACAAGAATATGTGAAGACTTGCGCCTTTCAAGGCAAACTGTTATCACGGCACGGAAGCATCTATCCGAGCGCAAACTTATCGCTTTTACAGAAGGCAAATCCCGCCATCACCCGTCCAATTACACACTGCTTGAATGGACAGATAACTTGACAGTAGGCTTGACGGATAACTTGACGCATGGTTTGACACAGGACTTGACACATATTAAAGATAAAGACAAACACCAAAGCAAAGATTCTTTTATAAAGGGAAGGTGTGAGATTTTTGACAGTAAAAACGGAGGTGTATATGGAAATAGCAAACGAAAAGAGAATCGCAGGACTTGTCCAGTTCCTGCGGAAGGGACGGACTATGACGGGGCGTTTTAGACTGCCTATGTCGGAGGAGCAGGCATACGAATATCTTCTGGCAGCATATATCATGGAAGTACAGCTCCGCTACCGCAGGTTTATCTATAATGGTTTTGTTGAAGAGCAACTCAAACAGGTAGCCAATTGCCTGACTGCAAACACTGCAAAGTTCGGAATCGTTCTATGTGGCGGATGCGGCAACGGCAAGACCACTATGCTCAAGGCATTGCAGAACCTTGTCAGGCGATTGGAAATCCTCAAACCGAACATATCGCCTAATGCTGGACATAGTTCTGATAACTACTATAGTTTTACCATTGTCAATGCCATGCAGATTGTACAAATCCGCAAGACGGACTATAATAAGTTTTGCAAATTGGCGGAAGCTGATATATTAGGTATAGACGATATTGGTACTGAACCTGCTGAAGTGCAGGACTACGGCAATTTCATTTATCCCATCAAGGAACTCTTGGCTATGCGGTATGACGCTCAACTGTTCACGGTCTTCACCACAAACCTTGAGCCCAAGGAAATCCGTCAGCGATATGGTGACCGAATTGCCGACCGACTCAACGAGATGATGACAAAGGTGGTCTATCGTAATCCAACCTACCGGACAGAAAACGCACAGATGGCGGAAAGTCAAGGATAGAGGCAGTCTTTCGTGAGGGAGCCGACTTTTTGCAAAAGTCCATGAACATAATAGGGACTTTTAGATTCACCTGCTGACGCTGTTCACTTAAAAAGTCCTTCTATTATGCTCAGGCTTCGCCCGAGACCTGCTGCCATTATACCGAGTTACGCCTTTTACAATGTACAACAAGACTGAAATACAATATGCAAAGCAACATACCACGTGCCGCTATCCATGTCGGCAAAGACAAGAAATCATTCTCCGCCCAAGTGGGCAACGAAGCCGAGCGCAGAGGCTGGGACGAGAATGTTTATCGGCTGAAGAATGCCGACAAGGAGAAGAACAATCATTACAACTTCTCTCGCAAGAATCTCAACTTCGAGATAGTCAAGGATGGAAAGATTGTCCCTCTTGGTTCCAATCCCATTCCACTACACGAGCGTGTCCAGATGCGCCTTGATGAATTGGGATTCAAGCCATACATGGATGCCAAGCATCCCGACCAAGTATCAAAGAACAGTCCGAACTGCACTGTCGGCATGATATTCAGTGGCGACCACGACGTGCTGTACAACCTCGCTTTTGGCAACCAAAGGATAGACACTGCCAATCCTGATGCAGATCATAGCCACATCGTATTGCAACAAGGCATTTATAAATGGGCAAAGGACACCTACGATTTTGCCTGTCGAAAATGGGGCGAGGAGAATATTATCTGTTTCGCAGTCCATTGTGACGAAACAAGTATCCATGCCCATGTGCAGACTATTCCTGTGGAGAAAGTCAAGAAACGTGGACGCATTGGTAGCAAGTATGTCAACAAGAACAATCCCGACATAGTGCTTTCAACTAAGGAATGGAGAGCATTACCCAAAGAGGAGCGAGACAACTACACCAAGCAGACTGCCTCAAAGGATTATGTTGAGCGTGTGTCTTATGCTAAGGTGTGGGGAGAGACGAGAAAAGCAAAGTCGGAATATCTCTCGCAACTTCATACAGACTATCACAATGAGGTTGGCCGCAAGTATGGTCTTGCACGCGGTATCCCTTACAATGATCTGTCCCCAGAAGAAAGGCGTGGACGCAGGCACAAGGACAAAGTTACTCTTGAAGCAGAGCGTCAGGCGAGATTAGCTATTGTAGAAGCAGAGAAACTAAAGGCGAATATTGAAGCCGAGACAGCCATCATCACGCAACAGAAGGAGGTTGCACAAAAGGAACTGAAAACGGCACAATCGGGATTTCTTGCCAAGATATTCCAACCTGGTAAGTATAAGAACGAAGAGGCTACAAGGCTCAAAGAGTCGTACAATGCTGGAGTCAAGGAAACCATTAATAATTTTATCAAAGCATCAGGATTGCGATGTAATGGCGAACCTACAGCGACATCATTGGGACAACGTTTTCGCATGATATGGGATAGCAACAAGAGTCTTTCGCAAGAACTGAAATCAAAGGATGCCATCATTTTAGAAAAGGATGCAAAAATAAAGAGCCTTAATGCTAAAGTGACCACACTTACTGAGGAAGTAAATGGGCTTAAATACCGATTGACTCTAATTGATGCTGATGCTGTGGATAGGTTGCAAACCGCCAAGAATGCAGAAACGACACGTGCAGACAAAGCAGAGAGTGAATTAAGGGGACTTCGGTCTGATTATGAAAGACTCTCCTATAAGTGGAACGAAATATGGAAGGAACCTGAGTATAACGATGCTGCAAAGATGGTCAAAGTTCGAAAGGAAGAAGAAACTCGTCTCGCGGAAGAGGCGAAGCGTGAAGAGCAAGCAAGAGAAAACAGACGACAATCAGTGCTCGATAGTCTTGTCGCTAATGGCAAAGATAGCCTAAGAAGTTTCGCTCTTACCGACAGAATAGATTTCAACGAGCAAGAAGCAAAGTCAATCTACTATGGCATCATGGCTATTGCTCAAAAGTTCGACTTCGACCTATGTACAAAGAAAGGTGTTTCATCTGCCGTCTGTAAGTTTCTCGATGCCCTATCTTGGAATGGCTGCACGGACTTCCGCACTGAGTGCGTCACCAACTGGACGAAACTCTTTGCCGAGAATAACAACATATACGATTCTCATGTCATCAACAACTTCATCTCATTCATCGACTATATGTCATGCAGCGCCAAAAACAATGTCACAACCGGAGGTTCAAACGGCTGTGCGGACCAACTCACCAATTGGGACGGAACACAAAAAATAGGATTGGGTGCATTGCCAAAGAAGAAAAGATAAAACCTTTATGGTGTCATCATAAAAGCACCTTCTTTTTGCTGTTTTGATATGACAAAAAACATCTTTTTTCTTAAATGCTTGGTTAATTAAAGGATTTGTTTAACATTTATTTTTTAGTCTAAGAAAAATTGTGTAATTTTGTCTTTGGATTATCATGTCTCAATTTCAATATTGTGTCAAGACGAGTTCTTGTAAAAATATCATGAGACAGCTCACGCCGCGTGGAGCATGGCGAAATCGAAAGAAAGATCTATACGAAGCGGGCTTGGGTGGGACGATAATCCAAGACATATTGAAGGCGTTTACTCGACGCTCTGTTTAAGGCAGTCTGTAATCTAGCAAATTAACAGTTAATTGTTGTCTTGAATGTAGCAACGGTAGATGTCCAGGGGTGTGATTACATCAATCCCGTGGAGACCTTGTAAGCATATATTGTACCCGTAGGGGCAGTGTGTCTGTTTACTGAGGTCTCTTAACGGAGGCGTATATCATATCGGCGTGGGCTCTAACGTTGTCTGTTCAACAACAATAGGCAATTGCTAGAGCCTCAGACTGTGGGACGGACGACGGGACGACTCACGCTTTCTTTTTGTGTCTGTGTATCAAGTCAAGTCTTTGATAAGATACCATCACGATATGGGAAAATATTGCGCCACGTCAGATGTAAAATGCATAGTAGGAGCCGACCTATCTCCTCTAAGCGCTGGACTTACCTCCAACGCCCTCCCCGAAGTTCAAAAGCCTATCAAACCTACGAACTCACAAACAGGGGTGTCCACCAATGATGCCCAGTCGAGAACATCAGTTGACACTAATAAAGATACAAAAGACACACCCCATTGGTATGCTCTCCGCACCACATATGGCAGAGAAAAGAAAGCATACACTTACCTAACAAGCAAAAATGTCGTTACTTTTTATCCAACATTAAAGAGCATAAAGATTGTAGATGGCAAACGTGTTGCAATCGAAGAATCACGCATTCCTAACATCTTCTTTGCATACGGCACAGAAGATGAATTGAAAGCTTTTGTTTACGACAACGTAAACCTTCCCTACCTCCGCTTTTATTATCGACATACTCACGTTGGCAACAAAATTGTCAAGGTGCCATTAATCGTACCAAACAACCAAATGAACAGCCTAAAAATAATTTGTGCTGCTGATTCAGATGATATAGTAGCTTCGACAGAAGAGGTTGAAAAATTCAAGTCAGGTCAAAAGGTGCGAATAATAGATGGAAAGTTTAAAGGAGTAGTCGGAGTGGTCGCACGTTATCATAGCCAAAAACGTGTTGGCATTATAATCGACGGACTTCTAACTGTGTGCACAGCGTTTGTTCCGAACGCATTTATTGAGAACACATAATTTAAAAACTTTGAATCATGAAACAGACAGAAAGAGCAAGCATATTTCGTATTGTTTCCGATTTAATAAAGGCAGATGCCATTATTGATACACGTGAGATGGAAAAACTGGATTCCATCCGTGAAAAGTATGCAATCAAAAAAGAGGACGAGATACTTGGCTCTTCTTACACATTATCAAAAGCGGTTCACATATTATTAGATTCTCCAAAGTGCTTGCAACATGAATTGGTAGCTACATTCAATGAAGTTGCGATGTCTGACTGTTTTTGTGCAAGAGAAGAAGCCCTGCTGTTAGTGGCATTACGCTTGAGTTTAACTCTTGATGTCAATTCTGAATGCAAAATTGTCTCTATAGACACTTCAAGTGTATATATTGACCCTACGCAAATCCTTTATGTTGAAAGTGATTTCGACAACGATGTTAATTGGGAGATAAACGATAAGTTCAGAGAGATTATGGCAGAAGTGCGTCTCGCAGGTTTTGATTTGGTTTATCTCCCCAAAATAGCTGAACACTATAGAACAATTTCCAATAGCGATCTTTTGAGAATTGCAAGTTTCTTGTATCCAACCGCAAGTCTTGATAGAGTGGAAAACGTAACGAAGCAACTGCAGGGACTTTCGACATCAGAATTTTGCAAAGATCAGTTATCTGGCAAATTAGGAGTAAAAGAATTTTCGGTAATTGCTCCTTCTCTGATGATTAAAATTGGCAACTCCTTTGTCGGCAACAAAGAAATAGCAAATTTTCTTTTAGTTGAATTGGATAAGGAGGTCATCAATACTATAAGGAACATTCTCGATCTGTTTTCAGAATACTACCATACTTTCCGTTTGAATTATCTGAAGGAAGAAAAAGGACGTTTCATATTTACAGGCTTCTACAAACAGATTTTCGACATATACATGTTACGCAAGGGCATAAAAAGTTCTGTCGTCATTGATGTATATAGAGAAACCATACGTTTTCCTGAAGCCGATATTAAATTAGAAAAACTGCATAGAAGAGAAAAAGCTCTATATGCATTGTTCCTGTTGGAATCAGCAAGTGGGGGAATAAACTTCTCCAAGCCAACAACTCCTCGTCAGCTTGCCAAATACGAAAAGCGAATGGTTGCCGTTCAGGAGAAATACAAGCTTATCTATAAAAAGTTTGGCGGAGAACCACAAAATGCTCCAAACCTTACAATCTCCGAAATCAGACTGCCAATGATAGCCCTCATTAAAAAACAGCTTAAAGCATTAGGTGAAATTCTGTTTCATGTTGATGACTACATGATTCAGCGCAATATGTTTGGCAATTATTGTGTCAACATACACCCTTCGCTTTGCTGCTTCTGTGGCGTAAACGCTAAAGACATATACAAGTTATCAGATTCGGAAGAATGGCAGAAAATATCAGCATTGTAACCTTGCAACTAAATAAGCTTGCCTCGTACAACATTCTGATTGTAACGTTTGCGGTTTACCTATTATCTATAACAAAACGACGAACTTTGCAAGTGAAATTCAAAATAAGTTTAATTTAAAATATTGTCACTATGATTAATCTCGAAAAAGGACAGCGTATAAGCATGGATAAAGGTCTTTCACTTGTAGGTGTAGGACTTGGTTGGGATCCGAATGAAGGTTCTGGTTATGACTTCGATTTGGACGCATCTGCTTTTATGTTAGGTGAGAATGGTCAGATTCCACAACAAGAATTCTTTGTTTTCTATGGTAACCAAAAAGCACCTGATGGTTCTGTAGAGTCAACAGGAGACGATTTGACTGGCGGTAATAGCGATGGCGGAGACGATGAGACTCTGAATGTTGACTTGACAAAAGTAAGTCCTCAAATCAAAGAGATAATCTTCACAGCAACTATTTACAGAAGAGCGTCGTCAGAATTTCGGTCAGGTACGCAATTCATATATCCGCATCTATGATGCCAAAACCAATACAGAAATTGCCCGATATGATTTGGACGAAGATTTCTCTATAGAGACAGCAGTTGAGTTTGGTCGTCTATATCGTCATAATGGTGAATGGAAGTTTGAGGCTATCGGTAACGGCAATAAAGGCGGCCTGCAAGCTCTTGTAAACAAATACGCAAAACAATTCGCATAATCGCTTATGGCTATCAACTTAATAAAAGGACAGCGAGTGGAGATAGAAGCCGGACTGACTCATTTGAAAGTAGAGATGGGTTGGAAAGTGAATCCCAATGCTGATCCCGCATACGACCTGGATGCCTCAACATTTTTGTTGGGAAGTAACGGACAGATAGAGAACGAATATGATTTCGTTTTCTATGGATCTGGCAATCAAGTACAGGCACTGGATGAGAACGGGAAACCACTTTACGATGAAGAAGGCAATGCTGTGATGCGTCCTATTTCTGTTGATAAAAGCGTACTTGGTTCTATAGACGACCTTGGAGATGACGACGACAACACTGGTGAAGGAAATGAAGAAATAGAAGTTGATTTGACCAAAACATCTTCTCATGTTAAGGAAATTCTTTTCACTGCCAGTATCTATTGGAGTCCGTCAGATGCAAATGACCCTCATAACGCTCCGCGAATGAAATACAATTTCGGTCAGGTACGTGATGCATACATACAGATAAAGAACGCTGTAAATGGCGAAGTTATATGCCGTTACGACCTTGATGAAGATTTCTCTACGGACAAGGGTGTTGAATTCGGACGTTTATACCGTCGTGGTACAGAGTGGAAATTCCAGGCAGTAGGCGAGGCGCACAAAGATGGCTTGGAACCTATTTGCCGTAAGTATGCATCTAAATTTATGTAATTATGGCTATAATTCTTGAAAAAGGTGGAGACACCCATCGGATTAATCTTGAGAAGCCGAGCGGAAGACCTCTGGCAGGCGAGATTGTCATCAATCTTGACTGGAACAAAGGAGGTTTTCTTAAAAATTTATTCGGCAATGCAGTGGACTTGGATCTTGGCTGCTTCTACGAAATGCGCGACGGCAAGAAGATGCTGATAGACGGATTACAGTTCTCACATGGACGTGGAGGTGACCGTCACCATGCAACACGACAGGGTTGTTACGACCAAGCACCTTATATTTGGCATCAAGGAGATGACCGTGGTGGAGGATCTTCATCTGGCGAAACAATACTTGTTAACCCGAATGGCGCTAACCAAATAAAGCGTATAATTATATATACATTTATTTATGAAGGCGTGGCGAAATGGTCAGAAACAAATGCCGTGGTAAAAGTAAAGGTACCTGGCAGTGAAGATGTGGTTGTGGAAATGGGACAACAGAGCAGTAACAAGAAATTTTGTGCCATAGCCCAACTCGACTTCGGAACGGACAACTCTATTACAGTAAAGAAACTTGTCACTTTCCATGATGGTCATAGTGACTGTGATAAGGTGTATGGCTGGGGATTTAACTATTCACCTGGCAGTAAAGATTAACTTAAAACTTAATGATATGGCTATTAGACTTGAAAAAGGACAGCGCATCAATCTCGAAAAAGAGAGCGGAACAAAGTTGACAAACTTTTGTGTAGGATGCAATTGGGGAGCTATCATCAAAAAGACATTCTTTGGCCTTTCAACCTCTGTTGTGGATGTTGATTTGGACCTTAGCTGCATGATGTTTGACGCTAATGGAAATGTGGTTGATCATATATGGTCACCATTGTATAATTTCGAAGGTAAATTACCACAAGGAAAATTAGACTCCAACGATCGTGCACTTCATCATACGGGTGACGACCTTACTGGTGACCAAGATGGTGATGATGGTCTTGATAATGAGATTATAACTGTCGACCTAAATCGTGTAAACCCAAATGTAAACTCTATCGTTTTCTTCCTCAATATATATAACAATAATGAGTATAGTGGCGATTTCTCTGGAATTCCTTATGCTTCAATACGTATGTTTGAGGGAACTCCTGAAAGACCGCCCAAGCAAGTGTTCGCACAATACGATGTTGCGACAAAAACAGAATGTGTAGGCAAACGAGCTTTGATTATGGGCAAACTTTATCGACGTAATAGTGACTGGAAATTTGCTGCTATAGGTGATGCGTTTGAAGACCGTGGCATAGCTATGACTATCGTCAGAGTTGCAAGAGATTATTCAAAATAAATATCATAAATAAGACAATATGAGAAGACTTCCCGTATATCTACTCCTCGACACAAGCGGCTCAATGTATGGTGAGCCTATTGAGGCCGTGAAGAATGGCGTACAAACGCTTATCTCCACATTACGTAGCGACCCGTATGCTCTCGAAACAGCATACATCAGTATCATAACATTCAATAGTTCTGCGCAGCAGATCACTCCGCTTACAGAGCTTGCAGCTTTCCAGCAGCCAAACATCGACGCAAGTGGTTGCACTGCATTGGGAGGAGCTTTGGAACTTCTGTCTCAGAAAATTGATACAGAGATTACCAAGACAACGGCTGAAGTAAAGGGCGACTGGCGACCATTGGTATTTATCATGACTGATGGTGAACCTACCGACTCAATGACCAAGGGTCTTGACGAGTTCAAGAAGCGTAAATGTGGCATGGTCGTAGCCTGTGCTGCAGGACAAGGTGCCAACACAAACACACTGAAGCAAATCACCGAGAATGTGGTTCAGCTTGATACTGCAGACAGTGCCACAATCAAGGCTTTCTTCAAGTGGGTATCTGCTTCTATCAGCACAAGCAGCAAATCTGTAGAAGAAACAGCTGCGGAAGCCACTACAATGAGTGAGCTTCCCCCTCCACCTCCAGAAGTGAACATTGTGGTATAAAACATCGATAAAATTGTCGGGTGATGTCTGCACTTATGACATATCACCCGATATTCATAAAAAACAATAATTATGAGTAGAAGATTACCTGTCTACATATTAATAGATACGTCAGGCTCCATGAAAGGAGAACCGATAGAATCCGTCAAAGTCGGTTTGTCTGATATGATAGCCTCTCTGCGCTTAGATCCGTATGCTTTGGAAACTGCTTGTATCAGCATCATCACATACGACAAGGATGTAAAACAAATTCTGCCTTTGACAGAACTCGAAAATCTGCAACTACCAGACATAGAGTGTCCAGACTCTGGACCTACACATACAGGAGCTGCCCTGAATATGTTGTGCGACTGTTATGACCGTGAAGTGAATATGGGGTCTAAGGAGCAAAAGGGCGATTGGATGCCGTTGTTATTTCTGATGACAGACGGGAAGCCTGCAGATTTAATGGTATATGATGAAGCTATCAAGAATGTTAAACGCCATCAGTTCACCAACATAGTAGCTTGTGCAGCCGGCCCCAAAGCCAAGACAGAGCCATTGAAGAAACTTACAGACAATGTGTTCACACTTGACACGATGGATAGCAGCACATTCAAGAAATTCTTCCAATGGGTAACCATAAATGTTCAACAAGGTGGGCGTACGATGGGAGTAACTGATAGCGTGGAACTACCACCGCCACCAATAGAAGTCAATGTAGTAATATGATGACAAATGAATATCAAGAAATTAAATCCATTGTAGATGCAGGATACAGACTCGTAGTGTATCCATACTGCTTCTTGATTGTTTCTGGAGTCGGAAAAATTCATATATTAAGACAGCAAGATAATCCGAGAAGATGGATACCGTTTCTTTCAACAATATTGTTGGGATGGCTTAATACAAGACACACATTAACTTTATTATCCCTTTATGGTCGCAATCTGTTAAATGGATGCGATTTGACGGAAGAGATATATTCTCATGTAGTCTGTCAGGGCTTACCATTGAGTACTTTTGATTTCAGAGATGCTGTAGGATTTGATGATTAGTTATGAATTGTAAGATTGTAGGTTATGAATACAAGACTCTTGAAGTGATGCTTTCTCCAGGAGAATCTTTCTATGCAGAACGTTGTAGTATAGTCTATGTTGACGAGGCTCTGCAACGTGATGCAGAATGGAACGGTGGTGGTTCGGGAAGCGGACTCGGCAATCTGATAGGCGGGGTGTTGCGCTCAGCCCTTTCAGGCGAATCGGTTCTGATTATACATTTCTATAACCCAACCAACACAGACAGGAAAATGGTGTTATCGGGTAGTATGTGTGCGCTTGTGCCAATACGCTTGCAGGGCGAGAATATGATTTGTCGCCGAGGACATTATGTGGCTTCCACAGACAAGGTGAAACTTAATCTTAACCTCAATCTGCAAGGATTATTAGGTGGCGTAGGTCTGTTCCAAAAAGTGGACGGCAATGCCACCGTATTCCTTGACTCACTTGGCTCGCCTATTGAAAAGATATTGGCAAATGGCGAAACCATAGAAGTGGACGAAAACCATATCGTTGCTTTGCAAGGATTTCAGACATCACAAATACAGGCTGGTTGGTCGTTTGGCAATGTGCTGAGAGGTGAAGGTCTGAGTTTGATGAAGATAACGGGACCAGGAAAAGTATATCTGAGCCCTATTGCTATGATAATTCCTAAACAATAAAAATAAGAACATGAGAAGATTACCAGTATATTTCCTCGTTGATGTATCAGAGTCAATGGTAGGAGAACCTATTCAGCAAGTAGAGAACGGCATGCGCCAGATTGTGCAAGAACTGCGCACTGACCCTTACGCCCTTGAAACGGCTTTCATTTCTGTGATTGCATTTGCAGGCAAAGCAAAGAGTCTGTCGCCTTTGACAGAACTATACAAGTTCTATCCGCCAACATTTCCTATTGGTGGCGGAACTTCTCTTGGGGCTGCGCTTGACTTTCTGATGGATGATATTGACAGAAATGTAGTGAAGACAACAGAAGAACGTAAAGGAGATTGGAAACCTATCATATTCCTTTTTACAGACGGAACACCGACCGATAACCCTTCAGCAGCCTTTGCAAGATGGAATAATAAATATCGTCGTAAGGCAAATATCGTGGCTATTTCTATAGGAAACAATGTTAACACTCAGTTATTGGGGCAGATTTCAGACAATGTACTCCGACTAAACAATACGGATGAGATGTCTTTCAAGGCATTCTTTAAATGGGTGACTGCTTCCATTCAGGCAACAAGTGTGTCTGTCACCGACATGGGCGATGATAGCGTGGCGTTAGCACCAACAACTGGTATCAATCTCGAAAAGGTAGATACCTCTAAGCCATGTGTGGTAGACGAGAACTTTACCGTCCTTTTGGGCAAATGCTCCAACACGAAAAAAACTTACCTTGTGAAGTACGCCAAGCACTTGTCTTCTATTGAAGGATTGGAATCATTAGATATGAAAGCCACAGACTTCAAACTTGTGGGTGCTTATCCAGTGGATGAAGAAACATACAACAGTTTGAGCGATGGCAAGTCAAACCGCCACATCAATACAATGTCACTCCGTGGCGTGCCGACATGTCCTTGCTGTGGTGCTCAGCTCGGTGTTGTTGTTTGTGAATGTGGAAACATCATGTGCTCTGACGGACAGACTACAGCCTGTCCTTGGTGTGGAATGGAAGGCTCTCTCGGCGAAATTGCGGAAGGTGGTATGGACATAACAAGAGGTAGAGGTTAAAGTATTATGACATTAGAAAAAGCATTACAAATTTTCATAGGAAACCAGGAAGACAAGAAAGCGGAATCGTTCCTTAAATTCTTGTCGGATAAATTATGGGACCAATATAAAGAACACATTATGGACAAGATAAAGATGGTTAATGGTGAATTGAAATGGAATCTCAATATACCAAACGCCAAAGAAAACATAGAATACAATCAGACAGTATCAATGCCCACGATTAACTCCGACCTGTTTTCCAACGTCGAGCTTGAACTTGTGGATGTTAAAGGATTAACTAAAGAGGAACATGGAGTAAAACTTACTATAGCTCCTGACGGCAAAAGTTTTGCAATCACAGGAACTCCATCTCTGGAAGCATTCCGAAAGAATGGTGCTGTTGCAGAATCCACTTTTGAGCTTACGTTATGTTATAAGTTCATTGGTGACATTGAAATGTCAGAAGATTGTCCGACATTGGAGCATAAAATACCTTTTGTTATAAATCAAGACCCACGTAAACTTTGGAAAAACCTGCCTGTTGATTGGGATAATATGCCTGAACCTAAATATAAGAATGACGACACGCAGGTGGAATATGTAAAGGTTGAAGCATTGACTGATGGTACTCCACAGAAAGATATTGTTGCTGCAAGTAAGCGTGGGCGAAGCCACGCACAAGAAGGAAAACCTCGTGATGATCATTTCCGTATGGAGCATATGGATAACGGATGGTATATCATGGCTGTTGCTGATGGAGCAGGATCGGCAAAGTTCTCACGTCAAGGCTCAAAGATAGCTTGCGATGAATCAGTTAGCTACTGTATGTCAAAGCTCGGACAGAGCAAAACATTTGAGGAAGCCATTAGCAATTATGGTAATCTGCAAAATGTTTCAGAGGAAGAAGCCCGTAAGATTGTTGGCAATTACATCTACGAGATTGTCGGCACAGCTGCGTTTAAGGCTCACAAGGCAATACAGGCTGAATCTGCGTTAACGAAACAACCGATTAAGTATTATGCCACTACTCTGTTATTGACCATTTGCAAGAAGTTTAGCTTCGGATGGTTTGTGGCTTCTTTTTGGGTGGGTGATGGAGCTATCTGTTTATATGACAGAAAAGCTCACACCGCAAAAATACTCGGAGTGCCCGACGAAGGCGAATATGCAGGACAGACTCGCTTCCTGACCATGTCTGAAATCTTCAAAGATGCGACAGCCCTGTATCAGCGTCTTCGCTTCTATATCGTAGATGACTTTACTGCGTTATTCTTAATGAGTGACGGAGTCAGTGACCCGAAATTTGAAACTGATGCAAATCTCAACAATCCTGATAAGTGGGATGCGTTATGGGATGATTTGAAAGAAAATGGTGTTGATCTGACAGATGATAACGAAGCATCGAAAGACCAATTACTTGATTGGCTCGATTTCTGGGCACCTGGCAATCATGACGACCGTACTATTGCTATTCTTTATGAGGGAGAAGATGATAATCTCAGCGAGAAGAATACAGCAGAAGACCAAACTTTGGAAAAAGAATCTGATGAACAACAAAACGAATAGGCTATGGCAAATAAAATAACATTAAAAGCACAAGATGGCAGCACCGTTGAGTTTTATGACGAAATAAAGGCTCAAGGTGGTGTCAAGAACGTGTATTTCTCTACGGACAAGACGTATGTCGTACAATTTTTTCGTGAAAAAATCGATGCAAACAATAAGGATCGATTGGCGAGTATTGTAGGTCAATATCGTGAAAAAATTTTTTTAGCAAATTCGGATGGTGGATATTGGAAAAATCTCTTCGCTTGGCCAACCAAAATAGTTGAATGGAATGGCAAAATAGGATTGGTCGTTCCTTTCTTCCCTCAGCAATTTTTCTTTAGTGGAGTTGCAGATACATGGCCCTATATAAAAAATGGACAAGAGAAAAACGGTAAATGGTTTGCATCTGCCAAACTAATTAACAGATTTGTTCCTGAAGATCAAAAAGGAACATATTTAGATAGACTTCATATGTGTCTTAAGATAGCCCGTGCAATGCGGCGTCTTCATGCAGCGGGATTAGCACATGGTGATTTGTCATACAATAATGTTCTTGTAGATCCATTATCTGGTTCTGCACTGATACTTGACGATGACGGTTTGGTTGTACCAGGAAAATATCCTCCTGAAGTCATAGGAACTCCAGGATTTATAGCTCCTGAAGTTTTAGCCACAAAGACATTGTCAATAAGCGATCCCAATAAAAAATTGCCCAAAATAGCCACGGATAGATATCAACTTGCCGTCCTTATCTATACATTCCTACTTAACCGCCACCCATTAGACGGTGGTAAAGTGTGGGATGTTGACGATCCACAGAAAGATGATGATATGCGTTATGGTTCGAAGGCTCTATTCATTGAGCATCCTACAGACAAAACAAATAAAGTAAAGGTTGACCAGTTGGCAAAATCACAGTTGCCACAGGGTGATCCATCAAAGATGCCTTACACAATATGTGGCCCTTATTTGAAGGAATTATTCGACAAGGCTTTTATCGACGGTTTGCATAATCCGTCAGCTCGCCCTACTGCCCTACAGTGGGAGGAGGCTTTAGTAAAGACTTGCGATTTGGTGCAACCATGTCAGAATCCCAAATGTGAAGCTCATTGGTATGTGTTCGACAATACTACAAAGCCACGTTGTCCCTTCTGTGGAACAGAGTATAAGGGACAATTGCCGATTCTCAATTTCTACTATGCCCCCTCACATGGCAAGTATATCTCTGAGAATTATCGTTTGATGGTGTACGACAAGCAGACACTATACAAATGGCATTCTAATAACCTCGTCCCTTGCAACGAGAAAACGAGTGATGAGGATAAAAAACCAGTAGGCGATTTCCATTTCTTCAATGGACAGTGGATACTAATCAATCGTCGTTTGCCAGACATGTATGATGCCACAGACAAGAAGCCTATAGCTATAGGTCAGTATGTACCGCTCACAGACGGCAGACAAATTCTACTTGACAAAGGACAAGGTGGCAGATTAATTGTTGTTCAACTTGTAAATAATTAAGGCTTATGAGTATAGAATTAGATAAGGAATCAAAGCGAGACGAAAAGTCTGACATAAATTCAAATACAATACCAACAGAAGCTATTGATGAAACCATATTAGAAAAGCAAAGTCTATTTGCTCTCCCTTTTTCCTTCAAAGGAAGAATACGTAGATTGGAATTTGGTTTATCATATATTTTATACATTCTTTTAGCGGTCTGTATTGGGGCTTTATCTGATGAAGCTCCTGTCTTGGGTTTGTTTGCAATACCTCTCATGTGGTTTTGGTTAGCCCAATTATGCAAACGCTTCCATGATAGAAATCAATCTGGTGCTCGTATTTTCACATTGATAATACCTCTTTACAATATATACGTTTTCCTCATGTTATTTTTTGCAGATGGGGATGAATATGAAAATGACTATGGTCCAGATCCTAAAGGGAGAAATATCTTGAGATAATAGATATGTGGCTATTAGAAAAACTTGCCAAAGAACTTTTCCAAGATTCTATTGAATATGCATTGGATATAGATTTTAGTGATTCTTTAATCTTTATTTTATGTCTTATTGCTATTCTAATATGGATATTGTCAGCTGTATATCACACTATAAGAGGTGTGTATGATGGTATCATAGAAGCAAAATGGAACTACAAATATAATAAAGAGTTGAAGAAATTCAACAACTATCAGCTTACAAAAAAACGGCCTAATATTCGGAAAAGTAAACTATTTTTGTAATAAACAATATGGGAAAAGGTAGAGCGTTAGCACAACTTATAATGCATATGTCCCATCTTACACCCGTAGGATGGGGTTATTTTGCATGTTCTGTTGTTTTATCAGGAATATGCTATCCTTCAAGTAAAAAGATGATTCCCTATTTAATTAGGAAGCAAGCAAAAAAATGTTATCCTGATTTCGAATGGATAGTTATACCACAATATAGTATGTCTTTATCATTGTTTATATTTTTGGCGATGAATAGCTTTTTAGGTTATTTCTGTTACCAAGAGACATCAGAAGATGATATTGTCTTCTTTTGTATAATAAGCGTTGTCTTATTTATATTTGCCCTATTGCCAATATTTATAAAGCTGTTCAAACTCAAATGTATAATGAGAAATAATAAAGCCTTGTTTATGTCTCGGTTCTCTTTGCTTGGATTCTACAAAAGAATAATTATCGATGTGGACAGTATAAAAATCCTGCCAAATGAAGAAATAAAATGTGATGACGCTTACATAAGCTTTATATATAATGGCAAGTATAAGTGCAAACTTGATAAGTCTTTGTATTCCGAGGAGGGTTGGAATCTATTGAAACGAGAATTATTAGCAAATACACGATAATGAATATATACGTCATAAGAAACGCCCAACGATTTGGACCATACGATGAAAAGACACTACTCTCGTATGTAAACAACGGACAGATACTGAAGCAAGACAAGGCTATTGCTGCTGGTGATAGCTTTGAACAAACTGTTGGATTCTATTTGAAACGTGCCAATCTAAAATACAAAGTTCCCAACAATGGAAATATCATTTCGCAATTGTCTGCAATAGGCACGGAATTGATATTCCCAAAAGCAAAGTTGTTCTCTAAGCAGTTCCTGTCCGACCAAAGATTCATTATATTAGCATTAGTGGGTCTACTGCCGATGATTATCATGAATATCCCCTTAGGTGGTGTATTTTTGTTTTATGAGGTTTCCTTGTATTTCTCCATTATTTGGGGATTATTCTTTTATGCCTGTTTCAAAACACCACAGGTTAAATTGAAGACAACTATGAATGTCTTCTTCTTGACGCAATTATGTGTGTTCGTAGTATGGGACTTGATCGGGTTACCAAAGTTAAATCCGTTCTATTTCTTCACAGACGTTGCTTTTCCAATGAATGTGTTAGGATATGTATTTGGAGTCGGACTTACGGAGGAGTTTGCCAAAATGATACCTCTTCTTTTGATATTACGTAAAGCAAAAGAGCCATTAATCCCCCAAACAATGGTCTTCTATGGGCTGATGTCGGGAATAGCATTTGGTGTGTTTGAAGGAGTGCAATACCAGATTACCGTCAATGCACAACAAACATACGATGTTTCTTTCTTCTTGAATATCGCCCGGCTGACAAGTCTACCATTTCTACATGCTTGCTGGTGCGGTATTGCTGGATATTTTCTTTCATTCGCCAATCTCTATCCTAAGTATAGAAGAGGCTTGTATACTTTAGCATTATGTGTACCAGCTGTGATACATGGATTATATGATGCTTTGTCAAATTACTGGTTGGTTTCATTGATTACGGTGTTTGTTGGTTTGATGTTACTGACTGTGTACTTAAAGCAAAGCGTTGATTATCAATCGAAATTACGTCAATAGTTCAAAAGGTGTAATATTACAAGATAACTATATACAGAAAAAGGAATGTTGCCTGTAATATTATAGTTTTTTCTATTTGAAACAAGAACCATTATATCTTTGCATCAGAAAAAGAAACAAAACAATAAAAAAATAACGATTATGAAAAAGATTTTCTTCGCAATGGTTGCAATGTTGGCAACATCAATGGTTTCCGTAGCACAGTCCTACAATTATGGCAGCAATAGCCGCCGTAGTACCACTACTTCTACATATGGTAGCTATGGTACAAATCCAAGTACTACATCCGTTAGTGGCTACACACGCAGCAATGGAACCTATGTGAACGGATACACTCGGACACAGCGTAATGATACTAACCATGACAACTACTCTACTTATAGAAATTACAATCCATACAACGGCACAACTGGCAGTCGTGCAAGAGACTATTCCACACAGTCGTACAATTATGGCTCCGGTCATACGATACAGACTGGTCCCCGTGGTGGACAATATTACACAAACAGTCGTGGCAATAAGGTGTATGTACCGAAACGTAGCAATACTTACGGATGGTAAGATTAATACATTTGTAGCAATAAGAAAATTATATGAACTTTCGTAATATGGAACAAAAACATCACTACACAGGCTTGTCCGATGCCCAGGTGCTCGAAAGCCGCAGAAAGAATGGTGCCAACGTGTTGACACCACCAGAGAAAGAACCTTTATGGAAACAGTTCTTGGAGAAGTTCGGCGATCCGCTCATCATCATTCTGATGATTGCCGGTGCGTTGTCGATAGGTATATCATGCTACGAGTTCTTCGGACTCGGACAGGGAGCTGCCGTATTCTTTGAACCGGTAGGCATATTCGTTGCCATTTTGCTTGCAACGGGACTTGCCTTCTATTTTGAATTGCAGGCAGACAAGGAATTCACCATTCTCAATCAGGTGAATGACGAAGAGCCTGTGGAAGTGATTCGTAATGGCAACACTACGCAGATTCCACGTAAGGACATCGTTGTTGGCGACATCGTGATCCTAAATACTGGTGAGGAAGTTCCTGCAGACTGCGAATTGCTTGAGGCTACGTCATTGCACATGGACGAGTCAACATTGACTGGTGAACCGATGTGTGGCAAGAGCGATGAGAAAGATTTCGACAAATCTGCCACCTACCCCACCAACCATGTAATGAAAGGCACTAAGGTTATGGAGGGTCATGGAATATGCCGTGTACTTGCTGTTGGCGACAAGACAGAACAAGGCAAGGTGTTCGAGGCAGTACAGATTGACGACAGCGTGAAGACCCCACTCAATGAACAGCTCGACGGTTTGAGTGACTGGATAACCAAGGTAAGCTATGGCTTTGCTGCACTTATTGTCATCGGACGTATCATTATGTACTTCGTGACAAATGGAACCGACTGTTTCGGTTCAATGGAGCAGGTCGCTCCGTTCATAGCATACGTTCTTCAGACATTGATGATTGCCGTAACGCTTGTGGTTGTGGCTGTGCCGGAGGGACTGCCAATGGCTGTTACCTTGAGTTTGGCTTATAGTATGCGTCGTATGCTCAAGACCAACAACCTTGTAAGAAAGATGCATGCTTGTGAGACAATGGGAGCAACTACAGTTATCTGTACCGATAAGACTGGAACGCTGACGCAGAACTTGATGAGCGTGGATGAGATGAAGATGTATGGCGATACTCCGATGGAGGTTCTTGCTGAGGGTATTGCTGTAAACTCTACAGCATCTATAGACTTCTCAGACAAGAGCAAACCGCAGATTCTAGGCAACCCAACGGAAGGGGCACTTCTTCTTTGGTTGAACAATAAGGGTGTAGATTATCGCTCTATACGTGAGAGTGTAAAGACTGTTGCGGAGGTGCCATTCTCTACAGAGCGCAAGTATATGGCAACGGTTGTAGAGTCTGTAGCTCTGAAGGGCAAGAAGGTGCTTTATGTGAAAGGCGCTCCTGAGATTGTGTTCGGTCTTTGCAAAAAGACGTCTGTAAGTAAGGAGGACGTAGACAAGCAGCTGACAGAATATCAGAATCGTGCCATGCGTACGCTTGGATTTGCCTATCAGGTGCTGAACGATGGCGAAAAAGCTGTTGATGGCAATAAGATTGTAGCAGACAAGCTCTGCTTCATCGGAATTGCAGCCATCGCTGACCCGGTAAGACTGGATGTGCCTTCTGCAGTTAAGGAATGCGTGGATGCTGGTATCAGCGTGAAGATCGTAACTGGCGATACATCTGGAACGGCAAAGGAAATAGCACGTCAGATAGGTCTTTGGAATGATACGGAGGACACAGAGCGTAACATCATTACCGGTCCTGAGTTTGCGGCATTGTCTGATGCGGACCTTCTGGAGCGCATTCTTGACTTGAAGATTATTTCTCGTGCTCGTCCTATGGACAAGAAACGTTTGGTTGAGACCTTACAGAAAAAGAATCAGGTTGTTGCCGTTACTGGTGATGGTACAAACGATGCGCCAGCTCTCCGAGCAGCCCACGTAGGTCTGTCAATGGGTGACGGCACAAGCGTGGCAAAGGAAGCATCCGATATTACAATCATCGACAACTCGTTCAGCAGTATCGGAAAGGCTGTTATGTGGGGACGTTCGTTGTATCAGAACATCCAGCGTTTCCTCCTGTTCCAGCTGACCGTGAACGTTACAGCTTGTTTCCTCGTTCTATGCGGTGCTTTCATGGGCACTGAATCTCCTCTTACCGTTACTCAGATGTTGTGGATAAACCTCATTATGGATACCTTCGCAGCTATGGCTCTTGCCTCACTGCCGCCATCTGAGAGTGTGATGAAAGACAGACCTCGCGACCGCAATGCGTTTATCCTGAACAAGCCGATGCTTCGAGAGATTATAGGTGTAGGTGGTTTCTTCTTCCTGATGCTGCTCGGAATGCTTTATATCTTCCAGCACGCTGAAGTCAATCAGCTTACCGACCTCCTTCACCTGCAGTTGGGAGCCAAGGGACACGTGTCTACATACGAGCTGACATTGCTCTTCACGACTTTCGTAATGACCCACTTCTTCTATCTTTTCAATGCCAGAGCATTTGAGACAGGTCGCAGTGCTTTGCATTTCAAGGGATGCAATGGTTTGCTTACGATTGTGGCAATTATCCTCGTAGGTCAGATTGCAATGGTTGAAATACCTGGTTTGCAGCAGTTCTTCAATGTAGAGGGTCTGAAACTTATAGATTGGGTAATAATTATCATTGGCTCTTCATTCGTACTTTGGGTACGTGAAATTTGGCATCTGTTGACAAAGAAATAACATTTCTGATGGAACTGCATAAAGATTATTGTGTGGTTCCATCTTTAATTTGAAAAACGATGATTGATTTAGAAAAACAAAAAGAACCCAGTGAGGAAGAAATACAAGAATGGGTTAATGAAGTCTATGAATATGCTGTTAATTTATACACGAATCATAATATGAGTTGGGGAGAAGTTAGGCAGGAATTGATTAATCAAGGACTTAATGTCGAAGATGCAACAACAGTTGTTTCGAACTTGAAACAACAAGAACATGAGGCTAAAATAGATGCTTCAAATAAAGAACTGGGGTATGGTGCCTTATGGGCTTTAGGGGGTATAGCACTAACAGCTATCACTGATGGAGCCGTTATCTTCTACGGAGCCGTTTTGTGGGGAGGATGGCTTCTATTAAAACAATGGTTCGTTAAAATTTGAGATAACGGCTAAGCGGCTTTACGCTGCCAGCCAA
>ERZ791671.486-NODE-486-length-28490-cov-4.49218_pt1 | contig 28490 bp, 29 predicted proteins | sample MGYA00510052_ERZ791671 | MGnify/ENA primary metagenome ERZ791671 (study PRJEB30046, sample SAMN00715231) | human gut metagenome | study: EMG produced TPA metagenomics assembly of the A metagenome-wide association study of gut microbiota in type 2... | reverse complement strand
AGAGCGTCGTAGGGATAAGTTCATTTGTCTGTCCGGCAGTGCGTTTCGTTATGTTTTGTTTTAGAGATGTAAAGGAATAGCATGGCAAAAATCCGAAGTATAGCGACTTATTTGCGCATTAATGCCGTCGTAAACGGTGACTAACGAATCAACTGTTAAAGAAAAGTAAATTCAGCTAAGTTGATTGCTTACAAAAGATGAAATTCAGAGGCGGTAGAATGTCGCGAAAAGATGGGGTGTTGGCGCTACTGGTAGTGGTTGTATGGGGGCTAAATTTTGTGGTCATCAAAGTGGGGCTTCATAACATGCCACCGCTGATGCTGGCCGGTTTGCGCTTTATGCTGGTCGCTTTCCCGGCCATCTTTTTTGTCGCACGACCGAAAGTACCACTGAATTTGCTGCTGGGGTATGGATTAACCATCAGTTTTGCGCAGTTTGCTTTTCTGTTCTGCGCCATTAACTTTGGTATGCCTGCTGGACTGGCTTCGCTGGTGTTACAGGCACAGGCGTTTTTTACTATCGTGCTTGGCGCGTTTACTTTCGGTGAGCGACTGCATGGCAAACAATTGGCGGGGATCGCCTTAGCGATTTTTGGCGTACTGGTGTTAATCGAAGATAGTCTGAACGGTCAGCATGTGGCGATGCTCGGCTTTATGTTGACCCTGGCGGCAGCATTTAGTTGGGCGTGTGGCAACATCTTCAATAAAAAGATCATGTCGCACGCAACGCGTCCGGCAGTGATGTCGCTGGTAATCTGGAGCGCATTAATCCCAATCATTCCCTTCTTTGTTGCCTCGCTGATTCTCGATGGTTCCGCAACCATGATTCACAGTCTGGTTACTATCGATATGACCACCATCTTGTCTCTGATGTATCTGGCGTTTGTGGCGACAATTGTTGGTTATGGGCTCTGGGGGACGTTACTGGGACGCTATGAAACCTGGCGGGTTGCACCGTTATCGTTACTGGTGCCTGTAGTTGGACTGGCAAGTGCGGCACTATTGTTGGATGAACGCTTAACGGGTCTGCAATTTTTCGGTGCGGTGCTCATTATGACCGGGCTGTATATCAATGTATTTGGCTTGCGGTGGCGTAAAGCGGTAAAAGTGGGAAGTTAATAAGCCCCGAGATGTCGGGGCCAGAACAAACTACATAGCGTGTTGATTATAATAGGGCACGCCGAGCGCATCCGACTTATCACTGCCAGTACCCATGTGATTTAAATCAAACGGTGGTTGTTCCTGCGATGGGGGAACAACCACGACATTGCCACAGGAAGTAACAACCGGCTGCGTGGTTTGTTCCGCAACGCCCTGCGCAGAAAAGAGAATAAGCGCAGTTGCTATTGCGGATAAAAGTGGTTTCATGATTGCCTCAGTGACGTTGTCACGTTATCAACTAGTTGTTGTAATGATTTAATGGATGTAAAAAGCGCGATTCACCCTGCATATTGGTCATCCGGTATTTATGCGGCGGAACATCAAAGTAATTTTTGAAGGTTCGGGTCAGAGTTTGTTGGGACTCGAAGCCATATCGTTCTGCCAGATAGAGTATCGGCTCGTTACTTTCCTTCAGCTTTTGCGCGATTTCCGTCATCTTACGGCTACGGATGTATTGGCCTAATGAATGACCGGTTTCTTTTTTAAACATCCGTTGCAGGTGCCATTTGGAGTAACCCGAACGCTCTGACACTTTCTCCAGTGACAGTGGCGATTCCAGGTTGTCCTCGATCCAGTCCAAAATGCTATGAATGGTAATAGCGTCAGTATTGCGTCTGGACATCGTCATACCTCTTTTTTCGTTTACGGCAGGACTTTCTTAAGCAAATGCTCAAGTGTTGCCACTTCGTCCGCCGTCAGGTTTTTTGTTAATTCTTGATGCAGGTCCTGGCCAACTAATTGATGGCATTGTTCACATATTGCCGCGCCGCTGGTGGTAAGTTTTACCAGTACGCCGCGCTTATCATTCGGGTTCGGCAACCTTTCCACCCAGCCTTTACAGACCAGGCGATCCAGCATACGGGTCAGTGCCCCCAGGTCGACCGACAACACTTTTTTCAGTTCAACCGGAGTAATACACGCCGCGCAGCGGATAGAGCAGAGCACCTTAAACTGTGCCGCGGTAATATCCAGCGGAGACAGATACTCGTTAAGCAGGCGATCTTTCTTCTGATTAACCATATGGATTAAACGACCCAATGGAATAATTTCATTGAACAGATCGCTGGTACTTTTCACATTAGTTGCCCTGGCAAGTAATTAGTTGCAGGGGATAATATTGCCCAGGCAAGTATAAGTCAAATGAATGAATTGACCGATGCCACGTTTTGCTAAATCGGTTCAAGTTTTGGTCAATGCGATGCAAGGTTAGCTAAAGAGTGACACTTTATCCTTGTTTACCCCTTATACTTTTCGCTGATAAACCAGATACACAGGATAACAACCACCAATGTTAGATTTGTTTAAAGCAATAGGCCTGGGGCTGGTGGTGTTACTGCCGTTAGCTAACCCATTAACAACAGTCGCGTTATTTCTTGGCCTGGCAGGCAACATGAACAGTGCCGAACGTAATCGTCAGTCGTTGATGGCCTCGGTGTACGTATTTGCCATCATGATGGTGGCGTATTACGCCGGGCAACTGGTGATGGATACATTTGGCATTTCGATTCCCGGTCTGCGAATTGCAGGCGGTTTGATCGTCGCGTTTATCGGTTTTCGGATGCTCTTTCCGCAACAGAAAGCGATTGATTCACCGGAAGCGAAAAGCAAGTCGGAAGAGCTGGAAGATGAACCCAGTGCCAATATTGCTTTTGTACCACTGGCAATGCCAAGTACCGCCGGTCCGGGAACCATTGCGATGATTATTAGCTCGGCCTCCACAGTGCGTCAGAGTTCAACCTTCGCTGATTGGGTACTGATGGTTGCGCCGCCGCTGATCTTTTTCCTGGTGGCGGTTATTTTGTGGGGAAGCCTACGCAGCTCTGGCGCAATTATGCGGCTGGTGGGCAAGGGGGGTATTGAAGCGATCTCCCGTCTGATGGGATTCCTGCTGGTATGTATGGGCGTGCAGTTTATTATTAACGGCATCCTGGAAATCATTAAAACGTATCATTAAAAAAGGCCCGAATGGGCCTTTCAACTATTGCGTCTGTTCTTCGAGTGTCACTGGCCAGCGGCGAAAAATGATGATTGACCATATTAACGCAGCAAAAGCAGGCACCGCGCCCACATAACCAATCATCGACATTGACCAGTGCAGACTCACCTGATTACCTACCAACGCACCCGCGCCGATTCCAATATTAAATATCCCGGAGAATAGCGCCATCGCGACGTCGGTGGCATCTGGTGCCAGCGCCAGCACTTTAACCTGCATACCAAGCCCGATGATCATCATCGCGATCCCCCAGAAAATACTCAGCACCCCGAGGTGTATTTCACTGTTCGCCGCAGGTAGCAGCAGTGCCAGGCACACCAGCAATAGCGCAATCGCTGTACTCACCAACGCAGACGCATACTGATTACCCAGTTTACCGAAAATCACGCTGCCAATAATGCCCGCACCACCGAGTAATAACAGTAATGCCGTGGCAAAGTTGGCGCTGAAGCCCGCAATGTTTTGTACAAAAGGCTCGATATAGCTGTATGCCGTGTAATGGGCGGTGACAACCACCACCGTTAACAAATAAATGCTCATCAATGCCGGGCGGCGGAACAATAGCGGGAGGCTTTTCAATGAACCGGAATGCTCACTGGGCAGCAAGGGAAGTAACTTAATCAGGCACAAAAGGGTAAGAAGCGCCCCGATACCAATCGCGAAGAAGGTCATTCGCCAGCCAAAATACTGCCCCACAATGCGCCCGAGAGGTAAACCTAATACCATTGCCAGTGCTGTACCGGTGGCAATTAAACTCAATGCCTGTGCTCGCTTCCCGGCCGGAGCCATACGGATCGCCAGAGACGCCGTAATCGACCAGAAAATCGCATGTGCAAAAGCCACACCAATGCGACTGATCACCAGAACGGTAAAACTCCACGATAAAAACGACAGTACGTGGCTGGCAATAAACACCACAAACAGGCAGATCAGTAATTTGCGGCGTTCAACCTGGCTGGTCATTAACATAAAAGGCAATGACATTAGCGCCACTACCCATGCATAAATTGTCAACATGATGCCGACCTGAGCGGTTTGCATGTGAAAACTATGCGCAATGTCAGAGAGCAGGCCAACAGGGACAAATTCGGTGGTATTGAAGATAAAGGCGGCGACTGCCAGCGTAACGACCCGTAGCCACGCTACTTTGCGGGAAACAGTGTTTGTTGTCATAACAGATTATCGGGTGAGTTGCGAAAAAGTGATGAAATGATCTTAAAACGGTTAATGATGTGAATACAATGCATTTGTGATCTGGATCGCATTTCCATCTCTCTGACGGTTGTTCTGTCACGCATCAGAGAGTTGTTAACATCACATTTTAATGACGATCAGGAAGGGGGCCTGTTCTTCTTTTACTTGAGGTGCAATATTACGAACGGGAAAATCATCAGGAAGAGATATGTAATTGCTGATGCTTACTGGCGTAACCATATGTGCCCCATATAGTCATAAGTCATCGGAACATCACTATATAGAGCATATTAGCCGCATGAACTATCAAAAATAGCTCATTGGTAACCCTGTTTTGCCGAGTCAGGCGCATCCAGCAGTTGAATAAATGCCTCAAGCGGACGCGTTTTCGCACCACGACGCCAGACCAACCAGGTTGTTAACCAACGCCATTGCTCAGCTAACGGCCACGCTTCAACCTGGTGATGCCCCGGCATACTTTCCAGCATAGAGCGTGGAATAAGCGCAATGCCTGCTCCTGCGACCACACAGGCCAACATCCCGTGATAAGACTCCATCTCGTGAATAGTTCCCGGAGCGGCACCGTCAGCATGAAACCAGCTTTCGAAGTGGCGACGATACGAACAATTGGCGCGGAAGGCATAAATGTTACTGCCATTCACCTGACTGGCACGGGTTACTGGCGCATGTCCTTGTGGCGTGACGATCATCAGTTCCTCGCGGTATACCGGTATCCCGTCGATGGCAGTATGGTTAATGGGTCCATCAATAAACGCCGCATTCAGTTTTCCCTCCAGCACACCTTCCAGCATAGTGCCGGAAGGGCCGGTGGAAAGTGAAAACTGAATTTTGGGATAACGACGGTTAAATTCCGCCAGCGTGGCCGGAATGCGCACTGCAGCGGTGCTTTCCAGCGAACCAAGAGAAAATAAACCTTGCGGCTCATCGCCAGCGACAATGCTCCGCGCTTCATCCACTAACGTGAGAATTTGTTGGCTATAGCGTAAAAAGTTATGCCCGGCAGGCGAGAGACGTAAACGCTGATTCTCGCGAATAAACAGATCAACCCCCAGTTCTGTTTCCAGCTGGCGTAGACGGGTAGTGAGATTCGACGGCACGCGATGCACTTTTGCTGCAGCCTGGGTAATGCTGCCAGCTTCGGCAACCGCGTTGAACATCTCCAGTTGGGTCAGATCCATAGCATTCTCGATTCGTGAATAAGTGGCTTAATATTATTCATTTTAAAGCAAGAGTAAATCTGCGTATCTTCATACCATGACTCATAAAGGAGATACCCCGATGACCATTACTCCGGCAACTCATGCAATTTCGATAAATCCTGCCACCGGTGAACAACTTTCTGTGCTGCCGTGGGCTGGTGTTGACGATATCGAAAACGCACTTCAGCTGGCGGCAGCAGGTTTTCGCGACTGGCGCGAGACAAATATAGATTATCGTGCTGAAAAACTGCGTGATATCGGTAAGGCTCTGCGCGCCCGTAGCGAAGAAATGGCGCAAATGATCACCCGTGAAATGGGCAAACCAATCAACCAGGCGCGCGCTGAAGTGGCGAAATCGGCGAATTTGTGTGACTGGTATGCAGAACATGGTCCGGCAATGCTGAAGGCAGAACCTACGCTGGTGGAAAATCAGCAGGCGGTTATTGAGTATCGACCGTTGGGGACGATTCTGGCGATTATGCCGTGGAATTTTCCGTTATGGCAGGTGATGCGTGGCGCTGTTCCCATCATTCTTGCTGGTAACGGCTACTTACTTAAACATGCGCCGAATGTGATGGGCTGTGCACAGCTCGTTGCCCAGGTGTTTAAAGATGCGGGTATCCCACAAGGCGTATATGGCTGGCTGAATGCCGACAACGACGGTGTCAGTCAGATGATTAAAGATTCGCGCATTGCTGCTGTCACAGTGACCGGAAGTGTTCGTGCTGGAGCGGCTATTGGCGCACAGGCTGGAGCGGCACTGAAAAAATGCGTACTGGAACTGGGTGGTTCGGATCCGTTTATTGTGCTTAACGATGCCGATCTGGAACTGGCGGTGAAAGCGGCGGTAGCCGGACGTTATCAGAATACCGGACAGGTTTGTGCAGCGGCAAAACGCTTTATCATCGAAGAGGGAATTGCTTCGGCATTTACCGAACGTTTTGTGGCAGCTGCGGCAGCCTTGAAAATGGGCGATCCCCGTGATGAAGAGAACGCTCTCGGACCAATGGCTCGTTTTGATTTACGTGATGAGCTGCATCATCAGGTGGAAAAAACACTGGCGCAGGGTGCGCGTTTGTTACTGGGCGGGGAAAAGATGGCTGGGGCAGGTAACTACTATCCGCCAACGGTTCTGGCGAATGTTACCCCAGAAATGACCGCGTTTCGGGAAGAAATGTTTGGCCCCGTTGCGGCAATCACCATTGCGAAAGATGCAGAACATGCGCTGGAACTGGCTAATGATAGTGAGTTCGGCCTTTCAGCGACCATTTTCACCACCGACGAAACACAGGCCAGACAGATGGCGGCACGTCTGGAATGCGGTGGGGTGTTTATCAATGGTTATTGTGCCAGCGATGCGCGAGTCGCCTTTGGTGGCGTGAAGAAGAGTGGCTTTGGTCGTGAGCTTTCCCATTTCGGCTTACACGAATTCTGTAATATCCAGACGGTGTGGAAAGACCGGGTCTGACGCTATATATTCAGCTCTGATATACTCGCAGGTCTTTTCAGACCTGCGGTCCAGGAGTAGAAAGTGGCAGTCGCCATGGATAATGCAATTTTAGAAAACATCTTGCGGCAAGTGCGGCCGCTCATTGGTCAGGGTAAAGTCGCGGATTATATTCCGGCGCTGGCTACGGTAGACGGTTCCCGATTGGGGATTGCTATCTGTACCGTTGACGGACAGCTTTTTCAGGCCGGAGACGCGCAAGAACGTTTTTCCATTCAGTCTATTTCCAAAGTGCTGAGTCTCGTTGTCGCCATGCGTCATTACTCCGAAGAGGAAATCTGGCAACGCGTCGGCAAAGATCCGTCTGGATCACCATTCAATTCTTTAGTGCAACTGGAAATGGAGCAGGGTATTCCGCGTAATCCGTTTATTAATGCCGGTGCGCTGGTGGTCTGCGATATGTTGCAAGGGCGATTAAGCGCACCTCGGCAACGTATGCTGGAAGTCGTGCGCGGCTTAAGTGGTGTGTCTGATATTTCCTACGATACGGTGGTAGCGCGTTCCGAATTTGAACATTCCGCGCGAAATGCGGCTATCGCCTGGCTGATGAAGTCGTTTGGCAATTTCCATCATGACGTGACAACCGTTCTGCAAAACTACTTTCATTACTGCGCTCTGAAAATGAGCTGTGTAGAGCTGGCCCGGACGTTTGTCTTTCTGGCGAATCAGGGGAAAGCTATTCATATTGATGAACCTGTGGTGACGCCAATGCAGGCGCGGCAAATTAACGCGCTGATGGCGACCAGCGGTATGTACCAGAACGCGGGGGAGTTTGCCTGGCGGGTGGGACTACCGGCAAAATCTGGCGTTGGTGGCGGTATTGTGGCGATTGTTCCGCATGAAATGGCCATCGCTGTCTGGAGTCCGGAACTGGATGATGCCGGTAACTCGCTTGCGGGCATTGCCGTCCTTGAACAATTGACGAAACAATTAGGGCGTTCAGTTTATTAATGCAGTCTCTCGATCCACTCTTCGCGCGTTTATCCCGTTCAAAATTTCGCTCTCGCTTTCGTTTGGGTGTGAAAGAGCGTCAGTATTGTCTGGAGAAAGGCGCGCCAGTCATTGAACAACATGCGGCAGATTTTGTCGCTAAACGTCTTGCTCCGGCATTACCGGCTAACGACGGTAAGCAAACCCCCATGCGCGGGCATCCGGTTTTTATCGCTCAACACGCCACCGCGACCTGTTGTCGCGGTTGTCTGGCTAAGTGGCATAACATTCCTCAGGGGGAAGCGTTAAGTGAGGAGCAACAACGTTATATTGTGACGGTAATCTATCACTGGCTGGTTATACAGATGAATCAGCCATGATAATTACGGAAATCGATAAAATGGCATTCATTAGGTATCTTTAGTTGCCGCCGTTGTCAGCGAACATGCTATCCTTTCTAAGAATTTACTTATTGCGTTGAGATAATTGCAACCCGCAATTGTATGGACAGATAATTAATGCATGTACAGCCCATTTCAACTTTCCGTTTGTTCCAGGAAGGTCATCTGCTACGTAATAGCATCGCTATTTTTGTGCTAACCACGCTGTTCTATTTTATTGGTGCAGAGTTACGGCTGGTTCACGAACTTTCTCTTTTCTGGCCGCTGAATGGCGTAATGGCGGGGGTGTTTGCCCGCTATGTCTGGCTTAATCGACTGCATTACTATGCGATCAGTTATGTGGCGATGCTGGTTTATGATGCCATAACCACCGAATGGGGGCTGGTTTCACTGGCTATCAATTTCTCCAATATGATGTTTATTGTTACCGTCGCCTTACTGGTCGCGCGGGATAAGCGTCTGGGAAAAAATAAGTATGAGCCAGTAAGTGCCTTACGGTTATTTAATTACTGTCTGCTTGCCGCATTATTATGCGCTATTGTCGGGGCGATTGGTTCGGTCAGTATTGATACTCTGGATTTCTGGCCTTTGCTTGCCGACTGGTTTAGTGAGCAATTCTCAACGGGCGTGTTGATCGTGTCTTGTATGCTGACGTTGGCAATTCCTGGAGTGCTGCCGCGCTTTAAAGCAGAGCAGATGATGCCTGCTATCGCGCTTATTGTGTCGGTTATTGCCTCGGTAGTCATTGGCGGAGCGGGGAGTCTGGCGTTTCCGCTCCCTGCATTAATCTGGTGTGCAGTGCGCTATACGCCGCAGGTAACATGTCTGTTGACCTTTGTCACCGGTGCGGTGGAAGTCGTACTGGTGGCAAATTCGGTGATTGATATCTCGGTCGGTTCGCCGTTCTCCATTCCGCAAATGTTCTCCGCACGTCTCGGTATTGCCACGATGGCGATATGCCCAATTATGGTTTCCTTTAGCGTGGCAGCGATCAATTCGCTAATGAAGCAAGTTGCGCTGCGAGCCGACTTTGATTTTCTGACTCAGGTTTACTCACGGTCCGGTCTTTATGAGGCGCTGAAAAGTCCATCGCTGAAACAGACACAACATCTGACGGTCATGCTGCTTGATATCGACTATTTCAAAAGCATTAACGATAACTATGGACATGAATGTGGCGATAAAGTGTTAAGCGTGTTTGCCCAGCATATTCAGAAGATTGTCGGTGATAAGGGGCTGGTGGCGCGAATGGGCGGCGAAGAATTTGCTGTTGCAGTGCCGTCTGTGAATCCTGTCGATGGCCTGCTAATGGCGGAAAAAATCCGTAAAGGCGTTGAACTGCAACCGTTCACCTGGCAACAAAAAACGCTTTATCTCACGGTAAGTATTGGCGTCGGTAGTGGTTGCGCATCGTACCGAACGCTGACCGATGACTTTAATAAATTGATGGTCGAAGCCGATACGTGTCTGTATCGCTCGAAGAAAGATGGGCGCAACCGTACCAGCACTATGCGTTACGGTGAGGAAGTTGTCTGACATCTTTATTTACTCAGAGCGAATTAAATGCAATGTGTTCTACCACTTTATGATCCAAGAAAAGGCCTGTTTCCTCGATTAAACCATGATCCGCGCCACACTTTTCTCATAAAACTGCTCATTAATCATCAGGAGTTGATCAAAACAGGGGTTCGACGTATTAAAGTTTGCTAACCTGTCGTACCAATTCAAACAGGTTGTATGACTAATCAGAAGGGAACCCATTGTGAAAACACTAAATCGTCGCGATTTTCCCGGTGCACAGTATCCAGAACGTATCATTCAGTTTGGTGAAGGTAACTTCCTGCGCGCCTTTGTTGACTGGCAAATCGATCTCCTGAATGAGCACACCGATCTGAATTCTGGCGTGGTCGTTGTTCGTCCGATTGAAACTTCATTCCCGCCGTCACTGAGCACGCAGGATGGTCTGTATACCACCATTATCCGTGGCCTGAATGAGAAGGGTGAAGCGGTCAGCGACGCGCGTCTGATTCGCTCGGTTAATCGTGAAATCAGCGTCTATAGTGAATACGATGAATTCCTGAAACTGGCTCACAACCCGGAAATGCGCTTTGTTTTCTCTAACACCACCGAAGCGGGTATCAGCTACCATGCGGGCGATAAATTCGATGACGCGCCAGCGGTAAGTTATCCGGCAAAACTGACCCGTCTGCTGTTCGAACGTTTTAGCCATTTCAACGGTGCGCTGGATAAAGGTTGGATCATCATCCCGTGTGAGTTGATTGACTATAATGGCGACGCGTTGCGTGAACTGGTGCTGCGCTATGCGCAAGAGTGGGCATTGCCTGAAGCATTTATTCAATGGCTGGATCAGGCTAACAGCTTCTGTTCTACGCTGGTGGACCGTATCGTTACCGGTTATCCGCGTGATGAAGTGGCTAAACTGGAAGAAGAACTGGGCTACCACGATGGTTTCCTCGACACCGCTGAACACTTTTACCTGTTTGTGATTCAGGGGCCGAAATCCTTAGCGACTGAACTTCGTCTGGACAAATATCCGCTTAACGTGCTGATCGTTGACGATATTAAACCGTATAAAGAACGCAAAGTGGCAATCCTCAACGGTGCGCACACCGCGCTGGTGCCGGTGGCGTTCCAGGCAGGGCTGGATACCGTAGGTGAAGCGATGAACGATGCTGAAATTTGCGCATTCGTTGAAAAAGCCATCTACGAAGAAATTATTCCGGTACTGGATTTGCCACGCGATGAGCTGGAGTCTTTCGCCAGTGCAGTCACCGGACGTTTCCGTAACCCGTACATCAAGCATCAACTGCTGTCTATCGCGCTCAACGGTATGACCAAGTTCCGCACACGCATCCTGCCGCAGCTGCTGGCAGGGCAGAAGGCAAACGGCACACTGCCGGCGCGCCTTACTTTCGCATTAGCGGCATTGATTGCGTTCTATCGCGGTGAGCGTAATGGAGAAACATATCCGGTACAGGACGATGCACACTGGCTGGAACGTTATCAGCAACTCTGGAGCCAGTATCGTGACCGTGTTATCGGGACCCAGGAACTGGTAGCGATTGTGTTGGCAGAAAAAGACCACTGGGAGCAGGACCTGACGCAAGTGCCTGGTCTGGTCGAGCAGGTTGCTAATGACCTGGATGCGATTCTCGAAAAAGGGATGCGCGAAGCTGTACGCCCGTTGTGCTAATACTCTGAACCCGGTTTCGACCGGGTTTCTTATTCCGCTATATTAGTTACAACATTCTATATGCCTTTATCATTAACAGGTGCCACATGCAGCACCTGTTAATGTTGTAATCTTGTAGGTAATTTGTAAGTAGTATCTTGAGAATGTGATCGTAATCACGTTTAATAGGGCGACTTTTCCACGCCTGAAGATAACCATGATTGTTCGTCCACAACAACACTGGCTGCGCCGTATTTTTGTCTGGCACGGTTCAGTATTATCCAAGATATCCTCGCGCTTACTACTCAATTTTCTCTTTTCGATCGCTGTTATTTTCATGCTGCCCTGGTACACGCATTTGGGCATTAAATTCACCCTCGCACCGTTCAGCATTCTCGGTGTCGCCATCGCCATTTTTCTTGGTTTTCGTAATAATGCCGGTTACGCCCGTTACGTTGAAGCGCGAAAACTTTGGGGGCAGTTGATGATTGCCTCGCGGTCGTTACTGCGCGAGGTAAAAACGACATTACCGGATTCGGCAAGTGTAAGGGAGTTTGCCCGGCTGCAAATCGTCTTCGCCCACTGTTTACGCATGACATTACGCAAACAGCCACAGGCGGAAGTGCTGGCTCATTATCTCAAGACTGAAGATCTTCAGCGTGTACTGGCTTCGAACTCTCCAGCTAACCGCATCTTGTTAATAATGGGGGAGTGGTTGGCGGTTCAGCGACGCAATGGACAACTTTCAGATATCCTGTTTATTAGCTTCAACGATCGGCTTAATGATATTTCAGCGGTCCTGGCAGGATGCGAGCGCATTGCCTATACGCCAATTCCCTTTGCCTACACCCTGATTTTGCATCGCACCGTGTATCTGTTTTGTATCATGTTGCCGTTTGCGCTGGTCGTGGACCTGCATTACATGACGCCTTTTATCTCTGTGCTGATTTCCTACATTAAATCCTCCTTTTTATCCGCGATCGCGGATATCGCAGCGTTTATCCCGTAGAGCGGATAAGATGTGTTTCCAGATTGACTTTATCCTCACTAAAGGATAAAACTGATAATATCCCCTTAAGCGGATAAATTTGCTGTGGACGTATGACATGATGAGCTTTCAGAAGATCTATAGCCCAACGCAATTGGCGAATGCAATGAAACTGGTTCGCCAGCAAAACGGCTGGACGCAGAGCGAGTTGGCGAAAAAAATCGGCATTAAGCAGGCGACAATTTCCAATTTCGAAAACAATCCTGACAATACCTCGCTCACGACATTTTTTAAGATTTTACAGTCGCTTGAACTCTCAATGACGCTATGCGACGCGAAAAATGCCTCGCCAGAAGCAACAGAACAGCAAGATCTGGAGTGGTAATGCCTAAACTAGTCACTTGGATGAACAACCAGCGGGTAGGCGAGTTAACGAAGTTAGCCAACGGCGCGCACACCTTTAAGTATGCAGCTGAGTGGTTAGCCAGCCGTTATGCCAGACCGTTGTCACTTTCGCTGCCATTGCAGAGGGGGAATATCACCTCTGATGCCGTATTTAACTTCTTCGATAACCTGTTACCCGATAGCCCGATTGTACGTGACCGGATCGTTAAACGTTATCATGCTAAATCCAGACAACCGTTTGATTTATTGTCAGAAATAGGGCGAGACAGCGTTGGTGCCGTGACGTTAATCCCCGAAGATGAAACCGTAACGTGTCCGATAATGGCATGGGAAAAGCTTACTGAAGCCAGACTTGAAGAAGTATTAACGGCTTATAAAGCAGATATCCCGTTAGGCATGATTAGAGAAGAAAATGACTTTCGCATCTCGGTTGCTGGCGCACAGGAGAAGACTGCGCTGCTCAGAATAGGCAATGACTGGTGCATTCCGAAGGGAATAACGCCAACGACGCACATTATCAAATTGCCGATTGGCGAAATCAGACAGCCCAATGCGACGCTCGATCTTAGCCAAAGCGTTGATAATGAGTATTACTGTTTGCTGCTGGCGAAAGAACTCGGGTTGAATGTTCCGGACGCAGAAATCATTAAAGCGGGAAGGGTGCGCGCGTTAGCGGTCGAACGTTTTGACAGGCGTTGGAATACTGAGCGAACGGTTTTACTTCGCTTGCCACAGGAGGATATGTGCCAGACATTCGGTTTACCTTCATCGGTGAAATATGAATCAGATGGAGGCCCCGGTATCGCGCAAATTATGGCTTTTTTGATGGGGTCCAGCGAGGCGCTGAAAGATCGCTATGATTTTATGAAGTTTCAGGTCTTCCAGTGGTTGATTGGCGCAACGGATGGCCATGCAAAAAACTTCTCCGTATTTATTCAGGCTGGCGGCAGTTATCGGCTCACACCATTTTACGACATCATTTCGGCATTTCCGGTCCTTGGCGGTACGGGAATACACATCAGCGATCTCAAACTGGCAATGGGGCTTAACGCATCCAAAGGCAAAAAAACGGCAATCGATAAAATTTATCCGCGACATTTTCTGGCGACAGCAAAGGTGCTGAAATTCCCGGAAGTGCAGATGCATGAAATCCTGAGTGACTTTGCCAGAATGATTCCGGCAGCACTGGATAACGTGAAGACTTCATTACCGACAGATTTTCCGGAGAACGTGGTGACGGCAGTTGAAACCAATGTGTTGAGGTTGCACGGTCGGTTAAGCCGAGAATACGGTATTAAGTAAGATATGGGGTTTTGGTCGTTGTTAATGAGCAGAACAATCAACGACTGGATTCGCCCTTGGTTTATGTTGGTGCGCATAATGTATATTATGTTAAATTGACTGTGAAGGTCCTTTACTTCACCATTCACATCCACACACAGATAAATCAATACGTTGTGATTTCTGACTTCCCTCCCGTTTCGGTAGAAAAATTCAACCTCTGTTCAGTGATGGCACACCATAGACCATGAGCTGGATAATTGCGTTGTTTACAGCAGCCAGCGCTTTGATGGCACTATATCCCTCACGCTTCTGAATATAATTCATAGCGCCGTGTAATTATCTTTAATCTCAAGTTAGCTAATCTCAGCATATCGTGTTGATATGCAATGTGAAATACAGAGAACAGTGACTACAGCTGATGGAGGAAGCTATTTCCGATATTCGTCAACTTCCAAATATATCGTTTAAAACAGGTATCAGATATGAAAGCACTATTAATTACTGCATTATTCATGGGATTCAGTTAGTTTCACCAGGCAAACATTAACCATAGCTAATGTTTATAGCCATATAAACTATTAGTACCTCTTGACCTTTCCTGACACTTCCCTTGTTCGCAATAATATTCTGTTTAGTCGCTGTTTATAAATAACATGCATAATGAAATCGTCATGTTATTTAGCGACATAAAATGTTTTTACAAATACTCTCTACAACAAGTGCAGCAATAAAATTGTTGTGAATAGGTGTCCTTGTAATTTAAAGATATTATCATTCTTCGTGAAATGTAATAACCATGGAAACTATATTCTCAGGGCAACATCCAATCAAGAATGATTCTTGTTTTATAAGCAATAACAGAATAACTTAATTGTTAACTCTCTTTATTCAGCTACTTAAATATAAATTTTGGAGAATTATGAAACTCAAACATGTCGGTATTATTGTCGTTTCTGTGTTGGCGATGTCATCTGCTGCGGTAAGCGCAGCCGAGGGTGATGAATCAGTAACGACCACTGTTAATGGCGGTGTAATTCATTTTAAAGGTGAAGTGGTAAATGCCGCTTGTGCGATTGATTCAGAATCAATGAACCAAACGGTTGGCTAGTCGGGATATTACTTTTATTGCAGATGATAATAACGCAGATCTCATCCCATGCCTGAGTACAGACCTTCTTGTCAGTCTTGGCATAAAAAAATCAGCATTATTAGACAACAAGGAACATTCGGCAGATAAACATGTGCCGGACAACAGCGCATGCACACCACTTCAGGATCGTTTGGCTGACGCATCATCTGAGTTTGATGTTGGTCAGCAACATCTGTCACTCTCCGTTCCGCAAATATATGTCGGCAGAATGGCTCGCGGCTATGTTTCTCCTGATCTGTGGGAAGAAGGAATAAATGCCGGGCTACTAAACTATAGTTTTAATGGTAATTCTATTAATAACCGTAGTAACCATAATGCAGGAAAATCCAACTATGCATATTTGAATTTACAGAGTGGCATCAACATTGGTAGTTGGCGACTGCGCGATAACTCAACGTGGAGTTATAACAGTGGGAGTAGCAATTCATCTGACAGCAATAAATGGCAGCATATCAATACGTCGGCTGAACGTGACATTATTCCGTTACGCTCACGGTTAACAGTGGGTGATAGTTATACCGATGGAAATATTTTTGACAGTGTGAACTTTCGTGGCCTTAAAATAAATTCAACAGAAGCGATGTTGCCCGATAGCCAACATGGTTTCGCTCCGGTGATTCATGGTATTGCTCGTGGCACCGCACAAGTGAGTGTAAAACAGAATGGATACGATGTTTATCAGACTACTGTCCCACCCGGCCCTTTTACTATTGATGATATCAACTCTGCGGCCAATGGTGGTGATCTGCAAGTAACCATAAAAGAGGCAGACGGCAGTATTCAGACATTATATGTTCCTTATTCGTCTGTTCCGGTTCTCCAACGTGCTGGATATACGCGTTATGCACTTGCCATGGGGGAATATCGTAGTGGAAATAACCTGCAAAGCTCCCCCAAGTTCGTACAAGCAAGCTTGATGCATGGTCTGAAAGGAAACTGGACACCTTATGGCGGAATGCAAATTGCAGAAGATTATCAGGCCTTCAACCTTGGTATTGGTAAAGATTTAGGACTTTTTGGTGCCTTTTCTTTCGATATCACGCAGGCCAATACGACGCTTGCAGATGACACCCGTCACAGCGGACAATCGGTTAAATCCATCTACAGCAAATCCTTCTACCAGACGGGAACCAATATCCAGGTCGCAGGATATCGCTATTCTACGCAAGGTTTTTATAACTTATCCGACAGTGCATACAGTCGAATGAGTGGTTACACCGTCAAGCCTCCTACCGGAGACACCAGTGAGCAGACACTATTTATTGATTATTTTAATCTGTTCTACAGTAAGCGTGGTCAGGAACAAATAAGCATCTCTCAGCAGCTTGGAAATTACGGTACGACATTTTTCAGTGCCAGTCGCCAAAGTTACTGGAACACGTCACGCAGCGACCAGCAAATATCATTTGGATTAAATGTGCCGTTTGGTGATATTACGACTTCGCTGAATTACAGCTATTCCAATAACATATGGCAAAACGATCGGGATCATTTACTCGCTTTTACGCTTAATGTTCCCTTTAGTCATTGGATGCGTACAGACAGTCAGTCGGCATTTCGTAATTCAAACGCCAGTTACAGTATGTCAAACGATTTGAAAGGCGGCATGACCAACCTATCAGGGGTTTATGGCACTCTGCTGCCGGATAATAACCTGAATTATAGCGTTCAGGTCGGTAACACCCAAGGGGGTAATACATCGTCTGGCACCAGTGGTTACAGTTCTCTTAATTATCGTGGAGCTTACGGTAATACGAATGTCGGTTACAGTCGGAGTGGTGACAGCAGCCAGATTTATTACGGAATGAGTGGTGGGATTATTGCTCATGCTGATGGCATCACCTTTGGACAGCCGCTGGGCGACACAATGGTTCTGGTTAAGGCTCCTGGCGCTGATAATGTCAAAATAGAGAACCAGACCGGAATTCATACCGACTGGCGTGGCTATGCCATATTACCATTTGCGACAGAATATAGAGAAAATCGTGTCGCTCTTAACGCGAATTCCCTTGCAGATAATGTTGAACTGGATGAAACCGTAGTCACTGTCATCCCAACTCACGGTGCTATTGCCAGAGCAACATTTAATGCACAAATCGGCGGGAAAGTATTAATGACGTTGAAGTACGGTAATAAAAGCGTTCCATTCGGTGCAATTGTCACTCACGGAGAGAATAAAAATGGCAGCATTGTCGCGGAAAATGGTCAGGTTTATCTGACTGGACTTCCACAGTCAGGGAAATTACAGGTTTCATGGGGCAATGATAAAAACTCAAACTGTATTGTCGATTACAAGCTTCCTGCAGTCTCTCCTGGAACCTTGCTGAACCAGCAGACAGCAATCTGTCGCTAAGGAACAATAGATTATGAAATACAATAACGTTATTTTCCTCGGTTTATGTCTGGGGTTAACCACCTATTCTGCTTTATCCGCAGATAGCGTTATTAAAATTAGCGGGCGCGTTCTTGATTATGGCTGCACAGTCTCATCGGATTCGCTTAATTTTACCGTAGATCTCCAAAAAAACAGTGCCAGACAATTTCCAACGACCGGTAGCACAAGTCCAGCCGTCCCTTTTCAGATTACGTTAAGTGAATGCAGCAAAGGGACAACGGGAGTTCGGGTTGCATTTAACGGTATTGAGGATGCAGAAAATAATACTCTGTTGAAACTGGATGAAGGAAGCAATACGGCCTCCGGTTTGGGTATAGAAATACTGGACGGAAATATGCGTCCGGTGAAATTGAATGACCTTCATGCCGGGATGCAGTGGATCCCATTGGTACCAGAACAGAACAATATTTTGCCTTACTCCGCTCGTATGAAGTCAACTCAGAAGTCCGTCAATCCAGGACTGGTGAGCGCTTCGGCAACCTTTACCCTTGAATTTCAATAATCAGAGTCAGATATGAAAAGACTTCACAAGAGGTTCCTGTTAGCTACGTTTTGCACGTTATTTACAGCAACTCTCCAGGCCGCCGATGTCACTATCACTGTTAATGGTCGGGTAGTCGCTAAACCATGCACTATTCAAACCAAAGAAGCTAACGTTAATCTCGGGGATCTTTATACACGCAATCTGCAACAACCTGGTTCTGCATCTGGCTGGCACAATATTACTTTGTCATTAACCGATTGTCCGATTGAAACAAGTGCAGTGACGGCAATCGTGACAGGTTCAACTGACAATACGGGTTATTACAAAAATGAAGGTACTGCCGAAAATATTCAGATAGAGCTAAGGGATGACCAGGATGCGACGTTAAAAAATGGCGATAGCAAAACGGTTATTGTTGATGAGATCACTCGTAATGCACAGTTTCCACTTAAGGCAAGAGCTATCACGGTGAATGGAAACGCAAGCCAGGGAACGATCGAGGCGCTAATCAATGTGATCTATACCTGGCAATAACATCAATTTGATTTTATTTGCCTCCTTTTTAAATCAATTTTTTAACCTTAGGATATATCATGGGTAAAACATTCAGTATAAAGGTCCTGTTCGGTATTTATCTTCTATTAATGGCAGGCAAAGTTTTTGCCTTCAGTTGTAATGTCGATGGCGGGTCAAGTATTGGAGCAGGTACAACCTCTGTTTATGTTAATCTCGATCCTGTAATACAACCGGGCCAGAATCTGGTTGTAGACTTGTCTCAGCATATAAGTTGCTGGAATGATTACGGCGGCTGGTACGACACTGATCATATAAACCTGGTACAAGGATCAGCTTTCGCAGGCTCCCTACAGTCATATAAAGGATCACTGTACTGGAATAATGTGACCTACCCCTTCCCGTTGACGACAAATACCAACGTATTGGATATTGGTGATAAGACACCGATGCCATTACCGTTAAAACTCTATATTACCCCAGTCGGAGCGGCCGGTGGAGTTGTCATAAAAGCAGGGGAAGTTATTGCCCGTATTCATATGTATAAAATTGCCACGTTAGGAAGCGGAAATCCGCGTAATTTTACGTGGAATATTATTTCAAATAACAGTGTTGTTATGCCAACAGGCGGTTGCACCGTTGATAGTCGTAATGTCACCGTGAATCTCCCGGACTTTCCTGGAAGCGCAGAAATACCCCTTGGTGTATATTGCTCTAGCGAACAAAAGCTCTCATTTTATCTTTCGGGTGCCACCACTGACAGTGCCCGACAAGTGTTTGCTAACACAGCACCAGATGCAACAAAAGCATCGGGCGTGGGTGTCTCTCTGATGCGTAATGGAAAAACACTGGCAACAGGAGAAAATGTCTCCCTGGGGACAGTAAATAAAAGCAAAGTACCTCTGGGTTTAAGCGCAACCTATGGACAAACAGGAAATAAGGTTGCAGCCGGAGCCGTCCAGTCAGTCATTGGTGTCACTTTTATCTATGAATAATTGTGATTTTGACATTAGTCTATGCGCTCCATTCACGAAAATTGCGCGGATAATTATTTTGTGAAGGCTATTATCCTACACTTGTAAGAAAATCCGCGCACAATTGAAGCCAGAGTCTTATTTTTTATATTGAGAATTATGTTAATTTAAACCCTATGAGAGATGATGCTTAACTTATCGTATTTATACTACTCTATTATTTAACGATAATAGAGTAAAAATAGTAAGAGAGTAGTCCCCTACTCTTATATATCCATGTTGACGATAAACCCTATGTATATATTGTGCATCATCGCTATTACAAATCCTAATAATTCATTTCCACACAGGATAAGCAGATGAAGAAAAAAATTGAATCCTACCAGGGAGCTGCCGGTGGTTGGGGTGCTGTTAAATCCGTAGCGAATGCAGTACGTAAGCAGATGGATATACGCCAGGATGTTATTGCCATGTTTGACATGAATAAGCCAGAGGGCTTTGACTGTCCGGGATGTGCATGGCCAGATCCTAAGCACAGTGCGTCATTCGACATTTGTGAAAACGGCGCAAAAGCAATCGCCTGGGAAGTCACGGATAAGCAGGTAAATGCCTCTTTCTTTGCTGAGAATACGGTTCAATCATTACTTACCTGGGGAGATCACGAGCTTGAGGCTGCGGGACGTCTCACTCAGCCTTTGAAATATGATGACGTCAGCGACTGTTACAAGCCATTAAGCTGGCAACAAGCTTTCGACGAAATTGGCGCTCGCCTTCAAAGCTATAGTGATCCCAATCAGGTTGAATTCTATACTTCGGGGCGCACTTCCAATGAAGCTGCCTTTCTTTATCAGCTTTTTGCCCGTGAATACGGGAGCAATAACTTTCCCGACTGCTCCAACATGTGCCATGAACCGACCAGTGTGGGATTGGCAGCGAGTATCGGTGTGGGTAAAGGGACCGTGTTGCTGGAAGACTTTGAGAAATGCGATTTAGTCATTTGCATTGGGCATAACCCTGGTACAAACCACCCTCGCATGCTGACTTCGTTGCGCGCTTTAGTGAAACGGGGAGCGAAAATGATCGCTATCAACCCTCTACAGGAACGTGGCCTGGAGCGATTTACCGCACCGCAAAACCCGTTTGAAATGCTGACGAACTCTGAGACTCAGTTGGCCAGTGCCTACTATAACGTGCGCATTGGTGGCGATATGGCGTTGCTCAAGGGGATGATGCGCCTGTTAATTGAGCGCGATGATGCTGCAAGCGCCGCAGGTCGGCCCTCATTGCTGGATGACGAATTTATTCAAACGCATACCGTCGGCTTTGACGAGCTACGCCGTGACGTGCTCAATTCCGAGTGGAAAGATATCGAACGTATTTCTGGACTAAGTCAGACACAAATCGCCGAACTTGCTGATGCATATGCCGCTGCCGAACGAACCATTATCTGTTACGGAATGGGGATCACTCAGCACGAACATGGTACCCAGAACGTACAGCAACTGGTCAATCTGCTGTTGATGAAAGGTAACATTGGCAAGCCTGGTGCGGGTATCTGCCCACTACGAGGTCACTCTAATGTACAGGGCGACCGAACCGTCGGTATCACCGAGAAACCGTCTGCAGAGTTTCTGGCTCGCCTGGGTGAGTGCTATGGCTTCACCCCACCTCATGCACCTGGACATGCTGCAATAGCCAGCATGCAAGCTATATGTACGGGGCAAGCTCGAGCATTGATCTGCATGGGGGGCAACTTTGCACTGGCAATGCCAGATCGGGAAGCGAGCGCTGTACCGTTAACGCAATTAGATCTGGCGGTACACGTAGCCACTAAGCTTAACCGCTCTCATCTGCTGACCGCACGGCATAGCTATATTCTGCCGGTTCTGGGACGTAGCGAGATTGACATGCAAAAAAGCGGTGCGCAGGCGGTAACCGTTGAGGATTCAATGTCGATGATTCATGCCTCGCGTGGTGTGTTAAAACCCGCCGGTGTAATGCTGAAATCAGAGTGTGCAGTGGTCGCGGGAATCGCGCAGGCAGCACTACCCCAGAGCGTGGTAGCCTGGGAGTATCTGGTGGAAGATTATGATCGCATTCGCAATGACATTGAAGCTGTGCTGCCAGAGTTTGCCGACTATAACCAGCGCATCCGTCATCCTGGTGGTTTTCACCTGATAAACGCAGCTGCTGAAAGGCGCTGGATGACGCCGTCAGGTAAGGCTAATTTCATTACCAGCAAAGGGCTGTTAGAAGATCCTTCTTCAGCGTTTAACAGTAAGCTGGTCATGGCGACAGTACGCAGCCACGATCAGTACAACACGACGATTTATGGTATGGATGATCGCTATCGAGGTGTATTCGGTCAACGAGATGTGGTCTTTATGAGTGCTAAACAAGCTAAAATTTGCCGTGTAAAAAACGGCGAAAGAGTTAATCTTATTGCACTCACGCCAGACGGTAAACGTAGCTCACGCCGCATGGATAGATTAAAAGTGGTCATTTACCCTATGGCTGACCGCTCACTGGTGACCTATTTCCCAGAATCGAATCACATGCTAACACTTGATAACCACGATCCATTAAGTGGCATTCCTGGCTATAAAAGTATTCCGGTTGAATTAGAACCATCAAATTAATTCTCCTCCTCATTTCTTCTGCTGTCATCCGCACAGCAGAAGAATTCCTCATTGACTATTATCGCGCAATTTGCTCACATGGATTAAATTAAACTACACACTATAAGATATAAACCTCTGCCTACAGCTGTAAGAAACTCCGCTCAGTACTGAAGCGCCAGTCCTATTTCCTCTTTTATCCAGCCTGTTATATTAATCATACTGATTAACGATTTTTAACGTTATCCACTAAATAAACATATTTGAAATGCATGCGACCACAGTGAAAAACAAAATCACGCAAAGAGACAACTATAAAGAAATCATGTCTGTAATTGTGGTTGTCTTGTTACTGACACTTACGTTGATAGCCATTTTTTCGGCAATTGATCAGCTGGGCATTTCAGAAATGGGTCGCATGGCAAGAGATCTTACACATTTCATTATCAATAGTTTGCAAGACTGAAAATAAACAGCAAATTATACATGTGAAATGTTAAAAAAGTATCGATAAAAACTTTATTATTTTAAGGAGATAAAATGTCGCTCGTTTGTTCTGTTATATTTATTCATCATGCCTTCAACGCTAACATTTTAGATAAAGATTACGCCTTCTCTGACGGCGAGATCCTGATGGTAGATAACGCTGTTCGCACGCATTTTGAACCTTATGAGCGGCATTTCAAAGAAATCGGATTTAATGAAAATACCATTAAAAAATATCTACAATGCACTAACATCCAGACAGTGACGATGCCTGTTCCTGCGAAGTTTTTACGTGCTTCAAATGTACCGACTGGATTGCTTAATGAAATGATTGCTTATCTCAACTCGGAAGAACGCAATCATCATAATTTTTCAGAGCTTTTGCTTTTTTCTTGCCTGTCTATTTTTTCCGCATGCAAAGGTTTCATTACACTATTAACTAACGGTGTGCTATCCGTTTCCGGGAAAGTAAGAAATATTGTCAACATGAAGCTGGCGCACCCATGGAAGCTGAAAGATATTTGTGACTGCCTGTACATCAGTGAAAGCCTGTTGAAGAAAAAACTAAAGCAAGAGCAAACGACATTCTCACAGATTCTTTTAGATGCCAGAATGCAGCACGCGAAAAATTTGATACGCGTAGAAGGTTCAGTCAATAAAATTGCTGAACAATGCGGTTATGCCAGTACATCTTATTTTATTTATGCGTTTCGCAAACATTTCGGCAACAGTCCGAAGAGAGTTTCTAAGGAGTACCGTTGTCAAAGGCACACGGGTATGAACACGGACAACACGATGAATGCTTTAGCTAGTTGATTATTTGCTAACGAGTAGTCAACCACACACGCTGCGTAAGAATTAAATGGGGCAGCCATTCCCTGCCCCGCGTTGTTTCCAGGCGATATATTTCTTGAAATAAATAAGTGACAGCCATCACATATTTATGCATTTTCATAACCTGTTGCATGATTATTTATGATCTCAGCTCGCATTTTGTCAGTAAAATACAATAATTTATTAAATATCAATAGATTAGTTGTTTATCGGCGAGAAATTACTTAGTAGAACAGAAAGTAATGTCAACGCGTTATGGACTGTTATTTCCCTTTTTTTAGCTAAATCTGCTATCTCTTTATGTGACTAACTTCACTTACATTCACTTATTTCTCTTCGTAAAATTACTTTGGAATTAAGTACAATAAGAAGAGGAACATTTATGAAGTCTGCATTAAAGAAAAGTGTCGTAAGTACCTCGATATCTTTGATACTGGCATCTGGTATGGCTGCATTTGCTGCTCATGCGGCAGATGATGTAAAGCTGAAAGCAACCAAAACAAACGTTGCGTTCTCAGACTTTACGCCGACTGAATACAGTACCAAAGGAAAGCCAAATATTATCGTACTGACCATGGATGATCTTGGTTATGGACAACTTCCTTTTGATAAGGGATCTTTTGACCCAAAAACAATGGAAAATCGTGAAGTTGTCGATACCTACAAAATAGGGATAGATAAAGCCATTGAAGCTGCGCAAAAATCAACGCCGACGCTCCTTTCATTAATGGATGAAGGCGTACGTTTTACTAACGGCTATGTGGCGCACGGTGTTTCCGGCCCCTCCCGCGCCGCAATAATGACCGGTCGAGCGCCCGCCCGCTTTGGTGTCTATTCCAATACTGATGCTCAGGATGGTATTCCGCTAACAGAAACTTTCTTGCCTGAATTATTCCAGAATCATGGTTATTACACTGCAGCAGTAGGTAAATGGCACTTGTCAAAAATCAGTAATGTGCCAGTGCCGGAAGATAAACAAACGCGTGACTATCATGACAACTTCACTACCTTTTCTGCGGAAGAATGGCAACCGCAAAACCGTGGCTTTGATTACTTTATGGGATTCCATGCTGCAGGAACGGCATATTACAACTCCCCTTCACTGTTCAAAAACCGTGAACGCGTCCCCGCAAAAGGTTATATCAGCGATCAGTTAACCGATGAAGCAATTGGCGTTGTTGATCGTGCCAAAACACTTGACCAGCCTTTTATGCTTTACCTGGCTTATAATGCTCCGCACCTGCCAAATGATAATCCTGCTCCGGAGCAATATCAGAAGCAATTTAATACCGGTAGTCAAACAGCAGATAATTACTACGCTTCCGTTTATTCTGTTGATCAGGGTGTAAAACGCATTCTCGAACAACTGAAGAAAAACGGACAGTATGACAATACAATTATTCTCTTTACCTCCGATAATGGTGCAGTTATCGATGGTCCTCTGCCGCTGAACGGGGCGCAAAAAGGCTATAAGAGTCAGACCTATCCTGGCGGTACTCACACCCCAATGTTTATGTGGTGGAAAGGAAAACTTCAACCCGGTAATTATGACAAGCTGATTTCCGCAATGGATTTCTACCCGACAGCTCTTGATGCAGCCGATATCAGCATTCCAAAAGACCTTAAGCTGGATGGCGTTTCCTTGTTGCCCTGGTTGCAAGATAAGAAACAAGGCGAGCCACATAAAAATCTGACCTGGATAACATCTTATTCTCACTGGTTTGATGAGGAAAATATCCCATTCTGGGATAATTACCACAAATTTGTCCGCCATCAGTCAGACGATTACCCGCATAACCCCAACACCGAGGACTTAAGCCAATTCTCTTATACGGTGAGAAATAACGATTATTCGCTTGTCTATACAGTAGAAAATAATCAGTTAGGTCTATACAAACTGACGGATCTACAGCAAAAAGATAACCTTGCCGCCGCCAATCCGCAGGTCGTTAAAGAGATGCAAGGCGTGGTAAGAGAGTTTATCGACAACAGCCAGCCACCGCTTAGCGAGGTAAATCAGGAGAAATTTAACAATATCAAGAAAGCATTAAGCGAAGCGAAATAACTAAACCTTCATGCGGCGGATTTTTCCGCCGCCTTATTGAGCGAGATAGCGATGCACGTTACAGCCAAGCCCTCCAGTTTTCAATGTAATCTCAAATGTGATTACTGTTTTTACCTTGAAAAAGAGTCGCAGTTTACTCATGAAAAATGGATGGATGACAGCACTCTGAAAGAGTTCATCAAACAATATATCGCAGCGTCTGGCAATCAGGTCTATTTTACCTGGCAAGGCGGTGAACCCACTCTGGCTGGCCTGGATTTTTTCCGTAAAGTTATTCACTATCAACAACGCTATGCAGGCCAAAAACGAATTTTTAATGCATTACAAACGAATGGCATTTTATTGAATAATGAATGGTGTGCCTTTCTCAAAGAACATGAGTTTCTGGTTGGTATCTCGATCGATGGACCCCAAGAGCTACATGACCGCTACAGACGCAGTAATTCAGGTAACGGTACTTTTGCAAAAGTGATAGCAGCCATCGAGCGTCTGAAATCATATCAAATAGAGTTTAATACGTTAACCGTTATTAATAACATTAATGTCCATTACCCTCTTGAGGTTTATCATTTTTTAAAATCTATCGGCAGTAAACATATGCAATTTATCGAATTGCTCGAAACCGGGACGCCGAATATTGATTTCAGTGGTCATAGTGAGAACACATTCCGTATCATTGATTTTTCTGTGCCTCCCACGGCTTATGGCAAGTTTATGTCAACCATTTTTATGCAATGGGTTAAAAACGATGTGGGTGAAATTTTCATCCGTCAGTTTGAAAGCTTTGTCAGCCGTTTTTTGGGGAATGGGCATACCAGCTGTATTTTCCAGGAGTCCTGCAAGGATAATCTGGTTGTTGAAAGTAATGGAGACATTTACGAATGCGACCATTTTGTCTATCCACAGTACAAAATTGGAAACATTAATAAATCGGAACTCAAAACGATGAACAGTGTACAACTGACAGCGCAAAAAAAACGGATTTCAGCGAAATGTCAGCAATGTGTATATAAACCTATCTGCAATGGTGGTTGCCCTAAGCATCGTATTACTAAAGTAAACAATGAGACTATTTCCTATTTTTGCGAAGGTTATAAAATCCTTTTTTCAACCATGGTACCTTATATGAACGCCATGGTGGAGTTAGCTAAGAACAGAGTACCGCTTTACCACATTATGGATGTTGCAAAACAAATGGAGAATAATTAATAACGCTCCCCCTTAGCACGATTAACGACAATATTTGGGCATCGCTACAAAATGCTCAAATTCAGGCGTTGAAAACGCTCGACCAGCGTCCAGCGGAGAAATTCGCCCAGCAGATGTATGAGACGCGCTATGCTGATAACCGCACGAAATTACCGCAAGCAAATCAGATTGCACAGTTTACTGCCGCAGACGCACTGGCTGCCGATCGCCAGTTGTTTTCATCTCCAGCGGATATCACGTTTGTCATTGTCGGTAATGTCGCAGAAGGCAAACTCGTGGCGTTAATTACGCGTTACTTAGGATCAATCAAACACTCTGATTCGCCATTAGCCGCAGGTAAACCATTAACTCGCGCGACGGACAACGCATCGGTTACTGTAAAAGAACAAAATGAACCAGTGGCACAGGTTTCACAGTGGAAGCGTTATAATTCCCGGACTCCTGTTAATCTGGCGACGCGTATGGCGCTCGATGCTTTTAACGTCGCACTGGCAAAAGATCTACGCATTAATATTCGTGAACAGGCATCCGGGGCATACAGCGTTTCTTCTCGCCTCTCGGTTGATCCTCAGGCCAAAGATATCAGTCATTTGCTGGCTTTTACTTGTCAACCAGAACGACATGATGAACTGTTAACGTTAGCGAATGAAGTGATGGTTAAGCGTCTGGCCAAAGGGATCAGTGAGCAAGAACTGAACGAATACCAGCAAAACGTTCAGCGCAGCCTCGATATCCAACAGCGTAGCGTTCAACAATTAGCGAACACCATTGTAAATAGTCTTATTCAATATGACGATTCTGCAGCATGGATTGAGCAGGAGCAATTGTTGAAACAAATGACGGTAGAGAATGTTAACACTGTTGTTAAACAATATCTTTCTCATCCGGTGAATACCTATACCGGAGTATTATTGCCAAAATAATCACAGCCCCGTCAACACATCGTTGGCGGGGATTTTATCAATATTCGCTATTTTTATGTAATAATTTTATAAATGTGTTCAAAGTAAATAACCGTGTACTAATAATGATATTATAAGGTCTGATTTTTACGTGATAATTCAGGAGACAATGGGAAGCACATAAAAATAACAACATAAAACACCTTACCTCCACACAGAATTCTCTATTATGTTGTTTTTTAATAAAAATACATTATTCACGCAATATCTCGCGATAAATAACATTAGGATTTTGTTATTTAAAACCGAGTCCTTTGCACTTGCTTACTTTATCGATAAATCCTACTTTTTTAATGCGATCCAATCATTTTAAGGAGTTTAAAATGGATAAGAAGCAAGTAACGGATTTAAGGTCGGAACTACTCGATTCACGTTTTGGTGCGAAGTCTATTTCCACTATCGCAGAATCAAAACGTTTTCCGCTGCACGAAATGCGTGATGATGTCGCATTCCAGATTATCAATGACGAATTATATCTTGATGGCAACGCTCGTCAGAACCTGGCCACTTTCTGCCAGACCT
>ERZ791671.359-NODE-359-length-37155-cov-4.48978_pt1 | contig 37155 bp, 24 predicted proteins | sample MGYA00510052_ERZ791671 | MGnify/ENA primary metagenome ERZ791671 (study PRJEB30046, sample SAMN00715231) | human gut metagenome | study: EMG produced TPA metagenomics assembly of the A metagenome-wide association study of gut microbiota in type 2... | reverse complement strand
GTTGAGCGGCAGCCGCTCCAGCACACGGCCTGGGCCGGGTGAAAGCAAAACCAGTTCAGTCGCCATAAACACCGCTTCTTCTATATCGTGGGTAATCAACAGCACCTGCTTTCCCGTCTCCTGCCAAAGTTTCAGCAGCAGGGTTTGCATCTGGTCGCGGGTGAAGGCGTCCAGCGCACCAAACGGTTCGTCGAGTAATAACAGCTGGGGATTTGCCGCCAACGCGCGGGCAATCCCCACCCGCTGACGTTGACCACCGGAAAGCTGCCAGATGTAGCGTTTTTCTGCGCCTTCCAGCCCGACTTTTTTCACCATCTGGTGTGCGATTTCCAGTCGCTGCATTTTCTCTACACCTGCCAGTTGCAGGCCGAACGCCACGTTGTCCTGTACATTGCGCCACGGTAACAACCCTTCATTCTGAAAAACTACGCCACGCTCTGCTCCCGGTCCCTGAATACCCTTACCCGCCAGTTGAATGCTGCCATGCTGATAAGGCACAAAACCAGCAATCAAATTCAGCAACGTAGTTTTGCCGCAGCCAGACGGCCCCAGAACTACCAGAAGCTCGCCGCTTTCCAGCGTCAGGTTGATATCTTCCAGTGCCGGTTTGCCGCCATAATCGGCGTAAAGATGAGAAATTTGCAGCATCTGCGCCTCCTTTTATTGCACGAAGCGCGAGGTAACGTACTGGCTGTAATCATTCGCTACAGCCGGGACTTTGCCCTGCTCTTTCAAAAACTGCGCGGTGTCGATGATCGCTTTGTTCACCGGTCCGGTCAGTTCTGCCGTTTGTTGCTGCGGCGTCAGATAGGTATTCCCCTTCACCAGCCCCGGAACGTCACCTTCCGGCACGCCGCTTAACCGCGCCAGTTTGCTGATGTTTTCCGGCTGTTTCAGCCACGCGTCTGGGTTAGCGATGTACGGTTGCTGAGCATCGATGGCGCTTTTAGCGAACGCTTTCACGACCTCAGGATGTTTCTCGGCAAAATCTTTCCGCACGACCCATACGTCCAGTGTCGGCGCGCCCCACTGCCCGACCTGTTCAGAATCGGTCAGCACCTTGCCATCTTTTTCCAGGGCGTTAACCGCCGGTGCCCAGACATAAGCACCATCAATATCTCCCCGCTGCCATGCGGCGATAATTGCGGGCGGCTGCAGGTTCACAATCTCAACTTGCCCAGGTTTAATACCCCAGTGTTTCAGCGCCGCCAGCAGGCTGTAGTGGGTGGTGGAGATAAACGGTACGGCGATGCGTTTACCAATCAAGTCTTCCGGTTTACTGATAGTTTTCTTTACCACCAGCGCTTCGGAGTTACCCAGTTTTGACGCCAGCAAGAAGACTTCAATCGGCACCTGTTGGCTGGTTGCAACCGCTAACGGGCTGGAACCGAGGTTGCCGATTTGCACGTCGCCTGAAGCCAGCGCCCGCACGATGCTGGCTCCGCTGTCAAACTTACGCCAGTCCACGGTTGCTCCGCTTTCTTTAGCAAAGGTGTTGTCGGCCTGAGCCACTTTCGCCGGTTCGGCGGAGGTTTGATACGCCACGGTGACGTTCACCGCCTGCGCCTGAAAAGCGATGAATGCCAGTGCGGCAAGAAATGTGTTACGCGATGAAATTGCCATGATTGTCTGCTCCCCCGTCTTGTTATGGGAGCAGTATTTCGTTGCGGGTAAGTTTGATAAAGGAATTAAAACGTCTTGTTAATAACAAAGCGTTTTTAGAAAAAAATCGGCAATGGTTAGCGAGTTTGCGCATTTTGCTACTTTTAACAAACATCGCCTGATGTGGCGCTCACGCCTCTTATCATGCCTACAAATACTGGGGCCGGATAAATTTTATTCTCCAGTGTTATATACTATAGGGGGGTATGCATTGACATATAGCATACCCCCCTATAGTATATTACGTGCAGATGATGAGGTGCGAAATGCCCAGTACTCCGGAAGAGAAGAAAAAGGTCCTTACTCGAGTTCGTCGTATTCGGGGGCAGATTGATGCTCTGGAACGGTCGCTGGAGGGTGATGCCGAATGCCGTGCCATACTCCAACAGATCGCTGCCGTTCGGGGCGCGGCTAACGGACTGATGGCAGAAGTGCTTGAAAGCCATATCCGGGAAACGTTTGACCGAAATGACTGCTACAGCCGTGAAGTCAGCCAATCCGTTGACGACACTATTGAACTGGTTCGTGCCTATCTTAAATAGCTGAATCTATTACCATATTGAGGAAGAGCGAGAGATGAAATCACGTGCTGCCGTTGCATTTGCTCCCGGTAAACCGCTGGAAATCGTTGAAATTGACGTTGCACCACCGAAAAAAGGTGAAGTGCTGATTAAAGTCACCCATACCGGTGTTTGCCATACCGACGCATTTACCCTCTCCGGCGATGACCCGGAAGGTGTCTTCCCAGTGGTTCTCGGTCACGAAGGGGCCGGGGTTGTAGTTGAAGTCGGTGAAGGCGTAACCAGCGTCAAACCTGGCGACCATGTGATCCCACTTTACACCGCAGAGTGCGGCGAGTGTGAGTTTTGTCGTTCTGGCAAAACCAACCTGTGTGTCGCGGTTCGCGAAACGCAGGGCAAAGGCTTGATGCCAGACGGCACCACCCGTTTTTCTTACAACGGGCAGCCGCTTTATCACTACATGGGATGCTCAACATTCAGTGAATACACCGTGGTAGCGGAAGTGTCTCTGGCCAAAATTAATCCAGAAGCAAACCATGAACACGTCTGCCTGCTGGGCTGTGGCGTGACCACCGGTATTGGCGCGGTACACAACACAGCTAAAGTCCAGCCAGGTGATTCTGTTGCCGTGTTTGGTCTTGGCGCGATTGGTCTGGCAGTGGTTCAGGGCGCGCGTCAGGCGAAAGCGGGACGGATTATCGCTATCGATACCAACCCGAAGAAATTCGATCTGGCGCGTCGCTTCGGTGCCACCGACTGCATTAACCCGAATGACTACGACAAACCGATTAAAGATGTCCTGCTGGATATCAACAAATGGGGTATCGACCACACCTTTGAATGTATCGGTAATGTCAACGTGATGCGTGCAGCGCTGGAAAGCGCGCACCGCGGCTGGGGTCAGTCGGTGATCATCGGGGTAGCAGGCTCCGGTCAGGAAATCTCCACCCGTCCATTCCAGTTGGTCACCGGTCGCGTATGGAAAGGTTCCGCGTTTGGCGGCGTGAAAGGTCGTTCCCAGTTACCGGGTATGGTTGAAGATGCGATGAAAGGTGATATCGATCTGGAACCGTTTGTCACGCATACCATGAGCCTGGATGAAATTAATGACGCCTTCGACCTGATGCATGAAGGTAAATCCATTCGAACCGTAATTCGTTACTGATTTCCCGCTGGTTTACCCCGTCCAGTTCAGATGGGGTTCTTAATACTCTCCCCGGGCAGCCGTCCGGGGGATTAACCGTGAGATAATGACTGATGGAACTCATTGAAAAACATGCCAGCTTTGGCGGCTGGCAAAATGTGTATCGGCATTATTCCCAATCACTGAAATGTGAAATGAATGTCGGCGTCTATCTCCCCCCAAAAGCCGAGAATGAAAAATTGCCGGTGTTGTACTGGCTTTCAGGCCTGACCTGCAACGAGCAAAATTTCATTACTAAATCGGGGATGCAGCGTTACGCGGCTGAGCACAACATTATTGTTGTTGCGCCGGACACCAGTCCGCGAGGCAGTCATGTCGCAGATGCTGACCGTTACGATCTCGGGCAAGGTGCCGGGTTTTACCTGAACGCGACGCAAGCGCCGTGGAATGAACATTACAAAATGTATGACTATATCCGCAACGAGCTGCCGAATTTAGTGATGCATCATTTTCCGGCAACGGCCAGAAAGTCAATCGCAGGTCATTCTATGGGCGGGCTGGGCGCGCTGGTGCTGGCGTTACGTAACCCAGATGAATATGTCAGCGTCTCGGCGTTTTCGCCCATTGTCTCCCCATCGCAAGTACCGTGGGGACAGCAAGCCTTTGCCGCATATCTTGGTGAAAATAAAGATGCCTGGTTGGATTACGATCCGGTGAGTCTTATTTCACAAGGTCAACGCGTTGCGGAAATCATGGTTGATCAGGGGTTGAGTGATGATTTTTACGCGGAACAACTGCGGACTCCAAATCTTGAAAAGATCTGCCAGGAGATGAATATCAAGACGTTAATCCGTTATCACGAGGGTTATGATCACAGCTATTATTTTGTCTCCAGTTTTATTGGCGAGCATATTGCCTACCACGCCAATAAACTGAATATGCGTTGAGCATCCGCGCACGCATGCCGGATGCGGCGTAAACCTTATCCGGCCCACATTTCGCTCGTAAACCGTAGGCCTGATAAGACGCGAAAAGCGTCGCATCAGGCATCTGCACACGATTTATCAATGTTTACCACATCAAATCATCAGGCACTTTGAAGTCGGCATACGGATCGTCTTCATCCTGCTCTTCGGCGCTGAGCGCGCTGTGCAACACAATACTGCTGGCATCACGCTGAGCAATTTTATCGGCAACGCTGGCGGGAATAATGGCGTATTCACCTTCGCTATTGTTATCGACCAACAAGCGGGCAATCGCCAGACGACCATTAATCAACTGCGTTTGCGTGAGCTTATCGACAAAAATCTTCTTAATCAGATTGCCGTCAGTGAAGTTAAAACCAATATCGCCATTGGCAATGGTAATTCGGTTCATTTCAATGAGCTGCTTCACCTGGGCTTTATATTCTTTCGCCAACGCCGCTTGTTTTTGTTGCTCGCTAAGCTGTTTATCACGCTCAAGCTGTGCCTTTTTATTTTCTTCTACCGCCGCCCGTGCTTCACGCGCCTGAACACGCGATTTTTTCGCCGTTCTCTCGACCTTCGCCGCTTTTTTGCTGGTGACTAGTCCCGCTTTGAGCAACTGCTCTTGTAAGGTAAGTTTTGCCATCTTTGTTTCCAAACCCGCTGAATAATTTTTAGCGAGTATACCTGTAAACGCCGTAGGTGTATTGGCGTGGGTTTTCTCTCACTTGTGACCTGGCGTCAGCATTTTAAATCTCACTTCGACGTCAGCCCCGCCGAATGGCGCAAAACCTTTCGTGGTATGGCATGATAGCGCCCGGAAGAGAGTCAATTCAGGGTGGTGAATGTGAAACCAGTAACGCTATACGATGTCGCAGAGTATGCCGGTGTCTCTTATCAGACCGTTTCCCGCGTGGTGAACCAGGCCTGCCACGTTTCAGCGAAAACGCGGGAAAAAGTGGAAGCGGCGATGGCGGAGCTAAATTACATTCCCAACCGCGTAGCACAACAGTTAGCGGGCAAACAGTCGTTGCTGATTGGCGTTGCCACCTCCAGTCTGGCCCTGCACGCACCGTCGCAAATTGTCGCGGCGATTAAATCTCGCGCCGATCAACTGGGTGCCAGCGTAGTGGTGTCGATGGTAGAACGAAGCGGCGTCGAAGCCTGTAAAGCGGCGGTGCACAATCTTCTCGCGCAACGCGTCAGTGGGCTGATCATTAACTATCCGCTGGATGACCAGGATGCCATTGCTGTGGAAGCTGCCTGCGCTAATGTTCCGGCGTTATTTCTTGATGTCTCTGACCAGACTCCCATCAACAGTATTATTTTCTCCCATGAAGACGGTACGCGACTGGGCGTGGAGCACCTGGTCGCATTGGGTCACCAGCAAATCGCGCTGTTAGCAGGCCCATTAAGTTCTGTCTCGGCGCGTCTGCGTCTGGCGGGCTGGCATAAATATCTCACACGCAATCAAATTCAGCCGATAACAGAACGGGAAGGCGACTGGAGTGCCATGTCCGGTTTTCAACAAACCATGCAAATGCTAAATGAGGGCATCGTTCCCACTGCGATGCTGGTTGCCAACGATCAGATGGCGCTGGGCGCAATGCGCGCCATTACCGAGTCCGGGCTGCGCGTTGGTGCGGATATCTCAGTAGTGGGATACGACGATACCGAAGACAGCTCGTGTTATATCCCGCCGTTAACCACCATCAAACAGGATTTTCGCCTGCTGGGGCAAACCAGCGTGGACCGCTTGCTGCAACTCTCTCAGGGCCAGGCGGTGAAGGGCAATCAGCTGTTGCCCGTCTCACTGGTGAAAAGAAAAACCACCCTTCCGCCCAATACGCAAACCGCCTCTCCCCGCGCGTTGGCCGATTCATTAATGCAGCTGGCACGACAAGTTTCCCGACTGGAAAGCGGGCAGTGAGCGCAACACAATTAATGTGAGTCAGCTCACTCATTAGGCACCCCAGTCTTTACACTCTATGTGTCCGGCTCGTATGTTGTGTGAAATTGTGAGCGGATAACAATTTCACACAGGATACAGCTATGACTATGATTACGGATTCTCTGGCCGTCGTATTACAACGTCGTGACTGGGAAAACCCTGGCGTTACACAACTTAATCGCCTTGCGGCACATCCCCCTTTCGCCAGCTGGCGAAATAGCGAAGAGGCCCGCACCGATCGCCCTTCCCAACAGTTGCGCAGCCTGAATGGCGAATGGCGCTTTGCCTGGTTTCCGGCACCAGAAGCGGTGCCGGAAAGCTGGCTGGAGTGCGATCTTCCTGACGCCGATACTGTCGTCGTCCCCTCAAACTGGCAGATGCACGGTTACGACGCGCCCATCTACACCAACGTAACCTATCCCATTACGGTCAATCCGCCGTTTGTTCCCGCGGAGAATCCGACAGGTTGTTACTCGCTCACATTTAATGTTGATGAAAGCTGGCTACAGGAAGGCCAGACGCGAATTATTTTTGATGGCGTTAACTCGGCGTTTCATCTGTGGTGCAACGGGCGCTGGGTCGGTTACGGCCAGGACAGCCGTTTGCCGTCTGAATTTGACCTGAGCGCATTTTTACGCGCCGGAGAAAACCGCCTCGCGGTGATGGTGCTGCGCTGGAGTGACGGCAGTTATCTGGAAGATCAGGATATGTGGCGGATGAGCGGCATTTTCCGTGACGTCTCGTTGCTGCATAAACCGACCACGCAAATCAGCGATTTCCAAGTTACCACTCGCTTTAATGATGATTTCAGCCGCGCGGTACTGGAGGCAGAAGTTCAGATGTACGGCGAGCTGCGCGATGAACTGCGGGTGACGGTTTCTTTGTGGCAGGGTGAAACGCAGGTCGCCAGCGGCACCGCGCCTTTCGGCGGTGAAATTATCGATGAGCGTGGCGGTTATGCCGATCGCGTCACGCTACGCCTGAACGTTGAAAATCCGGAACTGTGGAGCGCCGAAATCCCGAATCTCTATCGTGCGGTGGTTGAACTGCACACCGCCGACGGCACGCTGATTGAAGCAGAAGCCTGCGACGTCGGTTTCCGCGAGGTGCGGATTGAAAATGGTCTGCTGCTGCTGAACGGCAAGCCGTTGCTGATTCGCGGCGTTAACCGTCACGAGCATCATCCTCTGCATGGTCAGGTCATGGATGAGCAGACGATGGTACAGGATATCCTGCTGATGAAGCAGAACAACTTTAATGCCGTGCGCTGTTCGCATTATCCGAACCATCCGCTGTGGTACACGCTGTGCGACCGCTACGGCCTGTATGTGGTGGATGAAGCCAATATTGAAACCCACGGCATGGTGCCAATGAATCGTCTGACCGATGATCCGCGCTGGCTACCCGCGATGAGCGAACGCGTAACGCGGATGGTGCAGCGCGATCGTAATCACCCGAGTGTGATCATCTGGTCGCTGGGGAATGAGTCAGGCCACGGCGCTAATCACGACGCACTCTATCGCTGGATCAAATCTGTCGATCCTTCCCGCCCGGTACAGTATGAAGGCGGCGGAGCCGACACCTCCGCAACCGATATTATTTGCCCGATGTACGCGCGCGTGGATGAAGACCAGCCCTTCCCGGCTGTGCCAAAATTGTCCATCAAAAAATGGCTTTCGCTGCCTGGAGAAATGCGCCCGCTGATCCTTTGCGAATATGCCCACGCGATGGGTAACAGTCTTGGCGGCTTCGCTAAATACTGGCAGGCGTTTCGTCAGTACCCCCGTTTACAGGGCGGCTTCGTCTGGGACTGGGTGGATCAGTCGCTGATTAAATATGATGAAAACGGCAACCCGTGGTCGGCTTACGGCGGTGATTTTGGCGATACGCCGAACGATCGCCAGTTCTGTATTAACGGTCTGGTCTTTGCCGACCGCACGCCGCATCCGGCGCTGACGGAAGCAAAACACCAACAGCAGTATTTCCAGTTCCGTTTATCCGGGCGAACCATCGAAGTGACCAGCGAATACCTGTTCCGTCATAGCGATAACGAGCTCCTGCACTGGATGGTGGCGCTGGATGGCAAGCCGCTGGCAAGCGGTGAAGTGCCTCTGGATGTTGGCCCGCAAGGTAAGCAGTTGATTGAACTGCCTGAACTGCCGCAGCCGGAGAGCGCCGGACAACTCTGGCTAACGGTACGCGTAGTGCAACCAAACGCGACCGCATGGTCAGAAGCCGGACACATCAGCGCCTGGCAGCAATGGCGTCTGGCGGAAAACCTCAGCGTGACACTCCCCTCCGCGTCCCACGCCATCCCTCAACTGACCACCAGCGAAACGGATTTTTGCATCGAGCTGGGTAATAAGCGTTGGCAATTTAACCGCCAGTCAGGCTTTCTTTCACAGATGTGGATTGGCGATGAAAAACAACTGCTGACCCCGCTGCGCGATCAGTTCACCCGTGCGCCGCTGGATAACGACATTGGCGTAAGTGAAGCGACCCGCATTGACCCTAACGCCTGGGTCGAACGCTGGAAGGCGGCTGGCCATTACCAGGCCGAAGCGGCGTTGTTGCAGTGCACGGCAGATACACTTGCCGACGCGGTGCTGATTACGACCGCCCACGCGTGGCAGCATCAGGGGAAAACCTTATTTATCAGCCGGAAAACCTACCGGATTGATGGACACGGCGAGATGGTCGTCAGTGTAGGTGTTGAAGTAGCGAGCGATACACCGCATCCGGCGCGGATTGGCCTGACCTGCCAGCTGGCGCAGGTCGCAGAGCGGGTAAACTGGCTCGGCCTGGGGCCGCAAGAAAACTATCCCGACCGCCTTACTGCAGCCTGTTTTAACCGCTGGGATCTGCCATTGTCAGACATGTATACCCCGTACGTCTTCCCGAGCGAAAACGGTCTGCGCTGCGGGACGCGCGAATTGAATTATGGCCCACACCAGTGGCGCGGCGACTTCCAGTTCAACATCAGCCGCTACAGCCAACAACAACTGATGGAAACCAGCCATCGCCATCTGCTGCACGCGGAAGAAGGCACATGGCTGAATATCGACGGTTTCCATATGGGGATTGGTGGCGACGACTCCTGGAGCCCGTCAGTATCGGCGGAATTCCAGCTGAGCGCCGGTCGCTACCATTACCAGTTGGTCTGGTGTCAAAAATAATAATAACCGGGCAGGCCATGTCTGCCCGTATTTCGCGTAAGGAAATCCATTATGTACTATTTAAAAAACACAAACTTTTGGATGTTCGGTTTATTCTTTTTCTTTTACTTTTTTATCATGGGAGCCTACTTCCCGTTTTTCCCGATTTGGCTACATGACATCAACCATATCAGCAAAAGTGATACGGGTATTATTTTTGCCGCTATTTCTCTGTTCTCGCTATTATTCCAACCGCTGTTTGGTCTGCTTTCTGACAAACTCGGGCTGCGCAAATACCTGCTGTGGATTATTACCGGCATGTTAGTGATGTTTGCGCCGTTCTTTATTTTTATCTTCGGACCACTGTTACAATACAACATTTTAGTAGGATCGATTGTTGGTGGTATTTATCTTGGCTTTTGTTTTAACGCCGGTGCGCCAGCAGTAGAGGCATTTATCGAGAAAGTCAGCCGTCGCAGTAATTTCGAATTTGGTCGCGCGCGGATGTTTGGCTGTGTTGGCTGGGCGCTGTGTGCCTCGATTGTCGGCATCATGTTCACCATCAATAATCAGTTTGTTTTCTGGCTGGGTTCTGGCTGTGCACTCATCCTCGCCGTTTTACTCTTTTTCGCCAAAACGGATGCGCCCTCTTCAGCCACGGTTGCCAATGCGGTAGGTGCCAACCATTCGGCATTTAGCCTTAAGCTGGCGCTGGAACTGTTCAGACAGCCAAAACTGTGGTTTTTGTCACTGTATGTTATTGGCGTTTCCTGCACCTACGATGTTTTTGACCAACAGTTTGCTAATTTCTTTACTTCGTTTTTTGCTACCGGTGAACAGGGTACGCGGGTATTTGGCTACGTAACGACAATGGGCGAATTACTTAACGCCTCGATTATGTTCTTTGCGCCACTGATCATTAATCGCATCGGTGGGAAAAATGCCCTGCTGCTGGCTGGCACTATTATGTCTGTACGTATTATTGGCTCATCGTTCGCCACCTCAGCGCTGGAAGTGGTTATTCTGAAAACGCTGCATATGTTTGAAGTACCGTTCCTGCTGGTGGGCTGCTTTAAATATATTACCAGCCAGTTTGAAGTGCGTTTTTCAGCGACGATTTATCTGGTCTGTTTCTGCTTCTTTAAGCAACTGGCGATGATTTTTATGTCTGTACTGGCGGGCAATATGTATGAAAGCATCGGTTTCCAGGGCGCTTATCTGGTGCTGGGTCTGGTGGCGCTGGGCTTCACCTTAATTTCCGTGTTCACGCTTAGCGGCCCCGGCCCGCTTTCTCTACTGCGTCGTCAGGTGAATGAAGTCGCTTAAGCAATCAATGTCGGATGCGGCGCGAGCGCCTTATCCGACCAACATATCAGGGCGGAATGATCGCAATGAACATGTCGATGACAGAAAGAATAAAAGCAGGCAAGCTATTTACCGATATGTGCGAAGGCTTACCTGAAAAAAGACTTCGTGGAAAAACGTTAATGTATGAGTTTAATCACTCGCATCCATCAGAATTTGAAAAAAGGGAAAGTCTGATTAAAAAAATGTTTGCCACGGTAGGGGAAAACGCCTGGGTAGAACCCCCCGTCTATTTCTCTTACGGTTCCAACATCCATATAGGCCGCAATTTTTATGCAAATTTCAATTTAACCATTGTCGACGACTACACGGTAACGATCGGTGATGACGTACTGATTGCATCCAACGTTACTCTTTCCGTTACGGGACACCCGGTACACCATGAATTGAGAAAAAACGGAGAGATGTACTCTTTTCCGATAACGATTGGCAATAACGTCTGGATCGGATGTCATGTGGTTATTAATCCAGGCATCACCATCGGGGATAATTCTGTTATTGGCGCGGGTAGTGTCGTCACAAAAGACATTCCACCAAACGTCGTGGCTGCAGGCGTTCCTTGTCGGGTTATTCGCGAAATAAACGACCGGGATAAGCAATATTATTTCAAAGATTTTAAAGTTGAGTCTTCAGTTTAAATAAGCAAAATTGCCTGATGCGCTCCGCTTATCAGGCCTACAATTTCAGTGATCTACGTAGGCCGGATAAGGTGTTCACGCCGCATCCGGCATAAACTACGCTCGCGGTAACCCAGCCGATTACCGTTTGTAATCGATGGCTTCTGGCTGCTCCAGATATACGGTGGTTTGTGCCGGTTTTGTGCTGGCAATCACCTTGCCGCCACGTACCGAATAGCGCACCGGAACCTGACGGCGCAGCGCATCAAACCCATTTTCAGCCGGCAGGATAATCAGGTTGGCGCTGTTTCCGGCGGCAATGCCGTAATCCTGCAAATTCAACGTTCTGGCGCTATGGTGGGTGATTAAATTCAGGCCGTCGTTAATCTGCCCGTAGCCCATCAGTTGGCAAACATGCAGCCCCATATGCAGCACTTGCAGCATATTCGCCGTTCCCAGCGGATACCACGGATCGAAGACATCATCGTGACCAAAGCAGACGTTAATGCCGGACTCCAGCATCTCTTTAACGCGCGTGATGCCGCGACGTTTTGGATACGTATCGAAACGTCCTTGCAGATGAATATTGACCAACGGGTTGGCGACAAAGTTAATACCGGACATTTTCAGCAAACGAAACAGGCGCGAAGTATACGCCCCGTTATAGGAGTGCATTGCCGTAGTATGGCTGGCGGTGACTCGCGCGCCCATGCCTTCACGGTGCGCCAGGGCAGCAACGGTTTCGACAAAGCGTGATTGCTCATCATCAATCTCGTCACAGTGAACATCGATGAGACGGTCGTATTTTTGCGCCAGGGCGAAGGTTTTATGCAGCGACTCCACGCCATATTCACGGGTAAATTCAAAATGCGGAATCGCCCCAACAACGTCTGCCCCTAAGCGTAACGCCTCTTCCAGCAACGCTTCACCATTGGGATACGACAAAATCCCTTCCTGCGGGAAGGCGACGATTTGTAGATCAATCCACGGCGCAACTTCCTGTTTCACTTCCAGCATTGCTTTCAGCGCAGTCAGCGTTGCGTCCGAAACATCGACATGGGTACGCACATGCTGAATGCCGTTGGCAATCTGCCATTTCAGCGTTTGCCATGCGCGTTGTTTCACATCGTCATGAGTTAATAACGCTTTGCGCTCGGCCCAGCGTTCAATGCCTTCAAACAGCGTGCCGGACTGATTCCAGTTCGGTTGTCCGGCGGTTTGCGTGGTGTCCAGGTGAATATGCGGCTCCACAAACGGCGGTAAAACTAAACCTTGTTCGGCATCCAGGCTGTTTTCAGTTACGGGCATCACGCCGGATTGCGCATCAATGGCGCTGATTTTTCCGTCGTGAAAATGAATCTGCCACAGCCCCTCTTTGCCGGGTAACCGGGCGTTAATAATTGTTTGTAAAGCATTATTCGACACTGTTAGCCTCCACATGCGTCATTGCTGCTGTCGTTTTACGATTCAAAATCGGGTTAAGGATCAGATAGCTCAGCGCGCCACCTAATACCGCGTTGACCGGAACAATTCCCGGTAACCAGTGGCCTGCGGCAATCCCCAGCGCGACCGCCAGAATCGCCACCCAATTGACACTCATCATACGCGTGGTCGCAAAGTGCTCATAGCGGCGACGGTTCATCAGATAATCAGCGATGATCACGCCGCCCACTGGAGGAATAGCTGCCGAAAGGAAGGTCAACCAGCCGACAAAATTGTTATACAGCCATAATGCGCAGACCGTACCGATAATACCGTTAATCACCGAAAGGGTTTTGCTCGACATACCGGTAATGTTGGCGAAACCTAAACCCGACGCATAGAGCGCGTTATCGTTGGTGGTCCAGATATTCAGCCCCAGCACCACAATCGCAGGCAGCAGCAGGCCCTGAGCAATCATCACATCAGAGATATCCGCCATCCCCAGTGCCGCCGCGCCCGCTGCACCGAAAATAAACATCAACGAGTTGCCGAGGAAAAAGGCCACCATCGCCACCAGCACCGCCAGTTTGGCATTACGACCAAACCGGACAAAGTCAGCGGTGAGCGTGCCCGCACTGATAAATGACCCCACAACCAGCGCCAGCGCGACATTGAAATCTAACGGTTGTGCGGGAACGACCGCTTTTAATGCGTCCAGGCCGCCCATGCCGTTAACGGCCAACCACACGGAATAACCGCCAAGACAGGCGATAGCCGGAACCGCAATCACCGAAAGAACTGTCAGCGCCGAAATGCCAAAGAAGACGGTGACGGTCATCAGTAAACCGGAGACGGCAATCAGCAAATTAATATCCAGCCCGGTTGCCTTGCCCACCGGAATAGCAAACATCGCCACGCCAACGCCAAACCAGCCAACCTGGGTGCCGCCCAGCAGCAGTGAAGGCAACCATGAGCCTTTAACACCAAACGAGAAGCGAGCAAGAAGATGGGTGGTCAGGCCGGTTTTTGCGCCAATGTAACCAAGAAATGAAGTGTAAATACCGAGGAGAAGATTACCGATGAGAACTGCGAGGAAGAAATCATGATAGCTAAGACCGGTTCCGAGAGTGCCGCCGGTCCACATACTGGCGGAAAAGAAGGTTAATCCCAGCATGACGAACGTCAATGCCAATACCCCTTTCCGCGCCGACTGCGGGACTGGCCCCTGGCTAAAGTTGTTATCTTGCGACACGAAATTCCCCCTTTTTGCTGTTTGAAACCCAAAAAATCCGCCGCATTCTATTCATCTGAAGATAAAAAGCAATCGTTTTCGTAGGGGAATATATTTTTTACATGAATGAGTGCAAAAAGGCGGGGGAAACTTATCTGTGTAAAAACAGTAGGTAGGCATGATAAGACGCGTCAGCGTCGCATCAGGCATCTGCGCATGGTGTCGGATGCGGCGCGAGCGCCTTATCCGACCTACGGTTCAGGCCTGTAGGCATGATAAGACGCGTCAGCGTCGCATCAGGCATCTGCGCACGGTGTCGGATGCGGCGCGAGCGCCTTATCCGACCTACTCTTCCATCGCCTGGCGGATCTGATCCAACGACGCCGGATCATCAATGGTCGTCAGATCCCCAGGATCGCGTCCTTCGCAAATCGCCTGGATCGTGCGGCGCAGCATTTTTCCGGATCGCGTTTTTGGCAATTGCGAGACAAACCAGACGTGCGCCGGGCGGCCAAAGTTGCCAATCTGGCTGTCCACCAGCGCCATAATCGCCTTCTCTTGCGAGTGCGCCACCTCACGGTCTTCCAGACTGTCGCTCTCTTTCGGAATGACAAACGCCACCGCCACCTGCCCTTTCAGCGCATCTTTCACCCCAACCACCGCCACTTCGGCAACGCCCGGATGACTGGAGATACTCTCTTCAATCTCACGCGTCCCCAGCCGATGCCCGGCAACGTTAATCACATCATCAGTACGCCCCAGGATAAAGTGATAGCCGTCAGCATCACGGATACCCCAGTCAAAAGTGGCGTACACCGGACGGGAAAACAACGACCAGTACGTCTTCACAAAGCGGTCGTCGTCGCCCCAGATGGTCTGAATACAGCCTGGCGGCAATGGCCCCTCCACCACCAGCATCCCTTTCTCATTGACGCCACACGGTTCGCCGGTGACTTCATTGAGCAACTGCACGTTATAGCCATACATCGGCACGCCGGGGCTTCCCAGACGCGTCGGCCTGTCATCCAGACCGCGAGCAATCGCCATAATCGGCCAGCCGGATTCGGTCTGCCAGTAGTTGTCGATGACCGGCACATCCAGCGTATTGCTCACCCAACTGGCGGTCGGCTCGTCCAGCGGTTCTCCAGCCAGATAGAGCACTTCCAGCGACGAAAGATCGTGTTTGCGAATTTCAGCGGTAGGGAATTTTTTCAGCACGCGAATGGCGGTCGGCGCTGAGAACATGCGGCTAACCTGATATTTCTCGACAATTTTCCACCACACGCCGCAGTCCGGCCAGGTCGGCAATCCTTCGTAAACGATAGTCGCCATCCCCGCCAGCAGCGGCGCGTAAACGATATACGAATGCCCTACCACCCAGCCGATATCCGAAGCACAAAAGAACACGCCGCCCGCTTTGCCGCCAAAAATGGTGTCCATCGAGGTCGCCAGCGCCACCGCATATCCGCCGACATCACGCTGCACACCTTTAGGTTTGCCGGTCGTGCCGGAGGTGTAGAGAATGCAGGAGGTTTCGTTGGATTCCAGCCATGCCACCGGCACCCGCGCGCCGATGTGCTGATGGCGCAACGACGCGAAATCGACATCCCGCCCGCTAACGCGCGCCATTTTCGCCAGCCCGCGATCCACCAGTAAAACGTGGCGCGGCTGATGCTGTGCCTGACTTATCGCATCGTCGAGCAATTTTTTATACGGAATGATTTTACCGCCGCGCGCCCCGGCATCAGCCGAGACAATCAGCACCGGTTTAGCGTCATCAATTCGCGCCGCCACGCTGTGCGAGGCAAAACCCCCAAACACCACCGAGTGAATAGCACCAATGCGCGCGCAGGCCAGCAGGGTAATATGCGCTTCGGCAATCATCGGCATATACACCAGCACCCGATCGCCACGCTGCACGCCCAGCGAGCGCAGCATTGACGCCACCGCATTCACTTCGTCATGCAGTTGGCGGAAGGTAAAGGTACGCTCTTCCTCTGTTTCCGAAGAGACGGCAATCAATGCCAGCGCCTCTGGCTGTTTCTCCAGCCAGCGGTCGATAGCGTTGTGACACAAGTTGGTTCGGCCTTCACAAAACCAACGGGCAAACGGCGGGTTGCTGTGGTCGAGCGTTTGCGTAAAGGGCGTCTGCCAGTCAATACGCCGGGCCTACTCGGCCCAGAACTGCTCCGGTTCGTTAATCGAACGCTGATAAAATTCGCTAAAAGACATAATGCTCTCCTGTTGAACTTACGCCTTACCGCCGTTTACTTAAATGACGTACAGGTCGAGATACTCATTGACCGGCATCTGTTCCAGGCGAGTTCTGTCGAGAGAAACCTCCAGAATGCGCTGCTGCTGGCGAGTCGGGAACTGGCGCGCGAGATTGATTTTGAATTTATCGACCAGCTTCGGAATGCCATCCTGACGGCGGCGAGCATGACCAATTGGGTACTCCACCACCACTTCTTCAAATCGCGTGCCGTCGGTGAACTCAAGGGTTATGGCATTGGCGATGGCGCGTTTTTCCGGGTCGTGGTAGTCAGCGGTAAACACCGGATCTTCAAAGCAATTGATCTTCTCGCGCAGGGCGTCGATGCGTTTATCTTGCGCAACGTTGTCCTCGTAATCTGCCGCCGTTAAGCGCCCGAACAGCAGCGGGATCGCCACCATGTACTGAATGCAGTGGTCGCGGTCAGCCGGGTTATTGAGCGGCCCTTTTTTGTCGATGATGCGAATACAGGCTTCGTGGGTGCGAATGGTCACTTTTTCGATATCCGCCGCCGTTTTGCCTGCTGCCTGCATCTGTTCATAGAGCGTCATCGCTGCTTCAACTGCCGTCTGGGAGTGGAACTCCGCCGGGAAGGAGATTTTGAACAGCACATTTTCCATCACGTAAGAACCATACGGGCGCTGGAAGCGGAACGATTCGCCTTTAAAGGAGACGTCGTAGAAGCCCCACACAGGCGCAGTCAGGGCTGACGGATAACCCATTTCGCCGGTTTTCGCCATCAGTGCCAGACGTACCGCGCGGGAAGTAGCATCGCCCGCCGCCCAGGATTTACGCGTACCGGTGTTCGGCGCATGGCGATAGGTGCGCAGCGACTGACCATCTACCCACGCCAGCGAAACGGCGTTGAGAATTTCCTCGCGGGTCAGGCCGAGCATTTCGGCGACCACGGCGGTGGAAGCCACTTTCACTAACAGAACGTGGTCGAGACCAACGCGGTTAAAGGAGTTTTCCAGCGCGATGCAGCCCTGAATTTCATGGGCTTTGATCATTCCGGTCAGCACCTGTTTCATGGTCAACGGCGCTTTGCCGCTGGCGACCGCGTTGCGCGAAAGCCAGTCCGCCGTTGCCAGAATGCCGCCGAGGTTGTCGGAAGGATGCCCCCACTCCGCCGCCAGCCAGGTATCGTTGAAATCGAGCCAACGGATCATCGCGCCAATGTTAAATGCCGCCTGGACGGGGTCGAGCTGAAACTGAGTTCCGGGAACGCGCACGCCGTTGGGTACGACGGTGCCGGGGACAATTGGCCCCAGCAGTTTTTTACAGGCCGGATATTCGAGAGCTTCCAGACCACAGCCGAGCGTGTCGAGCAGGCAGTAATGTGCGGTGTCGTAGGCTACTCTGGAGCTGATTTCGTAGTTCATCACGTAATCGACGATATCAACGATTTCACGATCAAATTCCGGGCGAATATTGTTGATTTGAACTGACATTGGGTACGTTTCCTTATTGTTATTCGTAGAGGTTTACTGGCGCTTATCCAGCGCGACAAACTGGCGGTCTTCCGGTCCAACATAATTGGCGGAAGGACGGATAATTTTGTTGTCCTGACGTTGTTCGATAATGTGCGCCGCCCAGCCGGTGACGCGGGCGATAACAAACAGTGGTGTGAACATCTCGGTGGGAACGCCCATCATGTTGTAGGAAACAGCGGAGAACCAGTCGAGATTGGGGAACATCTTTTTGCTCTCCCACATCACCGTTTCCAGGCGATCGGCGATGTTGTACATCTTCAGCGAGCCGCCTTCCTGCGAGAGCTGCTTTGCCACGCGTTTGATCACCTGGTGGCGCGGGTCGGCGATGGTATAAACCGGATGCCCAAAACCAATGACCACTTCTTTGTTTTCCACCCGCTTACGGATATCAGCTTCGGCTTCGTCCGGCGTTTCGTAGCGTTGCTGGATCTCCAGCGACACTTCATTCGCTCCGCCGTGTTTCGGCCCGCGCAGTGCGCCAATCGCGCCAATAATGGCGGAATACATATCAGAGCCAGTGCCCGCAATCACCCGGCTGGTAAAGGTGGAAGCGTTAAACTCGTGTTCGGCGTACAGCACCAGCGAAATATGCATCGCCTTTTCCCAGCTTTGCGACGGCTTTTCGCCGTGCAGCAGATGCAGGAAGTGACCGCCGATAGAGTCGTCATCGGTTTCCGGCTGAATGCGTTCGCCGTTGTGGCTGTAGTGATACCAGTAGAGAAGAATCGAGCTAAGTGACGCCAGCAGTTTGTCGGCAATATCCCGTGCGCCAGAGACGGTATGCCCCTCTTTTTCTGGCAGCGTGCAGCCGAGCGCGGAAACGCCGGTGCGCATAACATCCATCGGGTGTGACGCCGCCGGTAAGGCTTCCAGCACGGTACGCACGTTAGCCGGTAAACCACGCAGGGCTTTCAGTTTCGTTTTGTAGGCGGCGAGTTCGTCACGGGTTGGCAGTTTGCCGTGGATCAGCAGATGCGCCACTTCTTCAAATTCACAATGTTCCGCCAGATCAAGAATATCGTAGCCACGGTAATGCAGGTCGTTGCCGCTTTTACCCACGGTGCAGAGCGCCGTATTGCCCGCCGGAACGCCGGAAAGTGCCACCGATTTTTTCGGTTTAATGACATGGGTACTGTTTTGCAGGATCGTTGTGTCGCTCATATTGTCCTCGTCATTGTTATCATTTGTAGGGTCGAGATTGTTGTCGGATGCGACGCTATGCGTCTTATCCGACCTACAGTTCAGTTCACCTCGTAGGCCTGATAAGTCGCGTCAGCGGCGCATCAGGCATCGGTTGTCGAATACAACCAACGGGCGTTTTTATTTCACCTGACCACGGGCAAACAGGTCGTCGAGATTCTCTTCGTACTGGTAGTAGTTGATGCTTTCGTACAGCTCGTTGCGGGTCTGCATGGTGTCGATGACGCTTTTCTGTGTGCCTTCCTGACGCAGGATGTTGTAGACATGTTCAGCGGCGCGGTTCATGGCGCGAAACGCTGAAAGCGGGTAGAGCGCCATTGCGACATGGGCGCTGCGTAATTCGTCGGTGGTAAACAGCGGTGTTGCGCCAAATTCGGTAATGTTGGCGAGGATCGGTACCTGCACCGCATCGGCAAACTGGCGATACATGGCGAGTTCGGTAATCGCCTCCGGGAACAGCATTTCGGCACCCGCTTCAACATAGGCCTGCGCACGCTCGATCGCCGCATCCAGCCCCTCTACCGCCAGCGCATCGGTGCGCGCCATGATCACAAAATCAGGATCGGTTTTCGCATCCACCGCCGCACGGATCCGATCCACCATTTCCTCTTTCGAGACGATCGCTTTGTTCGGGCGATGACCGCAGCGTTTCGCACCAACCTGATCTTCAATATGCAATCCTGCCGCACCGGCTTTAATCATCGATTTCACGGTGCGCGCCACGTTAAAAGCAGAAGAACCAAAACCGATATCCGCATCCACCAGCAGCGGTAGCGAACAAACGTCGGTGATACGGCGAATGTCAGTCAGCACATCATCAAGAGTAGAAATACCGAGATCGGGCAGCCCCAGCGACCCTGCCGCCACGCCACCGCCGGAGAGATAAATCGCCTGATATCCGGCACGCTGCGCCAGCAGCGCATGGTTAGCGTTGATAGTGCCAACAATCTGCAATGGATTTTCTTTAGTCAGTGCAGCGCGAAACGCTTTACCTGGAGAGTGTAGAGACATAGCCCATCCTTTGTTATCAACTTGTTATTTGCGTTGATAAAGACAAAGCAATGGGTGTGCCACAATTGCCTTAATAAAATTAAACATTTAATTTCAATGAGTTAAAGATAAATTCATGAAGTAATCCGCAAATATGCGTTTCAGTTAACGTTTCAGGCAATGTTTCACCGCGTTTCATTGCAACAATTATGAAACAAGACTAAACCCAATATTCGGTTTCTTAACTTTGCGGTGCGCTATGGCACATCCACCACGGCTGAATGACGACAAACCGGTTATCTGGACGGTATCTGTAACGCGCCTGTTCGAGCTGTTTCGCGATATCAGCCTCGAGTTTGATCACCTGGCGAATATCACCCCTATCCAGCTTGGCTTTGAAAAAGCGGTGACCTACATCCGCAAGAAACTGGCCAACGAACGGTGCGACGCCATCATCGCTGCTGGCTCTAACGGCGCATATCTTAAAAGTCGCCTGTCAGTGCCAGTTATTTTGATTAAACCGAGCGGCTACGATGTGTTACAGGCACTGGCAAAAGCCGGAAAACTCACCTCTTCTATCGGTGTTGTCACCTATCAGGAAACCATTCCAGCGCTGGTGGCGTTTCAAAAGACCTTTAATTTGCGCCTCGACCAACGTAGCTACATCACCGAAGAAGACGCCCGCGGGCAAATCAATGAGTTGAAAGCCAACGGCACCGAAGCGGTGGTCGGCGCAGGGCTGATTACCGATCTGGCAGAAGAAGCCGGAATGACCGGAATTTTTATCTATTCCGCCGCCACCGTGCGCCAGGCATTCAGCGATGCGCTGGATATGACGCGCATGTCGTTACGCCATAACACTCACGATGCCACCCGCAACGCCCTGCGTACTCGTTACGTGCTGGGCGATATGCTCGGTCAATCACCACAGATGGAACAGGTGCGGCAGACTATTTTGCTGTATGCCCGCTCCAGTGCGGCGGTGTTGATTGAGGGGGAAACGGGGACGGGCAAAGAGCTGGCGGCCCAGGCGATTCATCGGGAATATTTTTCCCGCCACGATGCGCGACAGGGCAAAAAGTCACATCCGTTTGTTGCCGTTAACTGCGGGGCGATTGCCGAATCGCTGCTGGAAGCGGAGCTGTTTGGCTATGAGGAAGGGGCGTTTACCGGCTCGCGACGCGGAGGACGCGCCGGGCTGTTTGAAATCGCCCACGGTGGCACGCTGTTTCTTGACGAGATAGGCGAAATGCCGCTGCCGTTGCAGACTCGGGTGCTGCGGGTGCTGGAAGAAAAAGAGGTCACCCGCGTCGGCGGGCATCAGCCTGTTCCGGTGGATGTGCGGGTCATTAGCGCCACTCACTGCAATCTGGAAGAAGATATGCAGCAAGGGCAGTTTCGCCGTGACCTGTTTTATCGGCTGAGTATTTTGCGTCTACAACTGCCGCCGCTACGCGAGCGGGTGGCGGATATTCTGCCGCTGGCGGAAAGCTTTTTGAAAATGTCTCTGGCGGCACTCTCTGTCCCTTTTTCTGCCGCATTACGTCAGGGATTAGAGACCTGTCAGATTCTATTATTGCACTACGACTGGCCGGGCAATATTCGTGAACTGCGCAATATGATGGAACGACTGGCGCTGTTTTTAAGTGTGGAATCGACGCCGGATTTAACGCCGCAATTTTTGCAGCTGCTACTGCCGGAACTGGCGCGCGAGTCGGCGAAGACTCCCATTCCAGGCTTGCTGACAGCACAACAGGCACTGGAGAAATTTAATGGCGATAAAACAGCAGCGGCGAATTATTTAGGTATCAGCCGGACGACGTTCTGGCGGCGGCTGAAAAGCTGAACTGCCGAATGCAGCGCGAACGCTTTATCCGGCATAAATTTCGATAGATGATGATCACCGATAAACTAACGCATCGGGGATGTTTACATAGGATTCAGAATTACTTCTTCTTATAAATATTTGCCGTGCCGTGGATCTTATTGTCAGTTTGACCAGAGGTCAGTACCAACACATCAGCCCCTTTTTCATCGGCTTTTTTGATCAAATCTTCTTTCGCATCTGCGGTCGACATTTCATTACTGGTTGAAATATCACCTATTTTTTCATATTGCGATGCAACCTTTTCAAATTCCGCTTTGGTCATTAATTCTGCGGCATAGACATTGGTAACGGCAAACGCTAACGCACCGACTAACATTTTAGAGATTATTTTCATATTACGGCTCCAGAGTTGTTATCACACTATCACCCACCCACATTATTGGGTTGATTAATAATTAGTTCAGTCAGGGCATAAACGCCAGTAACCGGAAATAAGACACTTTGTGATCTCTCTCGCACCCGATTATTTTTGGTAGAAATATGATGAAGTTACTTCACTTATTTATGGATGAAATCACTATGGATCCTTTGCACGCCGTTTACCTGACCGTAGGATTGTTCGTGATTACTTTTTTTAATCCGGGAGCCAATCTCTTTGTGGTAGTACAAACCAGCCTGGCTTCCGGTCGACGCGCGGGGGTGTTGACCGGGCTGGGCGTGGCGCTGGGCGATGCATTTTATTCCGGGTTGGGTTTGTTTGGTCTTGCAACGCTAATTACGCAGTGTGAGGAGATTTTTTCGCTTATCAGAATCGTCGGCGGCGCTTATCTCTTATGGTTTGCGTGGTGCAGCATGCGCCGCCAGTCAACACCGCAAATGAGCACACTACAACAACCGATTAGTGCCCCCTGGTATATCTTTTTCCGCCGTGGATTAATTACCGATCTCTCTAACCCGCAAACCGTTTTATTTTTTATCAGTATTTTCTCAGTAACATTAAATGCCGAAACACCAACATGGGCACGATTAATGGCCTGGGCGGGGATTGTGCTCACATCAATTATCTGGCGAGTCTTTCTAAGCCAGGCGTTTTCTTTGCCCGCTGTGCGTCGTGCTTATGGGCGTATGCAACGCGTTGCCAGTCGGGTTATTGGTGCAATTATTGGTGTATTCGCGCTACGCCTGATTTACGAAGGGGTGACGCAGCGGTGAGCAGATAATTTACTCTCTACGTAATCAACCTGATTTGCCGAATCCCAACCATCGGCGATGATAGCCCCCGTAATGCGTGGTCCTTATTTCCGATAAGTTTACTTGAGTCTTTAGCTTCCCATTTCAGCCTACTCTCCCCTGTGTGGGCTTTTTCATTGGTCTGACCCGTCCTGAATAGCCAAACAATGGCAATGTTCCACTTTGCAGGGATGATAATAAGGGGATCTGATTCAGAAGAGTTTTGAAAAGTTGGACCGCCATCGAGGCCTCGAACCCCGTACCATACAACAATCCTGGTTGTCGTCTGCTCTTCCTGATGAGCTAATGGCGGTTTTTGATATGAGCCTTACAGCATATTTTCTGTCAGGCTTGAGTGCGATGCGTAAGATACAGAAAAGCCCCCACACAAACATGATGGAATTATGATTTTTTTCATATGAATGTCAACCCACACATTCACAAAACATCTGTATGAGAACATTTTTTATACACCATATAGCTGCGAAACCACTGCTGGTGCTTTTTTAAGCGAAACTTCGTCGATCACAACAAAATATCGGCGAAAAAGGAGGGGAATGCCATTTGGCATACAGATATACAGATGAAATGATGACCTGCTTTGCGATTCACTCTCTGGTGGAATAACAACTTGCAGGTGGCTCTCTTAAATAAAAATAAACGTCGCAGATAATAAAGCTCTGATTAAACCAGACACTATCAGAAATCGCTCATAACTAACGTGTAAAGTAGTAGAGTTAATTTAACAATCTGAATTTACGCTATAGGTTTACCACTACTTTGATATTATTTCGCTCTCCTTAACTAAAAAGTTAAGGAGAGCGAAGTTAATATGTTAAACCACAGGATATTTATTAATTTTTTTCAGTCTGTTAGTGTGCGATTATCGATAACAAAACGATATTTCACATCACCACGCAGCATTCGCTCATAGGCTTCATTAATTTGATCGGCCCGAATCATCTCTATATCAGCCACGATGCCATGTTCGGCGCAAAAATCGAGCATCTCCTGAGTTTCTGGAATGCCGCCAATCATAGAACCAGCTATCGCGCGGCGTTTCATGATCAGGTTGAAAACTTCCGGCGATTTATGCGGTGTCGCAGGCGCACCAACCAGCGTTATGGTGCCATCGCGCTTCAGCAAGGTGGTAAAATCGTCGAGATTATGTGGCGCAGCTACTGTATTCAAAATGAAATCGAAACTCTTCACATGAGCCACCATCTCATCGGCATTGCGTGAGTTAACAACTTCATCGGCCCCCAGGGCTTTTGCCGCTTCGCGTTTTGACTCAGAAGTGGTAAATGCCACCACATGCGCCCCCATCGCGTGGGCCAGTTTAATCCCCATATGTCCCAGACCGCCGATGCCGACCACGCCCACTTTTTTACCCGGCCCGGCCTGCCAGTGGCGTAGCGGCGAGTACGTGGTGATTCCTGCACACAATAAAGGAGCCACCGCCGCCAGCTGCTCTTGCGGGTGACGAATACGCAGAACATATCGCTCATGAACGACGATCTGTTGTGAGTAGCCTCCCAGAGTATGGCCCGGTTCATCCGGTGTCGGCGAGTTATAGGTTCCGGTCATGTGATCACAGTAGTTTTCCAGCCCGTCTTCACACTCTTCGCAATGTTTACAACTGTCGACAATGCAGCCGACACCGACCAGATCGCCCGGCGCATGTTTTTCTACCTGATCACCAACGGCTACCACGCGCCCCACAATTTCATGACCCGGCACGCAGGGGTAAACCGTCCCCGCCCACTCCGAACGGACCTGGTGGAGATCGGAATGGCAGACGCCACAGTAAGCGATTTCGATTTTGACATCATGCGGTCCCGGTTCACGCCGGGTGATATCCATCGGTTCAAGCGGTTGTTTAGCGGAATATGCACCAACAGCTTTGATCTTCATTGTGTTTACTCCTGATTAGCTATGTGTATTTGACGATGCCTGATATGTCATCGCGGCAAAACGCGTCCATTGAATATAGCCAATATTTAAACCACCCGATCCAGCCCTAACATGCCGCGAGCCTGAATGAAACAGAGCAGCAACGTTCCCCATAAGGCGAGCGCCTATAAGTGTGATATTTGCTATCCGTAAAAGACAAAAATCGGCAAAACTGATGATATTTTCACGTAGACAAATAGTTATCTACACAACGTCAATAAGGGCATATTCTTCAAAGATAATGTCCATTTCTGCCGACACACTCATACTCAGGCCGCCCCACTCCCTGGGGCTTAAATCTCTTACTGTTCTCCGTTGCAGACATATCAAGTTCGTATCAACCTGCCACACTCCCCCACACCAGTTGCCCTTTATGGAACGTCGCCGTTCTCGGCGAAATACGCGCCACCGCCTCGGCGGAACAGGAGGCGTCCACCAGCACAAAACTGGCGTCATCCTGCGCTTTTGGCCACACGCGCTCGCCTTTTTCATTTAGCGGCAATACATCACCGGTGGCTAAAAACAGCGAGCGGGATAAATTCTGTTCGTTAGGGCGAATATAGAGCTGCGCGTACAGATTGGCTTTTTCCAGCATGTCGCCCAGGCCGTAGGGTGACCAGTGGTCGATAACGCTGTCGGTGCCGGTCATCACTTTTACGCCTTTGTCGTGTAGCTGTTTGAGCGGCATATGCAACGTGCCAATCGGCACCGTCGAGGCGATAGAAATTTGCTGCGCCACCATCCGGTGCGCCAGTTTATCTACCTGTTGTTCGTTGAGCGTTGCCAGCGCAAAGGCGTGGCTGATGGTCAGCTTGCCCTTCAGTTGCGGCGTTTTCTCCACCGTTTCAACCATATAATTGATGGCTGCCACGCCTGCCGGCGTGGTTTCGTGCAGGTGAATATCGACGCCTTTGTCATAGTCCAGCGCAATCTGGAACATGGTGTCGAGGGATTTTTCCATCGCGCCATCAACACTGGTCGGGTCCAGCCCGCCGACGTAATGTGCGCCTGCCTGCATCGCTTCGCGCATCAAAGGTTCTGATTTCGACAGCAGCAAACCGTGCTGCGGGAAGGCGACGATCTCACACTCGAAGCCCGTCTGACGTCGCGCCAGCACCGCCTGCAAATTTTGCAGATTTTTCAGGCCGGAAACCGGTTCGATATTGCAGTGGCTGCGGGCAATAGTGGTGCCTTTCGACTGCAATAAATCGATCAGTTTTTCCGCCCGTTCCTGCGTGTACGGTTGCAGTTCCGGCAGCATTTTCTGCTCGAGTTTGATCATGTCCTGGATAGTGGTGCCTGCCGGACGATTGAGCGAGCGCCACGGCCCGCCGTAGAAGGTTTTGTCGAGATGAATATGCATATCGCGGGTGGTGGGCAGCATCAGCTTACCGCCAGCGTCATAGTGCGGCAGCGTGGCGTCCGGATGCTGCTTGTTCTCGCGCAGGGCAACAATTTTACCGTCCTGAATCTCCACGGTCTGGCGCGCCGTGCGGGTCTGTACCGCCACGCCATTTTCGTAGTCAAAACCGGTTTCCAGCAGCACGTTATCGAGATAGTAATGCGGGTCAGTGATTTTCATGGTGTTGTTCGCTTCGCAGTTTAGGGTGCCAGCTACCCCCGCATGGGCGAGCGGCACTGAGGTACCAAACAGCGCGGCGGCGGTGACCATCTTACCGCTCTGGCTCAGAAATTCACGGCGGCTATTGTTTTCTTTCATCTTACGTCCTTAGGTTTTAATAATATGGGTGCCCGTTTCGCCGCGTAGCGCCGCAGGCAGGCATTCCGGCGTGGTGATAATCACTTCTTTGCCGTCCTGTTCCAGGAACGTCAGGCTGGCGATGATTTTTGGCAACATGCTGCCAGGTGGGAAATGCCCTTCCTGCATATAGCGGGTCATGGTGGCAATATCTACGCGATCGAGCGCCTGTTGCTGCGGCTTGCCAAAGTGGATACAGACTTTTTCGACGCCGGTGGTGATCACCAGAATGTCGGCGTGAATTTCGCGGGCCAGTAGCGCGGTGGAGAGATCTTTGTCGATAACCGCGTCCACGCTTTGGTAATCTCCCGCTTCGGTGCGCACCACAGGAATTCCACCGCCGCCCGCGCCAATCACCACAAAGCCTTGTTGGATCAGCGCCTTAATGGCAGGTGCTTCGACAATACGTTTCGGTTCCGGCGAGGCGACCACGCGGCGATAGCCCCGTCCGGCATCTTCAACAAAACGCCAGTCAGGGTTTGCCTTTTGTAGTTCGTCACGCTGGCTTTCACTAAAGAATGCGCCGATGGGCTTGGTGGGATGGGCAAAACCCGGATCGTTTTTATCCACTTCCACCTGAGTCACCACAGTGACGGCTTTTTTCTCGCCGTGACGCGCCAGTCGGTTGTTCAGCGCCTGCTGGATCAGATAGCCAATGCCACCTTGCGTATCCGCCACACAGTTCGCCAGCGGCGTTAAGGGCAGCCCTTCGCGCTCGTGGGCAATCTCCGCGCGGCGTAAATCCAGCCCGACCTGCGGCCCGTTGCCGTGGGTCAGCACAATTTCGTAATCGGAAGCCAGCATTTCCAGCACCGTATCGGCCACGGCTTTCACCGCCTCCGCCTGATGCTCAATCGACTGGCTGGCGTTATCTTTGATAATGCTGTTGCCACCAATGGCAACGACCACAAGTTCTTTCATGTTGTTATGTCCGCGACAGAGGGTGATGGGGTTATGACCAACGCCAGACTGCCTGATGCGCTACTCTTATCAGGCCTACAATTCTCGGGCCATTAGTAGGCCGGATAAGGCGTTCACGCCGCATCCGGCAGAGACAACGCGTACTTTGCAGGTCAGACGCCGTAACGTTCGCACCAGCCAAGAATGGCTTTCTCGAAGCAGGCGAAGGGTGGATGCACAATGCCCGCGCCAATCATGCCGACGCCCGCATCTTTATGGGCAATGGCGGTGTTGATCACCGGCAGAATGCCGCTGCTACCCACGCGGGTGATGTCGATTGCCGACGGCACGCCCATAAAACCGAGCAGCGGAATGGTGACGCTGGGGTTTTCGCCAAGGGTGATTTCACGCATCTGACGGGAGAAATCGATAGCCTCTTCCACCGTGCCGCCCACCAGCGCAACGATCGCGGGCGCGGTCGCCATCGCAAATCCGCCGATACCGTAGGTTTCGGTGATGGCGCTGTCGCCGATATCCAGCCCCGAATCTTCCGGCTTATAACCGGCAAACATCGGGCCGATGACCTGCTGCGCCGGGCCGGTAAACCATTGCCCCGGCAGGCCGCTGACCCGCAGGCCGAACTCGACGCCGTTACGCGCCATGGTGGTCACCACGGTGCTGTATTCAATGCCGTGCGCCGCATCCATCGCCGCTTTACACATCGCCATCCACGTTGGGCCGGAGAAGTAATCGCTGCTGGCGACAAACTCAAACACTTCGCGCTGTTGCTCAACGGAATAACCCGCCTGAATAATCCCCGGCGTCAGCGCCTGAATCAGCAGCGTCGTCCCGGCGTTATTGCGGTTATGGCACTCATCGCCCATATGCAGCGCCTGCGCCAGCATTAAGCGCAGATCGATCTCGCCGATAATTTTCATCGCGTCACGCAGCATTGGCCCCTGCACATCGCGCATCCAGTTGAGGCGGTCAATCACGCTCTGATCGTTGGCACCCATACGCAAAATCTTCGCCATCTGCTCGCTCATGTTGGTATAAGCGATGTTGCCGTAGGTTTTGTTTTTCATGATGTGCATAAACATCGAGGCCGAGGTGACGCCCGCCATCGATCCCACACAGTCGTGTTCGTGGCACGGCGAGAAAGTGATCTCCCCGGAAGCCGCCAGCTCAGCCGCCTCGTCGAGATCTTTCGCCAGTCCTTCAAACACCAGCGCTCCGGTGACCGCGCCTTTCATCGCGCCGCACATTTTTTCCCAGGTGACCGGCGGCCCGGCGTGAAGAATGGTTTTCGCCGTCATGCCCGGCACCACGTTAATCGCCTGATCAAAGCCGATTAGCACCGGATGCGACTGGATAATGCGCTCCAGCGCCTGCTGATTCGCGGAGGCGATTTTGTCCGCCAGTGGCGAATCGGCAATATTATCCAGTGCCTGCACCACCTGCATATTGCCCTGCCCCGGCGGCGTCCAGTCGAGTTGGGTCACTTCTACATGCTGCTTTTTCAGATCATCGCTAAACATGGCGATACCGACGTTAATAACGTTCAACGGTTGGCTAAACAGTGACTGGCTCATCAGGCTTCCTCCCCTTTGCAGATAAATTCACGCGCCAGCAATCCGGTATTGGTGCTGCTGCTTGCCAGAATTACCCCGGCATCAAGCAGCATCTGGCTTTGTTGTTCTAATGATGGCGTATCGAGATCGGTGCCCAGCACATAGGCGAGAATGATCAACTCGCGTCCTTCGGCAGCGGCGATCGCTTTCGCTTCTTTGATCGCCTCGATGGTGGAACCGACCGGATCTTCATGCGATCCAAATCCGAGCACAAAATCCATCACGATCACCGCCACTTCTGGATCGCGCGCTTCTTCGATCAAGCGACTGATACGGTTGGTCGGGTCAATCATTGGATGCGGCTTGCCGTTGGTGAAGTCATCATCGCCAAAGTCGAGGAAGGTGTGTTTGATGCTGCGGTTGATATCTTGCAGGCGGAATTCAGGATCGGGCTGGATATTGCTGTAGACATCGCCATGTTTTTCCATCACTGCGAACAAGGTTTCGTCACACAGCGTACCGCCGCAGAACAGACCACGAATGTATTTCTGCTGCGGTTGCAGACGCGCGCGCACATCCGCAATCAACGGCTGGTTAAGCGTATGCAGATCGAGATGTTCTTGTTTCACGCCGGAGAGCATCACCGCTTTCAATGCCGCCTCTTTGCTGCCGCGAGCAAACTGTAGCCCCTGCTCATCCACTGGCGTTTCGCCACGACCGAGGAAGCAGGCCACCACTGGCTTGCGGCAGGCGCGTGCGCGTTCCAGCACTTTGCGGGCCACCGCAGGCGCAGGCGGTTTGGAGATAAGCACAATGATTTCAGTTTGCGGATCGTTTTCCAGCATGCTGATGGCATCGAGCATCATCAGTCCGCCGATTTTCTCGCTCAGGTCGCGCCCGCCGGTGCCGATCAGTTGTGAAACGCCGCCACCAAATTCATGGATACGGACGCTCAATTCCTGGCTGCCGGTGCCAGATGCGCCAACAATACCGATGTTGCCGCGACGCACGGCGTTACCAAAGCAGAGCGCCGCGCCGTTGATAATCGCCGTGCCGCAATCTGGCCCCATCATCAGCAGCCCTTTTTCATGGGCCAACTGTTTGAGCGCCAGTTCATCTTCAACTGAGACATTATCGGAAAACAGCATCACGTTGAGGTCATTTTGCAGCGCCTGACGCGCTTCGCGAGCGGCAAACAGACCGTTGACCGAAATCACTGCCAGGTTACTTTCCGGGATATGCTTTTTGGCGCTGGCAATAGTGCCGTAACGCGCCTCGTGCGAGCCGCTTTGCGCTTTGGTGTTGAACAGTTCTTCAATCTCCGCCAGCAACTGCTCGTTGTCCACACCCGATTTACCATTGATGACAATCATCAGGTCGCCGTTTTTCGCCTGCTCCAGCTCCGGCGTCAGCAGTCCTAAATTCTTCAACACGCCTTTGTTCATTTCGGTCGCCATCGCCACAAATGCCTGCTCGACGCCGTCGAGTTTATTTGCACGCGTGGAGATAGACATCAGCGAGACAGAATCAAAATAGGTATTCGGTTTAATGACTATTTTAACTGACATAATTCCCTCCGTAGGTTTGACTCAGCGCACAACCATCGGCCATGCCATACAGCATGTCGCAGCCGGAACTGGAGCCAATATGTTTAATTTTTTCTATTGCCTGAGTTGCGTTCCCAGGGATGTCATAAATAATGTTGTGAATAAAACGATGAATATTTTCCCGGCAGCGTTGTTGTAATGCGGCTTCCAGCGTGATGGCACTTAATAACGTGGTATTATTTCTGCCGCGTTGCAGGCCGAGATAAAATTCCTCTTTGTATTTTTCCGCCGGATGTCCGGAAATAAATAAAATAAGTACCAGTCCGGTCAGATAATCATCGGCTGATGGCGTAAGGCCAATCCCTAACCCCATCATACTGGCGACTGCTGAGGCGATATTTTGTTTATCGTTTACGGCCTGAATAACTGCCCGTCGTTTAATATGTAGTTCTTTATTTAACGCCTGATAAAACGGATTATCGCCGCGATAATTAAACAGGGTTTCATTTTCCCCCAGGTGCTGATGAATAATGTCGTACCACTGTTGCCAGGCGATAAGGTGAAAATTCACAGCGGTCATTTGCAAGGTTGGGGACAGCCAACGCTGGCAATGACTCATCTCTATATGATGATGTTGACCAATCGTAATGCCTTGATCGTCAAACTGAACCTTATCACCATGCCGGAACAGACCATTAAAGTGAGTGAGTGCCAACCGACAACTGTTAGGCGCATTGTCGTACTCTTCACAAAGCAGCGTCAGCAACTGCTGGCGAGCCGGGAGTGCGATATTTACCGCTCTGGCAAAGACCTGTTCAACCTGTCCTTGCCCCCGCTGCGCCAGAAAATCAGCATCCGCAGTTAGCGCCCACACACACCGTTTTTCTGGTGTGTTGATAACAAGCCTCCCGGTTTATGCACCTGCGGCGATCAGCAACTGCGCAATCTCTTCAAAGCCCCGTTCCCGCGCCAGTTCCAGCGGCGTTTTGCCATATTTATCGGTCAGATGCGGGCTGGCACCGTGTTCCAGCAATAACTGGACAATCGCCTGCTGTTTAATCCCGCCATCATTAAGCACAATCGCTTCCAGCAACGGTGTCCAGCCAACATGGTTAGTCTGGTTAACGTTAATCTCCGTATTTGCCAAAAGCTCTTTTACAATACTTAAATGGCCTTTTTCACAGGCAGGCGTCAGGCCGACACCGCCAAAACGGGTTACGCAATTAAGATCGGGTTTAGCCGGTAAAATAATTCGTAGTAGCGTTAAATCATCGTTCAGACAGCTAATTAAAAAAGGATTTAAACAGGTATGATCTTGCTTATTAATATCCGCTCCGGCATCAATTAATGCCTGAACGCAAGCATATTGCTGATATAAACTTGCCAGCGTAATTGCCGTTTTCCCCTGACGATCGCAGGTATTAATATCGACACCCAGCGCAAGGCAGGTTTTTACTTTATCGATATCACCCTGTTGCGCAGCCAATAAATAGTCGGCAGGTAGATTTTTTATAGTCATTCACATTCCCCTGGTTTTTGTGGCTGTTTTCGATGAATTGAGAATAGCAACGATAATCTGATAAAAGAACCCGCTTAAATTTAATTCGCCGTATTTCGCCTTTTTGTTGAATGATGTTCAACAATCTTTTCGCAGTGTGCGGTAGTGCAATATTTGTTTCTTTGACCCGATACCCTTTCACTCAATCAGGTTTTATTTCTCTATAGTCTGCACATGTAAGAGTAGCTTTTGTCCATGTCTAACCAGAGGGGAACAAGATGAACGGACTCACGGCAACGGGTGTCACCGTCGGTATTTGTGCAGGGCTTTGGCAGTTAGTGTCTTCACATGTCGGGCTCTCTCAGGGATGGGAATTATTAGGAACCATTGGCTTCGTCGCCTTTTGCAGTTTTTATGCCGCAGGCGGCGGTAAATCGGGGTTTATCAGAAGTCTGGCGGTTAATTATTCCGGGATGGTGTGGGCATTTTTCGCCGCGCTGGCTGCCGGTTGGCTGGCCTCGGTGAGTGGGATTTCTGGGTTCTGGGCGAGCGTGATTACTACCGTGCCTTTCTCAGCGGTAGTGGTCTGGCAAGGACGTTTCGGTTTATTGTCTTTTATTCCCGGAGGCTTTCTCGGCATGACGCTATTTTTTGCCAGCGGGATGAACTGGACGGTGACATTACTGGGTTTTCTGGCGGGTAACTGCGTGGGGATAATTTCAGAATATGGAGGACAAAAATTAAGCGAAGCGACGACTAAACGCGACGGGTATTAAAAGTTATTCAAAAATGATTATCTATCTTTAACCGATACCTCTACAGTCATGGCTGGAGAAATTCATATTCGATAATGGCGGGAATGGTTTAATGAACTCAATTTTTACCGAAGAGAATCTGTTGGCATTTACTACCGCTGCGCGTTTTGGCAGTTTCAGTAAAGCCGCAGAAGAGTTGGGTTTAACCACTTCCGCCATTAGCTACACCATCAAGCGAATGGAAACAGGGCTGGATGTGGTGCTGTTCACTCGCAGTACCCGAAGCATTGAGTTAACGGAGTCCGGGCGTTATTTTTTCCGCAAAGCTACCGACCTGCTGAATGATTTTCACGCCATCAAACGCAGCATCGATACTATTTCGCAGGGTATAGAAGCACGGGTGCGCATTTGTATTAACCAACTGCTTTATACGCCCAAACACACCGCACGCTTATTACAGGTACTGAAAAAGCAGTTTCCAACCTGCCAGATTACCGTGACGACCGAAGTGTATAACGGCGTCTGGGATGCGATTATTAATAATCAGGCGAATATTGCTATCGGCGCACCCGACACGCTGCTGGACGGTGGCGGCATTGATTACACGGAGATTGGCGCGATTCGCTGGGCTTTTGCTATCGCCCCGGATCACCCGTTAGCCTTTGTGCCGGAACCCATCGCCGAAAGCCAGCTGCGTCTCTATCCCAATATCATGGTGGAAGACACCGCGCATACGATTAATAAAAAAGTGGGCTGGTTGCTGCATGGGCAGGAGTCGATTCTGGTGCCAGATTTCAACACCAAATGTCAGTGCCAGATTTTAGGTGAAGGAATTGGTTTTTTGCCGGATTACATGGTTCGCGAGGCGATGGAGCAATCCCTGCTGGTTACCCGCCAAATCCATAATCCGCGCCAGGATTCACGCATGTTACTGGCGACCCAGCACTCTGCCACCGGTCAGGTGACGCAGTGGATTAAAAAACAATTTTCGCCAAATGGCATATTAACGGGGATCTATCAGGATTTACTGCATCGGGAGAATTAATCGCTGCCAACCTCCCGATGCGCTGTGAATAGCGGTTTACATCAACCACCTGCTTTCATTACCCATTCAGAGATAAATTTATTACCCGGTACTGGCGGAGAGTACAAATAGCCCTGCAAAAAGTGAACGCCTTTACCGATCATTAAATCCGCCTGCTCCTGGGTTTCTACCCCTTCCGCCACGATACTCAGACCAGGCTTACGCGCCAGTTCGACAATATTGTCCACAATATGACCGGATATTTCGTCCACGCTCGCCATTTGCACAAATGACTTATCGATCTTAATAAAATCGACCGGGAACGCCTGCAAGTAACGATAGGTCGCATAACCCGTACCAAAGTCATCCAGCGCAAAAGTAATATTGTGCTGATGAAGGCTGTCAAATATCGCTCTGGCTTCTGGCGTTACCGGAATAGGATTACGTTCAGTCAACTCAAGAACCAGCTTGATTTTATCGTTACCTAATTTCTTAACCAGGTTCAGACACTCTTTTTCAAATCCCGCAGCCAAAAAACAGCCCGCCGAGACGTTGATACCAATATGGAAATTGTCCGGCAGCAAATGTTTTACCGGCATCAGAATATCCGCAGTCTGTTTCATCAGCTGGCGAGTCATTATGACAATAAGACCGGATGACTCCGCCAGAGGAATAAACTGATCCGGTGGGATCATTCCCGTTTGTGGATGTTCCCAGCGGACAAGCACTTCACAGCCCGTCAGTACCCCAGTCTGCGCGCAGAAAACCGGTTGGATCCACGGTTTAAACTCGTGGTTTTCCAACGCCAGACTGATGGCTTCAGGCGTGACGATATGGTGATAGTGATTATCATTAATATATTTGTGACTATTATTACCCGTGGCGGATATGATCTCCGGATTGTACTGAAAGAAAATATCCCGCCAGAAAGTAATATCGCTCTGAATCCCCAGTTTCTCAAAGAGCTGTTTCTTTTGATGTGAAATGGTCTTTGCACTGCGATTTCTGTACTGTGATATTTCTGTTACAGACATTCCCTGCATCAGCAGCTTGAGTAGCAGTCGTTCTTTCTCGGATACGCTACCAGGCAATGACAAATGAACCGTTGTACCGAACTCTTGCAGAAAAACACGAAAATCACATGAATTCATGAACACACCTTTTATCTTTTATCGCTGTTCAGTATGAGTGATTACCTGTGGATTCCTGAGCACACATAAGGGGTAACCATAAACATTAGCGATGCCATACGTATAACATCCCACATCACTATCAAGAAGATTATCTTTACCTCTGATGCTCGCTCAAAAACAGTTACGCTAAATACCTTAAAAAGGTAATCACAAGTCAAACTCAGGAGATAATCACGCAAGAATGCAATATTAAAATTCAGATACTCATTTTTGGTAATAAAGAAGTAGTTGGACTATTTCGATATTTATAATTTCCCACTACGTATTGACGTCCATTCATGAGTAAAGGCGCATTATATGAATTTAACAATCCAGATCAACTGAAAATACCTCAACCTCATAAACACATAGCGTCAACATTCAATGACATAATGAGTAAAGATGTTGGTTATGCATACACGTCATTACTCTATGCTAATCCCTTAACAACCTGCTTTTTAAGACTGAATCCATTCAGCAATAGATAGCCAACATTATAACAATGACAATAAAAACAATATTTAAAACAATCAATAAAATATCAGACACAGACAATTAAACCTTAAACAACAAACGGTTACATTGATTTTGGTTGATTTGCGCTACGCGTTTCCCATGAATAAAGCGTCATTTCAAATTAGCACCAATATTTACATTAAATAAGACTAAGCTTATTGAACATTCACAACAGTCCAAGCGTAGGTTTTGGGCTTCAATAGTTCTTTTCTTTTTTATTATCTGTTGCCTGGCAATCATCAATCGATACTAAGGGCTTAACTGTACACAGATATAACGTATCAAGAGGTAAGAGAAACCGCGCCATATGCAGACATGGCGCGGTTTTATGCAATAACAATCACGCGTCCGGGAACATCACGCTATGGCCCGGCGCTTCACGATGGAGATGGATAAAGTTAAGGTGCCGCTCGTACTGGTCGAGAATATCGGTGATCACCTGCTCTTTGCTGTAGTCCATCAGGTCGTTGCCCTGGCTGCCTTCTAACAGGAAGGTTTCCAGCCGGTAGTAGGTCGATTTCCCGCTACGTGCGCGGTAGGTAAAGCCCGGCACCGAATATTGCTGTGACCAAATCTGATAGACAAAGTTTTGCTCTTCGCCCATATGCACCAACAAATCCAGATGCCCCAACTGTTGTCCCTCTTCCGGCGGCAGGTTTTTTAGCTCCACGTACGCGCCGCGCAACCGCAGTTCCTGCGCCACTTCTTCCATTGCCGGATAACAGACCGTCTCCATCATCTGTTTAGTGTAACGCGTGCCCGGATAATTCATCAGGCGCGAGAGACGTTTTTTCCAGCTCAGGCGATCCTGAAGCCCCAGCGGTCGCGGCGCGGTATCGCGGTTGGCACTTTCACGGCGGTAATCTTCTACCTTCAGAGATTTATACAACCCCGCCATCACGAAGAAGATCACAAAGCTGAACGGCAGGCCCATAATCACCGTGGTGTTTTGCAGCGCGGATATCCCGTGGGTCATCAGCATGCCTAGCGTCAGCAGGCCAATCGCCACCGACCAGAAGACGCGCAGCCAGCCGGGTGCGTCGCTGTTGATATCTTTAAGCTGCGAGGTGAAATTCCCCAGCACCAGCGCACCGGAGTCCGCCGAGGTCACATAAAATAGCAGGCCAGTAATGGTGGCGACGGAGGCGCTAAAGGTAAACGCCGGATACTGCGCCAGCAGGCTGTAGAAGCCGCGCTCCGGATGGACCATCGCTTCCTCGGCAAATGCCGCGCCGCCGTGGATGATTTCATACAGCGCGCTATTGCCGAATACCGAGAGCCATAACAGCGTGAAGGTAAACGGAATAATCAACGTGCCCAGCACGAACTGGCGAATGGTACGCCCACGCGAGATACGCGCCAGGAACAAGCCGACAAACGGCGACCATGCCACCCACCATGCCCAGAAGAAGAG
>ERZ791671.294-NODE-294-length-44259-cov-4.01595_pt1 | contig 44259 bp, 49 predicted proteins | sample MGYA00510052_ERZ791671 | MGnify/ENA primary metagenome ERZ791671 (study PRJEB30046, sample SAMN00715231) | human gut metagenome | study: EMG produced TPA metagenomics assembly of the A metagenome-wide association study of gut microbiota in type 2... | reverse complement strand
CCGAATGGAACGGCACACCGCACATGGGCACCCGTTCTTTATTGCCGCCGGCCCGCCCCGTCAGAGTCAGATCCAGCTCCCGTGATGCCGTCAGGGCATCGTCAAAAAACATTTCATAAAAATCGCCAAGACGGAAAAATAGTATTTTATCTTTGCATTGTTCTTTGACTTCGAGATACTGTTTCATCATCGGAGTCAGTTTTGGCGTATCAGGCAAAATATCCCTTACACATTGGATTCGTGTACTATGTGGCCTTTGAGTACCCATGTCTGTCCTTTATCGACCATGACGGGTACCGTATCGCCAATGGCCGCTGAACCATCATTTTCCCAGATAATCATCTTATTACCCGTCGTACGGCCGAACCAGTGATTCATATCATTTTTCGTCGGCCCCTCTACGATGACATCATAAACGTGGTGTTCCATGGCCTGATTCTTTTTCAGACTGTACACGTTTTGCACGTCCATGAGCCGCTGCAGACGGCTGCTCTTCACTTCCTGGGGAATCTGGTCTTCCATGGAGGCCGCCGGCGTACCTGTCCGCGGAGAATACATAAATGTATAAGCCATATCATACTGGCAGCGTTTCAGGAATTGGAGCGTATCCATAAACATCTCTTCTGTCTCGCCGGGGAAACCGACAATGATGTCTGTCGTCAGCACCAGATCCGGAATGCGTTTGCGGGCATACTCCACCAGATCCATATAATGATCCACTGTATAGCCGCGGTTCATTTTTTTGAGCAGGCCATCGTTTCCGCACTGGATGGGAAGGTGCATATGATTGACCACTTTATGGCATTCAGCGATGGCATCGATGGCATCGTAATTCATGTCCTTGGGATGACTTGTCATATACCGGATCCGTTCGATGCCTTCTACTTCATCGACAGCCCGGAGCAGGCTGGCAAAATCGTCATGGCTGGACAGGTCTTTCCCATAGGAATTGACATTCTGGCCCAACAGAGTAATTTCTTTGTATCCTGCATCGGCAACGCGCCGGACTTCTTCCACGACAGCCTGGACCGGACGGCTGACTTCCCGGCCCCGTACGTAAGGAACGATGCAATAGGTACAGAAATTATTGCACCCGTTCATGATGGGGATCCAGGCGAAAAATTTCTGGAACCGTTTGGCCGGAAGTTCATGAAATGCCGGCTCATGCATATCTGACGCCAGATAATGTTCTTTTTTCTGTTGCCGTTCTTTAATGAGGTCGATGAGAGTGTGGATATTATGCGTCCCGATGACCAGGTCAATATGGGGAGCCCGTTTGAAAAGGCGGTCCTGCCATTCCTGTGCCATGCAGCCCGTAACGGCGATGATAAGGTCCGGATTCTGATCTTTCAAATGCTTCAGTTCACCGATTTTTCCCAACGTCTTATCCTCTGCCGTTTCACGGACACAGCACGTATTCAATAGAATCACGTCCGCCATCGAAAGCTCGTCCGTCTGATGATAGCCCAGTTCTTCCAGCTGTCCTGCATAATGTTCGGAATCGCTCTGATTCATCTGGCAGCCGTAGGTCTGGATAAAATAAAATTTCTCATTCTGCATCATACTATATTCCTCAGTTTCTTCGTATTGGATAGGGTATCTTGGATTTTTACTTTTACACTCCATAAGGTCACAATCCGCATAACTAAGCCATTTGTTAGAATATCGAGTGCTTATTAGTGCTTATAGAACAATACTGGTGTCTATCGAGTGCTTAAGGAACTCATAGAGTCCCTTGCGATGTATACGCCAGTGTGTACCTATTTTAAATGCTTTCAGTCTTCCATTATAGCATAGGTCATAAACTGTTGAAAGAGGTACACTCAGCATTTGAGATACTTCTTTTGGTGTGAAGGCTATCTGTCTGTCCCATTCATTAGATGGCGTAGACAAAAAATCATCAACATCAAGTTTTAAGAATGTTTGGGTCTTCAATGGTCGTTTCAGCTCCTTTAGTGCAATAAAGGAAATCTTAGTAGACTAGAGAACCTTATAAAACCTATAAGAATATATAAAGAGAGATTTTAGGAGATAATCAATAATCATCAATCATTATCCCTTAAATCTCTCTTTGAAATCTTAGTAGACTTATGAATAGAGTATAAAGATTAGATTCTCGAAGGCTACGTCGAGATACGAATAGTACTACTATATACTTTTTGTCCCTTTATCCCTTTATTGGAACAATTATTAGTTTGTTTATACGTGCCACAATTAATTCTCTCTAAGTTTCCTTATAGCCTTTATGCACTTATTATTATTCACATTATCCGTATGATTAGGCAAGACAGACTCACAAAGCCAGTCTTCCAATTGCTCTGCTGTAATCTCTGTCAACTGCCTATCTTCATCAACATCCATATTCTCCAGAAAATAAGCTACGCCAATAGTCAATGCATCCAATCTATCGTCATGACTCAGTGCGTTCTTTTCCCGGCAAAGATGTGTCATTTGATATATCAAAGAGTAATGATAGTCTTGCATGAACACTTTATAGTCCTGTTCAACGACTGGCTGATTCACAATCAGTTTATGTCTCATCATGACAGGTTCCAGTGTGTCTATCATTCGTGCTTCCTTTTGTCCCCTATTTACCACTGGCTCAATACCACAAGGATGAATACGATTAAATATAGGTGTCATCAACTTAGTGAACATACCGTCCCCAAAGTTATCTTCCGGGACAACAACATCTACATCCCAGAACTTAGCACGATTGGCCAGCTGTGTTAATGTCATGTCTGAATAACCTTCTTTAAATCCACCCATATCCATAAGGAACAAATAACCATTCAGGTACTTAATGATTGCATAGACTGTTTCGTCTGTACCTCTACCACTAGGGTCTACGGCCATAATAGTTGTCTGATAGGGCATTGTTTCTTCACTACGTGACAGCTCACAATAGTAATAATCACCAGCCATAGCAGTACATGGTATGTCTTTTAACAGCTGTTCCCTCCCTTTGGCCCATGACCATTTCAAGCTGGATTCTTTCATGTCCAGAGAGGTAATAATAAGGTCTGATACCTTCAATGGGTACTTTTCCGCATCAGACAACCGAGTATTAAGCATGAACTGGAGAGCAAAGCCAGCTTTACCATAGGACAGGGAACGTTTAGCAATTTCGTCTTCACTGAATCGTTTAGGGTCTGTTGGTTTCCCTTCCAGCTCAGGATTAGCCATTAATTTATCATAGATAGATGGGGCCAGCGTATTGCCATAATGGTCTTCAATTTTTGATATCTGTGGATACAAGACAGGCCAGACACGGACAATATAGCCACGGTCTTTCAGAACGTTATACAAACTTGATTCTGTCTGTGGTGTCCCCAGATAAATGATTTGTCCCTTAGGTTTTAAGATAGCATCAAATTCCTTTACGGCCTCTGATAACTTATCACGCTGTTGCTGTGTCGCTGAGTTCTTAGGTACTTCTACGTCATCGGCAATCAGCAAATCAGCACGAGTACCCGTAATCTGCCCAGTGATACCAATGGACTTAACAGAGGGAGAAATATCAGGTACAGTACCACCAACATCAAAGATATTCTGTGTGTCTAACTGGTCTTTAGAAGCTATCATGTCCAACAAAAAAGGAAGTGTATGTATAATACGTTTAATAAATCGAGCATTCGCATCTGCTCTGTCCCCAGAGGCAGACACAATCAATGTCTTTAGTTGTCTGTCCTTCCAAAGTCTCCAGACAACATAGGCACATGTCAAAAAGGACTTAGCTACACCACGGAACCCCTCGATAATGATACGGTCTGCTGGGGGATTCTGTAGGTAGTTGGCAATATCTATCTGAATCGGTGTGGGCTGAGGGAGATCAATAGACTTCCAGACAATATAGACAAAAGCCCAGAAATGTTCTTTTGCTTTTTCAATATCATCTTCACTCCATATCATCCTACATTATCTCCTTTAACCAATTCCATAAATTCAGGTATCCTAGAGGCTTCCTGCGTTACCTCTTTGACTCCTTCAATCTCAACGGTTGTATTGAAATCATTGTCTTTCAAGAATTGTCTAACCTTTGCAAGGAATGCCGGATTCTTGCGCTGTTCTTCATCTTCCAGTCCTTCCAGTAGTGCCTGTACTTCTTCTGTAGCTAATCGGTCAATCAATTCCTGTGGAATGTTAAAATTAGCCATTTATCATCATCCTCTCTCCATACTACATACTTTTAAATCTTTGTGTGTCTTCCCAAATACAATGATTGCACTAGGGAAAGGCGCACTGTTCTTACTGTCTCCAAATTTCAAACGTCCTTTGATGAAACGAATCTCCGAGGCTTTCATGGCGTATTCATGCCACCACTTTGTGTCTGTTCGTGAAGGTACGAGGCAGACAACAAGTGCCTCTGCTTCCATGGCTTTCTTCATCCATGCTCCTATTTTTTTTCCATAGGGTGGATTCATCCAACAGACACCCTGCCAGTCTTGAGCTAGACCATCATCAAGGGGTGAAAAGAACTTAGGGCATTTTGCATTTTCAGAGGTAGCACACACATCTATATCAAAATGAAATTCATCATCTAACATATTAAATAAATCTTGTGGTGTCTCCCACACTTCATTTTCACTGCTGTATAAAACCTTATTTATTGCCATTACAATCACCTTTTAAAAATAAAAATAAGCCCCCTAGTGATTATACCTAGAGGGCTTTAAAAACGCCTTACAGGGGCATACAGAGCGATATTTCACCGACTGCATCCCCAAATAAGAAGACCACCTGCAACAGACCACGCCAGTTTATTTTGTCGTTCCTTCACTACCAGTTTGTGCTTCAGGGAGTCCATTTGCTCTGTCAACGTCTTTAAAGATGTTTCTACTTCTTTCAATAAGCTCTCTGCTTTCTCTGAGCTTTTCTGCGCTAACAGCATTTGACTCTTGCAGGTCTCCAACTCGTTCCTCAGCTCTACCAACTGCTTCTTGTCCGTACTGGAGTTCTGTTCTAATATCTGCAAGTTCATCTCCAAGCTGTCTATGTTCATCTTCAATTCGTTGTATTGTGATAGTGTCATTGTGATCGTCTGCTGATTTGTCTGCGGATAGGTAGTTGTAGACGCAAAAGAGACAGAAGATAGTGAGACAACCAATAATGCAGACAGCAACAATCTTTTCAGCATATTTGATTTTATCTTCATTCATTCCCTACTCCTTTTTTCTAAGTTTTTCTCAATCTTATCTGCTTCGTCTTTTAATCTTTTAAAATCAATAATTTTATCAACAATTTCTGTATCTATCATATCCAAGCAAGCTAAATGAAGGATAAACATATGGTCATCCATTTTATTAATCTCTTTGCAAAGTTGCTTGCGTAGGTTCTTGTACATATCTTACAGCTCCTCATACCATTCATTCATATCAACATTAGTATCTCCAATGTATTCCTTATCACTCCACTGCCAACCTGCTACGTGCTTATCAGGATACGTCTGAGCAAACCCATTGTATCCACGATAATCTGCAATCCAGTATGATACATAATCAGCAAGCAAATTAGGCTGAATAGAGTTTTCCATGTAGTCTGTAAACTTCAAGGAAGACGAGTAGATACCTGCTCTGAATCCAGCTTCATTACATTCTACGATAAAGGCTGAGCAGATTGCTGTTGTGTCTATACCTTCCTCGAAGCACTCAGGGTCTTCACAATCAAACCAGATACCTAAAGGTGGTGTAGAATATCCAGACAAAAGCATGATAGCTGTCTCTGCTTCCTCTCTGGCCCTTTCAGGTGTCGAAGCATGAGAATAGACATAGACACCCCACTTCAGGCCACGTTCAATACACTGTTCTACATGGTGTCTCCATGTTTCTTCTTCAGTACATCCTTCAGATATCTTGACAATGGCTCCATCGACACCTGCATCAACTACTGCATCATAATCTATGTCTTTCTGCCAATAGGATACGTCAATAACTTTACTGGCCATCTAAAGAACACCACCTTGTTTAATAACAGTATAAAATAAACTCAGGATAATACATTGCAACCATATAAAACAAAGAATAGCTGTACAGGTATCTTTATCATTTACTCGTGTGTGTAGGACAGTAGCAACAATGAAACACAAAAAGCAAATGTTGAGTATAACAGAAAGGTTAATCATCCAGTTTGTCATCCTCCTTTTCCACATGTTTTTCTCTAGCAATCTGTGCCAAAGCATTTCGTATAAAATTAGGGATATAGTGACCATACCCCAGTTTGTCTATGTTCTCTAAGATACTCATGGCCTCTACAATAGCATAGGCCCCAATGAACATCGTGCGGATCATATGTGTATGCATAGCACTGTCCAGTAAGACACCCAGACCAATGACTAAGAACATGACAGCTTTTTTACAAAGTCCTCTCGTAGCAATGGCACTCGCAAAGGAGTGTGATTTACAAGATGCAACCATGCCAGTCAGTATGTCTAAAGACACAAGAATGACAAGGGCCTGTATCTGGTCATCCACACCCCCTACAAGTGTATTGAACGCTAACCAGAGGATAGAAAAAAGACAGCCAATCTTTACTTCTGTGGCTGTCCATAAGTTCCATATTGTGTTAATCATATTAGTTAGCGAACCTCGTTTCATTTTTCATCATCCTTTTACTTTTCTTTGAGTTTAGCATGATCAATACGAGCGTTAAGAAACATGATATATTTTTTCATACACTTAATTTGCTGTTGCATCAAGTATATTTCTGTTCCATCAAGGTTATCATAATGCTCTCCCACATATTTAATAAGTTTGTCCCATTTAGTTTCTAATTTCGCACGTTCATCCATCATGCGATAAATATAATCTTTCATTATTCAGCCCCCTTCTTCCCCACACAATCTCCATTGTCATCAACCATCCAGCCCATATCGTCAAGCACCTTATCAATATTCTCTTTGTATTTTGGGAATTTTGTGATAACTGTGTTGTACTTTAGCTTCTGTAAAATAATCTGATAAGCCAAATATTTAGCCATCTATTGTCTCACCACCAATCAGCATATTCACGGCATCTTCTAGTGAAGTCACACGTTCTACTATAGTAGGATTTTGAATTGTAGTTGTTGGTTTAGAAAACACAAATCCTTTTTCGTTATCAAAGGTAACAACATCTCCTACGTCACATTCTTTGTTTGTTACATCAACCCAGTATGTCTGGGGACTAAAAATAGTTGATAACTGTTCCATAGGCATTTCAGTTTCAAATATAAAAATAACTTCTCCGTATAGAAGCTGTGCAAATCTATTCATGTTAAATATCACCACCATATTCTATATATATCCATCCAGGAGAACCATAATTATTTCCTGCGGCACCACCAGCACCACCGTTACCATAGGAGACTGCACTATTCGATCCATTAAGTGCTTTTCCGCCTTGTGCCAATATACCTAATGCACTTGATGTTCCCCCATCGTGTGGATAGGAATTACTTTTTCCACCCGCACCACCCACACCAACAACAATTGTATATGTAGAGTTAGGTGAAACAGAGACGGTATTTATTACTAAAGCACCAGAACCACCTGCGCTATTAATACCGACTACTCCTTGATAACCACCACTACCACCCCCAGCAACAGTAACCCTAGCTGTCGTTACACCAGCAGGACATGTCCATGTATATGTACCCGGTGAGGTGTAAGAATCTTTATGATATGGTGATTTACCAGAAGACAAAATAGCAAACTGTGTACCTGATGATTCTTTCACCCTACCTAGTGTTGCTCTGTTATCAGTAGTACTCCCTAGGGGCATATATACATGCACACCATCTACTATTAAATGAATGTATGCATTTCCTGCCTCCGTAGTCGTTGAATATATTTTAGCAGTTTGTTGTGTCGTTCCTTTTTTAATATATAATTTCTTTGCTAACTCTGCCATCTTATAACACCCACATTTCTGCACCATTAGGGAAGTGCAAATGCCCGTCAGCCCCAATACCAATATATTTAAAAGGGGTGTCGTTGACAACCACCTTGACATTACCACCACGACAATAAATACAACCATAACTTTGTTCTATCCATAACTGTGTACTTTCTGTACCATTTTTAGTAGCTGGAATATTAATAAGTTGTCCGTACTGTGTAGGCTGGTTCTTAATTACCTGTTCTGTATAATAGATACTGCAAAATCCTAACTTATTCCATCCTTCATTAGAGACATCAGAAGGTACATAGTTAGTTGGATAGGTATGCATACCATCCCAAAGTGTAATAGGAGTTACACCATCCCCCCACGAGCCATCCGCTTTCAATACTTTATTCTGCTGTCCTGCTAGAGGTTTTGGAACTTTACCACCATTTCCGTCAGCTGTTGCTGTGGCCCCTTTAAAATCCTGAAAGACACCTGCGGACTCTGCGGCCTGTGTAGCACTCTGGGCGGCATTGGTTTCTGCGGTCTTAGCATTACTAGCACTCTTAGCAGACGCACTAGCAGATGAACTGGCACTGTTGGCGTATGTACCTGCTTGTGTCTCAGAAGCCTTAGCATTCGTTTCGGACGTTTTAGCATTACTAGCACTCGTAGCAGATGCACTGGCACTGTTAGCACTCTGGGTAGCACTGTTTTTTGCATTAGTTGCCTGTGTAGTCGCTGTATTCGCTTGTGTCGTTGCGGTACTTGCTGACGTTACGGCTTCCTGTGCTTTTGTCTTGCTATATAATGCCCAACTCCGGGAACTCTGTGTTTTCCCTGTCGCACTTTCTGTATCTGCCTGATTATCTGGTGAATCCGTAGACTCAGCCCACTTCTTAGCAGACTGATTAGATGTTTCAGAAGCACTGGCACTAGAAGCACTCTGGGAAGCTGAAGTAGCCGCACTGGACGCACTGTTTTTCGCATTGGTCGCCTGTGCAGTCGCCTGTTCTACCAGTGCTGTATTCTGAGACACAAAGCCCCCCTGTACCGTTTCCATGTAGTGCTTTGTTACAGCATCCTGTGGTTCTTTAGGATCAAAAACATCCGTAATTCGCTTATTCAGGGCAGACCATATAGTTTCTTTATCACTCGTTACAGATGTAGCAAGAGCATTAGCAGTGATATAGTCCTGCTGTTCTTCCTGTAAATGGAGCATCTGAGCATCTTCTGTATTCATGTCTTTAGCAAGCAGGATAGAACCATCATTCCATGTAATGATTCTAGCTGTTGTGGTTTCGCGATAAATAATTAAATGTTCAGACACACTAGGAACAGTCACTAATGTGATTGATAAATCATCTACGGAATAATCAACACCATACGTTAATGCTGTTATTGTATTATCCTTGTGAAGGATAGACACCTTAATAAATTCTTTTCGCAAATACGGAAAAGGGAATGAGTATGTCTTTACAGAAGCATCGGTAATCTCATACTCTACTCGTGTCTTAAATGTATTCACGTTTATACACATCCTTTCATCTATTTATTTGGTAATCCACTTAATTTAGATAGTGTCTCAATAGCTTGTGTGTACGGAATGAAATCAGGGATAGGAGCTAGATTCAATAAGGACTTCAAATCTCGCTGAGAGCCTTTATCATGCGCTAGTCTCCAAGCAGACATAATAGGTTTCCATGTCATGTCATAAGCCGTATCGACTGCTGGTAACTGCTGTACTGTATTGCCTATAAAGTCCCCTACATCTTTAGGTGGATTGTTACGGTACTGTGTAACTGTCGTTCTGATTGTAGGTGCGCCTGTGCCTGATTCATACACATCATTAATCATAGATGCAGGAGACAAAAAACCAGAACGCAAGAAAGCGGCCTTTGCTAAAGCCCTATCATTCAGATAGTTTTCCTTTACGTACTCTGCGACCTCTGTGTTACCCATTGCATATAAAGCACCCATACGAGCGGCATTACGAGCGGCAAAAGCACCTAAGTTTGTTGCCATGGAAAGACCAAAAGCAACTGCATCCTGTAACTCATGCTGTTGAAAAGCACGCATGAACTGAGCATTATTAGACCTAAAGTTAAAATCCTTGAACATCATAACCAAGCGTACTAAGGCATTGTGGTCTTTCAAAAGGTTTCTATTGCCCTCGGAAGTGCTAAGTAAGACACCCTTCTCTACCTGATTCTGGATAAGATCATACCACGCCCAGAATGTATCAGGATGTTCTCTTTGCCATTTCTCTATATCCGCTCCGTTCGCTATGGTTCCTTTACGACCATCCCAGTGTATATAGGTACGCAAGTCATTTTTGAGCTGTTCAAGGTCTACATGTCTACCAAGAGCTTTAATGTTCGCTTTACTGAATGGATTACGCAATGCATTAAACTGTTCACCATGCGCCCATCGGATAGAGTCCGTAATGGCACCACTACGCATAGAGCGAACCATGGTGTCTGTCATGTGACCTAATAAGTTTATCTGGGATGTAAACTTACTCAGATTGTGTGTGAAGTCTGCGGCTCCTACCAACATATTAGAGAAGTTTGTCCCTCTCTTTGATAATGCTTGTCTTACCTGCATGTCTCCCCAGCTTCCCCTGAATATGTGTCTTTCCAAAGGTTCACCAAAAACATGCCATGATAAATCTTCCACAAACTTATTATTGGCTGTTCCTAGTCTGCACTCTTGCACAAACTTCCTAAGAGGATTGAAGACACCAAAAATCTGTTTAGCACCACCATAAGCAATAGCACCACCAAGGTCTCCTAACTGGTTCCATCCCATAGAGCCACCACGTTTAAAGTATGCTAAGTTATTCAGAATCTTAGAAGATGCGGCGGCTTCCCCAAAGACATTTCTGTCATAATGGTCTCTCATGCCACGCAAGCGAGCTAGTGTGTCTAAGAACCATGTCTTTCTGTTCTCTGCCTCTGCTGTGCTTATACGACCATCTGAACCCATACTGGCCATTCTAAAATCTTTGAGAACCTGAGACACAAACTTTTGATAGTCTGAATCTTTACCTAGTACAGTACGTACAGCCGCTTCTCCTGCAAATCTGTTATTTGTCCGAGAAAGTATGTGGTCTAAGTCATAGTATCTCAAATCCTTATCAAAAGAGAATTCAGATACAATATTTCCTTCTGCGTCCCTGATGGGAATGACTGTACCTGTGTCCATTGGTAAGCGTCCTTTAAAGAAATTCAAATCACCCAGAGCAGAAGAGTCACCATTTGCGTCCAGACCATCCAGTTTGTCTTCCAAAGGCAACATAGCATGTTCTGCCCATTCTTTAGACTTGACTGTTCTGTAATCATCTATCTCTTTCTCTGTTGTCTCTGCTGGTTTCTTTCCTTCCAGTTCTTTTAGTTTCTCTTTGACTTCTTCGACCTTACGAGCAGATTTACGACCATCCTTTTCTAGATACTCTTTACACTCATTTATCTGACGTTTCCATGCCAGTTCTTTTTCCCGATAAATCATATCAGAGATAAGCTGTCTGGATGTTGGTGTATTTGAAGCAACAAGGGCATATTGTTCCAGAAATTCTTTAGCACCTTTATCACCTGTTGTGGTGAAGTTAGACACAAAGGAGCGGTAAGCATCTGGATCTATCAAGCGATGAAATTCATCATCAACAGAGTACCAGTCCTTTTCAATCAGATTTAATTTACGGTCTCCACCAAACATAGAGGCCGAATTTTTACCAAGTTCAATTCGAGCTTCGTACATATCTTGTAAGGCTTTTACGGCTTTATGCACACTATCATCTACTAAAGAATCATCAATATCTATTAATGTCCCTTGTTTTGATGCGTGATTGAATGTGTCTATAACCAATTTATTAAATTCCTGACGATGTGCATCTCCACCCCTGAATGGATTGATAGCACCTAGTACACCATAATGGTCTTTTATCCATTGTTGTCTAGCATCAAGTACAGCTCCTTCATACTTCATCAGTTGACTTCGTAAATACTGTGACTGACGTTCAGCAGACAATTTATTTGATGTACGTTCTTTTCCTCGTCTCTGCGCATCTTCTAGCAGAGAGGAAGCCTTGCGAGCCAATGTAGGCGATGGAGAACGAGAAGCGACACCATAAGGAGTCTTTGTAAATGCTCCGTATTCCATATGTTTAGACAAATAGTCCAGCACTCTTCCTCTCGCACTTTTCGGCCTATCCAGCTTATTCTGAGCCTCTGCCATATTTTCAAAATCCAGCAGACTTTCAGGAGCTATCATGTTGTCCTTCGAGAAGTGAATGTCCCCTTTAGATACAGAGCCATCACTATGAACAATAATTCCCATATTCTTGAGTCTGTTGTATTGTACAGATTCTTTTAGGATACCCATGATATCGGCATTACTAAATTTTGTCTTATCCAGAACACCTAAGTCTTTCAGGCCATCTTTAAATTTACGGACAATCCTGTTAGCAGACTTCTTACCCAGCAGGTCATTTTCGATAGCATACCCCAATATTTCCTCTGGATCCGTAGAGTTCGCCATACGTGCCGCTTGTGCAAAAGGTGTCGTTGTGTCTTTTGCTTGTTCAGACACATAGTTCATGAGTGTATGGTAACTATCATCCCCCAGTGTCTCTTTTAACGAATTATGCACACCCACTTCATGTAAAAGGACACCTTCTAATTGTCTGGAACTTTTTACGTTGTCTTTAACAACAACAGTATAATCACCATGAGGAACATAAAATCCTTTTGTATTGTCTGTAATGGATACACCTATCCTCTGCCCCAGCTTTTTAGCATCTTCCAGAGAAAGGGCATACACATTACCAGCTTCTTCTGCTTTCTGTGCCACACTCCCCCCTTTAGAGGACAAAAAAGATGTATCATGCATCTTAGCCGCTATAGGTTTTGAATCTTTCATAATGGTATATGCATTTTCCAGACCAACAGCATCACGAGCAGTGGCATCCTCTATCTTCTCTGCTATGTGTCCAATATTTCGTACAGAGGCATCCTTCTTAGATAATACCTTACCACCAGCCATTCCCAAGGCTCTAAGAACACCACCAGACACACCAGCAATCAAGGCCGCACCTGCTATACTTTCATCTTCTGCATTGGCCTTATTGGCGGCATGTTGCTGTATTGCTCCATACATTCCCATGTTCAAGGCAGTATTTGCTATCTTTCCTTTTGCCCCTAGTTGTCTGACAGCGGCAGAAGCGGCTGAATCAATCGCCTTTACGTTCTTAATGACACCACCGGTGGTCTTGATAATCTTCATGGCTTGTACTGCCTTTAGTTCTGGTAATACATTCAGAGGGTCTAAGACAGCACCAAGGACAGTGCCAATACTATGCGCTCCTAACGAATTGTAATAGGCCGCATATCTCATATCTTCCTGCATGTCATCCATTTTGCGCTGTAAGAGATAATACAGTTGTGTTTGGTCTTTTGCATTATCAATTATCCATTGTGCTTCTGCTTCATTTCCTTTTCCCATAGCAGACATGATATACTGTTTGTCTTCCTCTGTAATCTTTGATTTACCAAAGGCATCAAAATCACTATGGAACAGGTCTGTATATAATGCATCCCCTAATTCATACAGAAAGTTACCACTCTTTTTAAAGTCGTGCCAAATACCATCTAACAAAGACGGTTTATCCTTTAATGCTTCTTCATTCTGATTCAGTATATCCGCATTAACCTTTGAGAGCGCATAGAGTTCTGGGGAAATTGTATTCTGCATCTTAGGCTGGAATGCACCTTCACCAAAGGTATAGGAATCTCCTTTTTCTCCAAGAAGCTGTTGTACCTGCTGAGACAAATCAAGATTAGCTACATGCAGGTGAGGGCCTGTCCCATGAGGGTCACTAATGACTTCTTGAAATCCTAGCGACCGTGCATAGTCTGCCAGCTGAGACAATACATCATCTCCCCACTGGAGTCCTGACCATGCTATATCGGCCCCCTGTCCTTTATAATGGTAGCTCCCCTCTACATGGGAATCATCGTTTGCACCTGCTGTAAGAAGAGGTTCTACACCGAGTTCTCTTGCCTTTTTGAAGAGCATCCCCAGCCTTTGATAGTAGCTGGGGTCTATTCCCATCATATCATCAGGCAGTTCTGCTGTGTAGTCTGTTGTGTCTGTCCCTGTTGCAGGTGATGCAGAAGCACCACCAACAGCATAAGGGTCAAAATCACTACCATCATACAGAGATGTAAAGACATCTTCAGCAGGAGCCATCCGTATATCTTCGTACTGTGGTGCGCAACGTTCGTAGTAAGACGCTATGGCCTTAGCCGCTCCGCTTGCACTAGACAAATCGGAAGACTCAATATTCTTCAACGCTTCCTGCTCTGTATTGTGTAGTTCCCAGTCTGAAAAGGCCAGCTGTGTGTAGATATCATTGATATCATATCTACCATCATCTGCAAATTGCTGTAGCTGTTTCAGTCGTTCGTCTTTCCACTGACCTATCCCAAAGGATGTACCATCATCCGACCATTTTGTAGGGTCTATATCTTCTCCGCCACCTGTTTCTATTGCAAAGTTACCTGCCATACCTGCCGAGAATGTAGGAGAATAACCCTGTTGTAAGTACCAATTATAAACAAGTGACATATTATCTGAAATTGCCAATTATGTTCACTCCTTTACATCAAATTCTGCAATCCTCTCTGGAACCAATCTGTCCAAGAAGAACCTGTTGTTTCGTCTATTTCTTCCTGCGTACTAGTAGAAGCTGGTGTCACTGAATAGGATGTATTGTCACCACTTCCACCATCATCTGTATCAGCTGGCTTCGTTGCGATCCACTGAATTTCGTTACGCATATCAGAAGCCGAATATATTTGAGAAGCTCCCGTTGTCTTAGAATAGAAAGACCAAGAGCCTGTATTATCATCATAATTTACAGACACATCATCAACGTCTGTGTTTGTTTTGTCTGCAAAGTCATAAAGGTATGTCTCAAGAGCTTGTTTAGCCCATGTTTGTTCAGAGGCCACCCCACTATTGAAGCAGTTCTTAGGAAATACTGCACCATGGAAGTACGCATAACTTTCTGCAATGTCACTGGCTGTTTCCAGTACAGCCCTTGATGTATCATTAAGAGCTGGCCCATACAGCATAAATTTATCCTGTGCTGTATCAAGAATACGAGCATCTGACAACTGAATAGAAGGAGCATATGCACTGGAGTCTCCCCAGTCTTCCATATCATCAATACTCCATCCTCTGGATATCATTCCTCTGAATTGTGATGCATAGGCACTCTTTGTCGTATCATCCATATCCTTTATTTTGCAGTAGTTTGAATAACCACGTATCAGGGCATTATCTGCATCTGCCTCTCCAGAAGCATCTGCAAATTTCTGGATAGCTCCAATAGCCGTATCAACTTTCTCGCCAAAGACACCAGCGAACTGGCCTTTATTACTCTGTCTGGCCCTAACCATATATATAATAGAGTTAGGAACACCATTCGACTCTACATCCTGCGATGTGGCACTATTAATTTCCATGAGAATACTATTAGACAGCTGGGAGCGTATGTCATTGACACCCGGATAGCTATAGAGTTTCATAAGACGCTGACCCTTTGTGTCTTCATCATCATCAGAAGACAAAATATCCTGTTGTGCTTTCAGGAATGCCATTTTCTTTGTATCCGCATCAACAGCCTTACCACCTACCATCGGTTCCCCAATCTTATTATGGTAGCCATCAAATGCTACACCGCCATCACCATTCATATAGGCATTAATGTTCTCTGTGGCCGCTTCAAGACCTGCTTGTGTCTTTAAGGCTCCTTTTACCTGTGTGGCCTGAGCCTTAGCCGCCTTAGCCTTAGCGGCTTTATGTTCCTGTTGCAGACCATGAATTTCTGGTAACTGTCCCATCAATTCTTCGGCATCATCACGAACCGAACGACTATTAGATTGAAGACCTTTGATAACATCACCCATGACTCTATCTAAGTTGTTGTCTTTCCCATACTTCTTTCTGTTTGCCATCTTCAGGTTAGACACATGAGCCTTACGATATTCTAAATTGATGGTATCAAGAGCCATAGGATCCACAAGGTCACTCATAGAAACAGACGTACCATCAAGGCGCGTTTCTACTGAGATATTGTCCATCATTTTCTTAAAGGCCGGAAAGTCCTTTATAGTGCCGGTAGACAACATCTCTTTTGTGAATGTATCTACAAGAGCCTGTCTCTGTTCCGGATTCAGGGCCATCAATTTACCCTGATTGAAAATCTCTTGTGCTTTCTGCTGAATGGTATCAAAAGACATAGAGGGAGCATCATAGATGAGGGAACCTATCTGGGACTTCATGTTGTTAAAGGTCTCAGCAATTCTATCAGAGATATCACGTTCTACATGATTACTTGCCAGCTGTGTCTGATTCTCTATATGTTTATCATTAAAGCCCTGATTAAAAGCTACATCATTAGATACAATTCCATCATCAAGATATCGCTGTCTATAAGAGCTTGCAAAGTTATCATATCTTGCAACTTCTTCCTCTGTTGTCTTAGCTGGAGAATCACCATACTGTTCATTGTATGCAATGCGAGCGGCATCTCCTAATGCCTGTCCACGCAATTTATCACTATATGCTATGAAGTATGGATTGTCTACATTAGAACCAAAACCATAGGTCATAGCTAAATCAATCGTTGATAAGCGTTCACGGTCTTCAGCAGAAGTGGAACTAATCATCCTGTTAGCTTCTGTAAGACCAGCATCATTCATTCTTTTTTCACGGTCTGTCAGAAAAGACAACCATGCATTATTGAAATCAGATGTTGCCGAAGCCAGCATAGAAGCAGAAGACGATGCAGGTGTTGTTCCTCGTACACCCTGAACACCACCTACATTCTCCTGATATCCTTTTTCTGGCTGAGGCATAAACTGCATTTCAGTGCCTATAGCACTAGCAATTCGTTTCGCCATGTTGCACCTCTTCTCGATAAACCATTTTCAGAATAATTATATTTAAGACCCCTCGTCAGGTCTGTACCAAAATAGGAGCTGGCAGGATTCATAGCAAAGATACCTGTTCCATTAAACATATTCTCTTTTGCTATATATTTGTCTAAATCCACACCACGCACATTGTCTACTGTATATTTGTATGCACCATCTGGAGATGAATAAGTTGATGTAGATGCTCCTTTATTTGTACTTCCTGTGATACCAGCTTTATTTCTCATACCCCCTATGTTCTGCAAGGTATTATAGGTATTGAAGAAATCACTGGCTAAATTCATAAGGGAGGTAAAGTATGATGGTGTCTCAACAGGAGCTATACTGTTGATAGCATTTTTGGTGTTGATGAGTGTTGTCTCTTTATTCAAATCTATTTCATTATTTTGTCTTTCATAATTCGCCTGAGCCTGAGAAGCTACACGAGATTCATCTGCACGAATAGACCGATTAATCAAAGAAGCTGTGCGGCCACCCCCTGTCAACTCTTCATTTACAGCGACTTTTACAGACGCTTCCTGCCTCTTAGACTGCAAGCGCATTTTAGTCATTGCTTCTATCTGGGATGCAAACAATGCTCTTCGTTGTGTCTCGTAGTTCTGAAAAGAATAGTTCATGGACTGGATGTAACCTTGAGCTGTTTTGTTGTTTGCATCAATCTGAGATTGTAATTCTTTATGTCTAGCTTGTTGTTTAGCTAAAGCGTTTGCCGCCGCTATTCCTACGGTCAATGCCGCTGTACACATATCATCATCACATCTCCTTTACTCTCGTAGTATACAGACAATCCCAGTCCAATCCTATGATGGATAGTGGAACAGGCATATCGGATTCAACAGAAATAGTTACCGTATCATTTTTCTTATGCACCGGAATATCAAATTTACCATTAGAACCTAATAATTTACCAAGTCTGGAAGAACTTTCACCGAGTATCTTACTTGTCATCCGATATATATAAGCCGAACCTCCAACATAGGATACTTTCACTTGCAGATATCCTGTATTAACATAGTTTATATGAAGATTCTTTATTTGTGTCCTTCCTGTTGCGTAGGACTGTATATTACCTGAATCGTTCTTCTTTAAATAAAAGGTGGAAAAGACAATCTTAAATGTATACTCTTCTCCAACTATGACATGCTTCTTAGAATAATCACCATCAAGATAGACACACCCATCTGTAACCTGTATGTCTTTGTGCATTAATCCCTCTGGTGTGATAAGACACATATCATGCAATGGTGTTCCATCTGTGAATGCATAGGCACTTTTCAAGTTAAAACAGGTCTTTTCCGTTGTTGAATTGTACACACCATTACTCAATACTTTCTTCTGGTCTAAGAACACCCTATATAATTCATCATCTTCAAAGTCCTTTATGTTAACAGAAAAGTCCATCATCTCCATGTTGATTTGTGTTCCTCGCCTGATAAGGAGGTATAATCTACTGCCAATGAATCCAGCACCATAAATTTCTCCATCAAACACCCATTTAGACCAAGAAGACTGTATGCGCTCTTCATTGGCAAACAAGTACTTATAGATATAAATGGTATCTGTAGCACCATTCGTCAAACAGAACAAGACATTCTCAGATGTAGAGGACACAATCTCATAGACACCAGATTCAATATAGTTTGGGATATGAGATGTTATGTCTTGTGCATTTTTCATCTGTGAAATATCCTGTACTGTATAGTATTCTCGAATGGTCGTAAAATCACCATGCTCTGATGGGAAATACATGTTCTTTCCTGCTACCTTTGGCTGGCAATCAGGAGAACTATTGAACTGTGTAATTTCTGTTGGTGAAGCTGTTTTTGGTGTCAGGGTAGAATCAGCACGTATGATAAACTGAGTGTCATTAGAAAATGCGTAAAGGTCTTCTGAGAAGACAACAATGTAATTAATCAGATTAGCCTTTGTAGACGTAATCGGTACATCAATACCGTCTGTGTCTAATAGATCATTTGCTGTTGTCATCCACCAGTTAAAGTACTCTCCCGATTCAGACATGATGATGTTTTCATCGGATGAGACACCTAATCTGTTTCTGTAGAAGAAGATACTGGATAGTGTCTTATCAATAAATGATGGATAAGGATTACTGTCATCATCACCCACTTTACGTTCCTTCCATGTCAGCTTTTTAAATGTAAAGGTATCATCCGCATTATGTACGAGAGCATGTGGCATTGTTGTTGCATCTATTTCAATGTTGATATTTGGACATGCACATTCTTCCCATACATTATTGACTTTAGAATACTTTACATAGTAACTTCCTTCTGAAGCTCCGTTAGGGTCTCCCTTTACTTTGACACAATAATTATCTGGAGCTGTCGCTGGCAATAGACTAAAACGCTGAATAGACTTCTTAAAATTAATAAGAGCCTGATGGTTGAAGCCATCGGCAGTCTGTACAAGACCATTCGATTTTATACGTATCCAGTTGTCTTCATGGTCTGTTGATACACCATTCTTGTTCAGCTGTGCATTAATCTGGTCTGCTATGTAGTTTGTGTCTATCTGTTTTGTCTGCTCTGCGGCATCTCCATTTGGTGTTGTGTGCGTACATTTAGAGACACCATCAATCCATACCTGATAGTTGCGACCATACTGGCCCTGTTTGACATACAACATACTTCCTTGTGACGAAAAGTAGTCAGGAGATTTTTTAGAGGTCATCTTTACAACCTTTTTCGTATTCAAGATGAACGTATAGTCTGCAACAGTCATCCCTCGCAAATCATCTCTGGGAGTAGCTGTTTTCAGGTAATCAGCATCTTCTATATTTACGGTCTTTTCGACACCATTCATGTCATAGACCTTCAAAGTGTTATTTGCAAAGACAACCATATATTTCTGCTGTTTGTCTCTATCAATAAAATGGACAAGAGGCTTGCTTCCTTTAGTAAGGTTCAGTCCTGTTAAGGTCTTTAAATGAACTGTAGGTACACGCTTCTGTAGTCCTGATACTTCTGTTGAGAAGCCATTTATCTGTTCTTCAAGCTGTTCAGGGAATCGTAATAATGCTGGCTGTTGGGAAATGCCTTGTACAAAGTTCTTAATGCTCTGTGAATACAATGCCATTCCTGTCAACTCCTTTGTAATAGAGACTGCATACCTGTGATTCTATACATGTTTGTCCCTGTATCAATGCTGTACTGCACAAGGTCTGCATAAGCCTCTGCCGCTTCCTGATAAAGCTCCTGAGATATATTGTCATCCCCTAGATATCGAGCCTGAAACTGAATAGCGGCTTTTGCTGTAATATATGTTTTGAAGACATCCGGCAAGTCATCAAAGGCCAGTGCTTCAATTATTGTCAACGTTAAATTCTCAGTAAATTCATATGTTTTGTCTGTTAGATTATAGACATAAGCACCACGCTTGACATATGTCTTACCATCTGTAGATGTTATGTCTATCCATGACGGATTATAATGGATACGCTTAGACAAAGCGTCTGGCTGAAAGACCATATCAGTGTATGTATTGAACAGCCACCCTTTACGTTGTATAGAGCGAGAAACGGTTTCTAAAGACCGTATAGCATTATCGACATCCACTGATTCTGCATTAGATATACTATTTACAGGAGCTTCACCAATAGAGGCTAGAATTAAATTAATTGCGTCTAGTTCGCTAGAAATGAATAACACTAAGTTCAACTCCTTTCAAAGAGGGAGTAAAAGGGAGCAGACACTCCACTCCCTTTTCCCAAAAATAATCCTAGATTAACCCGGATTATTGATAATACCCATGAATGTAGATTCAGGACGTAAACCACCAATACCAATGGCATACTTAGCAATCAGCTGGTCTGCCTGATATTCTGGCCGCCGAGCCTGTTCAAAGGCGATATCTTTCAAGGACAGAATACCAACAGAGGTCTTATGACAAATCAGCAAAGGAGACTTCGTAGTATAGGAAGTCGGAAATGCATGACCATCCCCCTGAATCGTATTGGTCGGATCATCCCCACCAGCAGTCAGATGAGGGCATTCAATAATCTGGAAGCCATCCATATTGATGATATTGGAATTGCTCAGTGTAGCGGCGGCACCATACTGGCTGTTTAAGAAATCAAGATTAGATGCAAGAGCCGCATGAATTTCAGGAGTTACAAAGCAATAACGGTCAGTAGCTGGAACATAGTTACTAGCCATCTTAGCTTTTACCTGAAGCAGAATCTTACGTACAGCTACACCAGTTTCCTTATTGATACCCAGCGTATTACCCGTTGCCAGCGTTTCCGTAACAACGCCACCTTTACCAAGACCAGCTACGTTTTCAGACGTATTCAGTGCTTCCTTAGCAACTTCGGCAAGGACAGACGCATCCATAGAGATGGCCAGTGCTTCACCAAGCTGTGTAGCATAAGGAGAACGAACATCATAGTGTGCGATAAAGTCGTCAATATCAGACACAAGGCAATCCGTAGTCAACAGACCATCAATAACAATCGTGCGTTCACCCTGCTGGATGTTTTCACGCTTATCATCAAGGCTCTGCCCACTCTTCAGGTAGTGCGCTTTTGTCCGACCAAATACAGGGAACTGTGCGGATTTACCGGACTGGATAGAACGCTTTACGAATTTACCGTTTGTTACAGATGCACGAGCAAACGCGGTAAGAGTTTCACCACTAAAGACTTTAAGGGCAAGTGCAAGTTTCTGAGCGTCCGTTGCTGTCTGAGTACCAATCGCCATTGGAGATGCAATAGTAATATTTGCCATAATTAATATCATCCACCTTTCAAAATTGAAAATTGTATATATAGAAAAAGACACCCAAGTATCTGAGTGTCTTTACTACCAAAATTGTAATGGCCGTTACAATTTTATTAGAATAATTTAGAGTTCTTAACTTTACGATATACTTCTTTTGTAAATTTAGGGTCTGTCTGATACCGAGGGTCAGACATATCTTTAATCATGTCTGCTGTGGTTTCATAACCAGCCATATCAACAGCAGGAGCGGAACGGCCAATGATAGAGGCTTTCTGTGTGCCATACTGCTTTACCATCTGGCCTTTAATGCCATCCAGTGTCAATTTAATCTGCATCAGATTTTCGCTGTCGAGTGTAGCATTGAATGCATCACGAACAGCCTGAGGCTGGGCAGACACAAACTGCTGAATCCGTGCATACTCTTCCTGTCCGCCTGCAAGATTAAAGACATCAGTAACAAATCGCTGAGAAGCGGCTTCCCATCCATTAATAACACCATCAACAACAGCCTTAGGATATCCGGCCTGTTCAAGTCTTGCATAGGATTCAGAAGACAAAGAACCATTATTCATGTATTCTGCTTCAAGAGCATTGAAGTCAACACCTTTGGACACAAGGTCTTTTTCAGCGTCTTCAAGAGCCTTATGTGCCGTATCCAACTGCTGATTTGTCCCTTCTTCGGTTTTAGGTGTTGTGTCTTCCGCTTCTGTTGTCTGTGTTTCTTCTGCTGGCTGATTGTCTTCACCAACAACTTCGTCAATAATACCATCAACGCTTTCTGCTGTATCTTTAACAGCTATCTGCGTATTAGAGGGAGTCTGAGAGACAATAACAGTATCTTCTGTCTTTTCCTCTGTTGCTGGTACATTTACGTTATTCGTAGTTTCTTCCAATTATGTTCACCCTTTCTGTGTAGCTTCCTGTACTGCTCCTTGTGCTAATGGCGAGGCCATCTGCTGTGCCATCTGTTGCTGGAGCATCTGTTGCTGTACTGCTTGATATTCTTCATCACTCATAACCAATGTAGATGCATCAACACCTAAAGCAGTACCCAATTGCAATAAGACATTTCCCACTTTGAGTCTGTTCTGGAAATCCGGTATTGTAGCACCAATCTGCAAGAACTGTTCAATCTTCGTTAAATCATGCCCTCTACCTAAGGCTTCCATACCAGTGATGATATGTGTCTGTACGCCATCTGCTCCCTCTGGAATATCAGGCAGAGAACCTTGTGCCATTAACTGAGCCATGATACAACGAACCAGTGGTAACTGTAATTCGAGAGACAACAAAGAATAGATATTTCCAACACTGTCTTCGAGTTCATTTGCTACATAACGAATTTCTTCTGCTGTGACACGTTCAGCATTGCGCTGTACAGAGCTATTCAGAAGAAAAGCAAACGATAAGTTACTCTGCAATTCCTGTTTGTGTTGATATGCTACCTGCAAGTCATTGACCTTATTCAGCTGGAAAGCAACAACATCACCTTCCTTACCTTTCACAAAGTCCCCTGTCTGGGCATTTTTGAGCTTATCGACACGCAACGTGCTAGAGGGAGACACAAGGAACAAAGCGAACGCTGAAAGTGTCGCCATTTCTGCTATCGCTTCACTGATCGTGTCGAGGGATTTTAAATCGCCATAATATTCATCTACATAGGAACGTCCATAAGATTCACCATCCATCTTTCTGAGTCTTAAAGGTATCCAAGGAACTTTATCTTTTGGAAACTGCTGGTCGCTACCTGATACAACTTCCCCTTCAATTTCCTGATACATGTAGTATGTCTCATCGTCACCAAGGTACACATGAGTATAGACATCTATGTTTTTGTCTGGATTAGTGTCTTCAGATACATGCACTTTGGCTTCTGGTGGAAGAGCGGCATAACTAATACTGTCTTTAGCTATCAACTCTATCCATGTTCCTGTACCGTCACGGACAACAACATAGTTATTCAATTTATATAACTTAATGCCACCTTCTTTAGGTGGTAAATATAACAGACAATTACCTGCTACAATCAGCTGTAAGACACCTTCACTAATTGTTATACGACACCGATTAGCTTCCATGTAGTCCATGAGCTGACGTTCAATACTGCTCATGAGCTGGTCAATCTTTGTCATTGCTGATTTATCGCCTGTAGCATTTACCTGCTGTTTTGCTAAATCTCCTAACTCCAATCTGAAGAATGGCTCATTTGGTGGAAAGAGAGCCAGCATAATTTTTGATGCAAGATTATTTACACCTCTTGCACCAATGCTCTGAAATGGAGTCTTGTATGTTGTAGTATAGTTGTCTGTCTCTTCAGGAAATAGCATTGGGATTGTAACCTTAGCATTTCGAACAGCTCTGTCAACATACATTTTGCGTTCAGATGACAATTTGTCATAACGAGATTTAACAGAATCGTCTGTATAGAATGATAATAGTTTATTACTCATACATTAATGCCAGTACCACCACTACTGGATCCAGAGGAAGAAGACACATACAAAGAGTTCTTACCACGTTTCTTCTTCACATTAGCAACAGTTGCGTCATATTCGGCCTGTTCTGCCGCTGTTGGTGCAGGTGCGGCCTGAGAGACCACAATCTGCTGTGGCTGTGAAGCCTGTGTGCTGTTTGAATAACTGCCACCCCCTACAACACTTTTAACTGTTTTCGTGACACCATGCCACGCTTTAGACAAGGTATGTCCTACCCAGCCCCCACTAGCCATTAAAGACCACTCCTTCCTGTATAGTCACCTGACGAGCCTGTACCACTGTTTGTCGGTTTAACGTACAAGCTGGACAAGCCACGCTTTTTCTTTTTGTCTACTGCTGTATCTGTCTCACTTCCCATAACAGGAGCATCAGCTGTCTGTGCTTCTGTGCTGGGGACTAAATCTGCCGCTGTGACAGATGGCTGTACAGCAGATGAGACAGAATACCTTTTGGAACCCCAGCCCAATATTCCACTGACAAGGTTCCCGATCCAACCACCACTGGCCATATCAATCGTTCCTTTCTGCTAGAGACCGTAAAACATCAATGACTTCTGTAGCGCCTTTCATATAGCCTATCCGCTCATCATTGTTTTCAAGGTCTGCTTCTATAAAAAAATCAGGTGTATAAATTGCCTCCAGATATGCTACGACATCTAAAGGCACATAAGGTAATTCATCATGCATCATGTTTTACATCTCCTTTAAATAGGACTCACCATAGACAACAAATCCATGTTTCTTATACATATTCTGCACAATCTGTGAATCCTGAACCATACTACTACCGGATAAAATTAAAGAACATCTTCTATTTTTTGCTTCCTTTTCGAGATATGAAACAGCAAAGGAACCAAAACCAGATGGACGTTTTGACAAAGACACAAGCATATCTTCCACCAGCACAATACCATCAATCCACCAGAGTTCTGCTGTATCAAAAGCAATCACTCCTGCCCATTCTTTTGTGTTTGCATCGGCGAATACATGTAATTCTTCATGCCACCACATCTGCCACAAAATTTCAGATAGTTCTTCATTGCTTTTGCGATGTTTGAATAATGGTGTTGCTTGCTTGTCTGCAAGGTCTGCAATGATAGCCACAAGGGTATCAAAATCCTCAGGTGTCATCCGTGTTACTTCTTCAAATCTTTTGGTGTCCATAATTTTATCTTTCCTTTCTCATAATCTCCAGCCTGCAAAATGTGTGCGACAGGAGCCTGTAACAATGCATCCTGCTCTGTTTGCCCAGCACGTTTAAAACTATCCACAACGGCTTCCCATGTTGGATTGTCTTGCAAAATGCGTTCTGCTCTAACCTTCCCCACTTTTGGACAACCTGTGTAGTTGTCTGCTGTATCTCCTACAAGTGTCTGATATAACAAATGGTACTTTGCTTCTTTCTCAGACACACTAATCAATGTGTCTGACAATATGTTATATATTTTTGTAGGAATAGTATTCATGTCTTTATCACCAGAGAGAATAATGTTATTGTCTTTCTTCTCTCCCGTTGCAAGAATACCTATGACATCATCTGCCTCTAGGTGCGGTAACTGAACACTATCACATTCGTCTTTTACCCATTGTTTCAGTGCATAGTAAGCAACTGGCTTTCTCTTTCCTACACGATTCATTTTGTACGTAGGCAGGAGCTTCTTTCTAAAATTGGATGAATCATCCGAGAATGCATAAATAACTTTTACGTCCCCTGTGTACTCATCCAGTTCTAATGCTCTTCCTATCCATTCATCCATATGATCCATGAGATACTCTTTGGTTTCTGAAAAATCAGAGTGCAATGTCCAAAGACCATCCCCCCAATCAATTTCATGTTCACAAGAAGAGCAGGCACGAAAGACAACCATATCAGCATCTACCAAGATAGTTATAGGGTCTTTAAAAGGATTGTACATTATTTGTCCTCTCCTTCTGCTTTCACATAGAGACCACATCTACATGTATTGTATGCACGCATGTATTTACAAGGACACAAGGTATCAGGTGTCTTAGAGGGCTGGCATGGGCAATAACCATCATTCATTTCTAAACGAGCCGTTATGGTGTCATACACCTTTGATTGTCTTGTCACTGCCATATGCCTCTTTTTCAGGAAGTCACTGTTGTCTCCATACACTTTATACACTGCTGTCATTTGGTACTACCCCCAATTCTTTAACTAATGGAAGACCTTCCACCCACATACAAAACTGTCGCCATTCAGAAAGCCTATGTGTCTTTCTCTGTGCATAAATGGTCTTTAACTGTAAGTAGTTTGTAGTGATACGAGCTGTCAATAACAGACCGCTGGGATAGCTATAAATCATTCTGAGCCAGTTGTCTTCACTGGAATTCTTTACATACTCCTTCACAATCTCTAAGAATATGTCTGCTATCCGTTTGTCGGTGTAAGAAATATACCGAATATCCATTTTAGACAACATGTGCATGGTAGACATAGAAGACACAAATTCAAAGAAATGATATCTCTCTGCTTCAGGCCATACCTTTTCGGTAAATGTCAAATCAAACTGTGCAATAATTCCTTTAAGGAAACAATCATGCCCAGAACCAGCTAAAGCACTACCAAGTTTCAATGCACGTTTAGCATCTTTTTCCGTTACCTTGTTCATCTCAGGATTGATATGTGTAGCCATGGGATACCCAGAGGCAACAACAGATTCTTCAAGGCCATAAACACATGTATTGTCTATGATGCGGTAATCAATTTCGTTCATACTTTGAATGTCTCCTTTCAGCCTTTGCAAGTTCTCGTTGTGTCTTTTCATCATTCGGATAGGTGACATGACCACAAGAGCATTGGATAGATTCAACGTTTTTTGTGAATCCTGTTAAGAGAGTACGACCACATTTAGAGCATCTAAGACGTTTAGCATACATACTAGTTATCCTCCTTAGCAATCAGTTCAGCATATTTTAAAAGCATTGTGAATCGAGATGTAATTTTTTCTTTGTTCTTTTCCGCTTCTTCTTTTGTACGAAAGCAATTTCCAATAGCTTTATTCAATTCATCACTAAAAATATGTACATAAAATGTACTTTTATAAGCGTTACCCGTGGATAACAATATGGAATAGTAAAACTCGCCATCTTTAGGTACAAAAGGAGTCTTTTCCGCTAATCGTTGTATAGCTAACTGTAAGCCCACTTCAAGGTTAAAGGCATCAATCTGATTACATTTTGAAATTCCTTTGTTACCTTTGTTGTCTTTCACAACAATTCTTCCATTTTCATGAATAGACACATCTGTAAGGTATACTCCTTTGGGTAAAAACTCTTTCTCATATTTATTAGAAACAGAATTAAGATAAGAGTGAAACTCTTTACTATTAACTAAATCTGTATCAAATTTAGGTACTTTATTTTTAATTGGTGTAATAGCACTTAAAGAGTATGTATGTGTACCTTCCCAAAACCATATGCTATTAAACTGTTTATGATTGGGCTGTTCAACAAAAATAGCTCTATCAGGTTCACTTATAGCCGTTATAATACCTTCATTGTACTTAACATTCGGATGATTAATATATACTTTCATACCTACTTTAGCATCTTCAAATTTCATCATAATTATGTCTCCTTTTTATCAATGACATTCATACCAGTTATGTCCTATGATACCCTCTGTATCCAGCTGAACATTAAAATGAAAATATTCCTGTGTGTCTCTCATCGCCTGTTGTGCTTCTTCACACACAATCTTTGCTATCCCTTCTGTTCGGCACGCTATCTGCTGTTCGTCATGAATCCATGCCATTAGACAAAAGTCGCCATCCCACCCGTGTCTTAGACCTCTAGCCAACAATCTGCGTTCTGTAGTGACAATCCACTTCTTACATATCAATGCGCCAGCTGATTGTAAAAGCAGATTTAATGCACTGTGAACGCTTCGTACATGTAATTTTCGCCTGTCTAGACCATAAAGGAAATGGCGTTTCCATGTGATTTTAGGTTTCCCATGACCACTTTTAAAATCAATTGGGTATACAAGAGCGTTTTCAACTGCCTGCCGCAACATAGCAATAGCAGGAATAGCTTTATTGAATTTCTTCTTTATCTGCTTTCCCTGTCCAGCTGTGCCACCTATGATTTTTCCAATTTTGGCGTCACCTGCGCCATATAAATAAGCGTAGATAAACGTCTTCGCTTGATTGCGTGTAGGCAACCCAGCGGCTTCTTGATTCATGGTATGTATGTCTCCATTCAAAATAGTATGGGCATATTTACCACCATCATATTTGTACATAAAATGTGCAAGACACCTAAGTTCAAGACCACATGCATCTATGCCAGCCTGATACCATCCATCTGGAACTTTAAACAACTCCCTACACTCTTTACCGTAGGGAGAGCCTACATGCGGAACCTGTGCCACGTTTGGCCGAGAATGAGTAGCACGACCGCTAACAGCACCATTCGGAATAACACTTCCATGGATTTTCCCATCCTTTCCAATCATAGACAACCATGCATTCTTTCCATCTGCTAATTGTCCTAAACGCTTTTTCAGGAGCAACGACTCTTCTAGGTATCCCACAATCTCCCTGACTTCAGCTGGGGCCTGTGTGTCTTCCTTCATGTACTTGAATGTCTCTTCATCAATCTTCAAACGACACTTACTCAAATCAAGTACACTGTCTGGATCATCCACATCGTAACAATCTATATTGGTAGGAGAATAACCGTAGTGTGTCCGTAACAACCATTCTATCTGCTGTCTGCTATTTGGATTGAAGTCCTTATACTTTTGAATAGGGACACCAGCTTTATAACCAAGTCTCTTATTGTCTCTTTTAGGGACAAACACTTTATCAGGAATACGAGGAACCACTTGCACCAGTTTAGCCGTTAAGACACCAGCTCTGGCTCTTAATGTCGCTTCCAGCTTCAACGCCTTTTCTGTGTCGAACGGAAACCCATTCTTTTCCTGCTTAGACATAAGCCATGCTACATCATGCTCCAGTTCTATTGCCTGTTTTGAGTAGTCATAGGATTGTAATTTCTCTAAGAGCTTCACCGTTACAACAACGTCCTGCTTGTTATATGCAAGCATCTCAGGATTGTAATAGGCCCATGCATCATCTTCTTCTCCATAAGTACCCTTGAGTTCTCCTAACCGATATCCCCACGCTTTCAAACTATGAGATTTAAATAGTTTTGATGGAAGAACTTTCTTTTTAATCAAGGAGCTATCCCAATCCTCTATGTGCGTAAAGATGAGTCGGGAAAGAACAAGAGTGTCTACTACATTATGTTTTAATTCTGGAGATAAGACAAACCAGTCAAAGAGTTTTGCAAGTGTTGGTAAATCATAATTTATGATGTTATGGCCACACAAAATTTCACCCTTTGTCCATCTGTCATACATCCATCTGGCACCTTGTTTGGCATGTACATCATCGAACTGTTTCATCTCCTGTTTGTCTGTATCATAGACACTCAGACAAAATAGCTGAGATACATCTTCATACAATCCATCTGTTTCAATATCAAAGACAAGCATAGAACCACCTTTCCTTTTACTCCTTCAGCTTTTCACACATTTCATTCAAGGGATCAATCTGTAATTGCTCCTGCTCTTTCTGTGCTTCTAACGCTGTAATAATCTGCTGTTTGATTGCAATTATTTTCAGCACTCGTTTCAGTGCCGTTTCTTTCATCTTAGACACCTGAGATTCATAGAATGCGATAAGATTCATATAAATGTTCAGTAATTTCACATCATCACCTCTTTATATTCAACTTGTGATAATATCTTTTACCTGCTTCTTTCTGTCTAGCTTCTGAGAAGTTACTAATGCGTTTCAGATAACCAATGACTCGTGTTCCATAATCAACATTCGTACTATTGCAATGTGTACAATACCCTGTTGTCTCTGGATTGATATAGCCACAATCATTACAAATCGTACACAAGACATTTGTTGTCCAGTACTGAACACCGTATTGAGCGCATAAGTCATACAAATGCGCAAACTGTGTAAAACTCAATAACTGCTCTAAATTCAAATGGAGAGCAGAACCACCATCAAGATTATCTGTGATATCTTTTGAATACAGTTTGAGCTTATCCAGCACCGACATAAATTCATCTTCCACTGGATAGAAATAACTATTATAACAAGCTCTAGGAACATATAGTCCGTCTTCTTTATCCCACTTAGCATTTTTCACACCTAAGTTTTCCGCTGGGACAAATTCAGTATTGAAGCGTACTCCATACTTTTTGCTATCTGTAGCATTCAAATCTTTGATTAAGTGAAGAATATCTACAAGATACTCTTCATAGTCGTACATATCATAATCTATGCGACCACAACCCTGTAAGAACTCATAGCCTTCAAGCACACCATTGACACCAACAGTCAAGAACTGTTTGTCTAAATCCATAAAACCTTGTGTGTACGCTGGAAGCAAGCCAGCATCAATATAGTCTTTTAATACTGCTTTATGAGCAGTCAAATACTTATGAACACACTGTACTAACTCTGTCAAATTTTCGTGCTTCTGGATGACACGATTAATGTTGATTGTGATGACACGAGCAGAACCAGTTACAACACCACCAGCCCCCAGCGTGTAACTAAATGTGTTGTCTACCAGCTCATTACGCAAGCGGCAACAAGATGCAAGGCTGTCAACACGATCAGACATATAGACAAAGAAAGACAAACCAAGTGAGTTCATATATGCTAAATAATCTTTGAAGTCGGGGTCTTTGAATTTTTTATCTTTATCGTATAACAGAGCGGCTGTCACGACTGGGAATGTCAAAAGTTCTTTCTGTCGTTCTTCTCTAAACCAATCAAGGAAAAATAGCTGGAGCTTATACACGCTGTCAATGCTCACTTTAGAACCATCTGGATAGTAAAATCCACCAAACATTTCGTTGAGATAATCATGGTCAAAGACACTGATATTCCAAAAGACACTCTGGTCTCCTCTGGCACTCGCTGGCTGATTAAGGGCATAGACAACACCCTGTAACTCCTGTTTTATGTCTAACTTATGTGTCGTTAGATAATCAGAACCATAAGTTTTTCTTGCAAAATAATCAAACATATGCAGGAACTCAACGGTAGCTATAGCTCCACTGAAATTACTGGCAATCTGATAGACAAGATTAACAAAGGAGCCACAAAAGCTACGGATATTTTTTGGTGCCTTAGATACACCACCTAAACATTTTGTACCTTCCAGTAAGAAAGGATACAATGTGATACTAGCACAATAAGGCTTTAAAGAAGTCTCATCGTGCGTATAGATATAATGATTTGCAAGGTCTTCTTCATACTTTTCTGCCAATTCATCATCATACATACATTTCAGTTTGTTTTTAACAAGCTGACGATTAATCATGATTGTGTCTGGCTTGAAAAGCTCTGCTTCAAGACCTGCAATGGTCTTCTGTGTTACATTTGAGTTTGCATCCACCTTAGAAGCCGTAGCGGCATTAGAGGCTTTAGCGTACTCATGGATGTAACGAATTTTATCTTCTACATTCTTAGGAAACACTACATACACCTACTTCCAAAATTTCTTTGTCATATCAACAAGGTGATTTGTTGATGAATGCACCATATCAAATTTATCCACAAAGAAACTCGTTTCAATTTTATAAAATTTCTGATTTGTAGTCTTACTTTGGAGACCACCCTTTTCTTCTTGATACGAACCTGTCTTCAACCATGTACAGCCGCCTTTTATAGCAACATCTATATCATTTTGTACTGTATCTCTGCCTGAATAAAGACAAACAGGAGCAATCCACGATAAGTCACTAAGAAGCTCTATCAGGTCTTTTTCACTGATTTGCCGGGACGTTGTGCCACCCAAGACAACAATAGCATTCGCTCCAGCGTCTATCTGATCTACAGCCCAACGTATCAGGTCATTACTATCTGTTAATGTCTGTACATCCTCGCTGAGTTCTGGAGAGTGACAACCAATGCAACCAGCATCACAACCACCCAGCTCAAAATATACAGCCATCTTATCAGGTACTTCATTAAACGTTATGCCCTTACGTACAAGAGGGACTAAAACTGACATGCTTCTTCATCTCCCATCAATCTATGTTTGTCTTTATTCCAATACAGGTATCCAGCTAATCCGGTAGTACCAGCAAACCGATTTTTTAGCACACGTATCTTTATCATATTGCGTACTTCTTCATCTTCTGCCTGTTGGTTTCGCTCCAGTGCCAGTACTTCATCTGGCAACTGCTTCAGCGTCCCACTCCCTCGTAAATCATCCAACGATATTATGCCGCCTTCTTCAAAGCTATTGTCTTTATTCATGGTCTTTTTCAGATGACTTATGACAATCATCCCTACGCCTGTTTCTTCAACGAGTGACCGTAACTGTGTCATGAGTTTATCTATGATCTTTCTCTCATCCCCACCCTCGTCCATGCCGGATACAGCAATAGATATATGGTCAAAGATGATGAAGTCACACTGCTCTGCGACCGCTAAATAGCGGATTCTAGACAACAAGTTACCACTCTCAATGGAACCAAAATGATCATACAAGACAAAACGCTTATCGTTAAATAATTCTTCATAGGATTTACGTAGCTCTTTTTTGTCTATCTTAGCCCACATCAAGGACAAAGGTTTCGACACATGGATAGACAACAACTCACGGACGGTTTTTTTAGGATTTTCTTCAAGGAAGACAAGGCCAATTTTCAGACCATCTTTTACCTTGAGTTTATATGCAATCTCACGGGCCGCTGTTGACTTCCCAATACCTGTACCAGCTGTCAGCATCACAAGCTCACCTTTTCGAATACCATGTGTCATGCTATTCAATCCCTTGCACCATGGATAATCATAACATTTTGATTCTATATCATCCTCAAAAAAGGCATCTTCAATATCAGCGGCATTGATAATTCCATCGGGTCTATACTCTTTCGCTGTGAAAATAGCATTGATGATAGCATCACCCTTGCCAGCCAACAGACAGGCATTAGCGTCTTTTTCTGGGAGGTCTGCTATCTTCATTTTGTGTGGCGACAACATGCCCTGTACGTCTTCTACTGCCTTTCTGCCCTGAGTGTCCATATCAAACATAACCACAACTTCTTCAAACCCTTCGAGCCATTCAAGGTTTTTAGAGAACACTTTCTTAGCACTACCACATCCGAAAGGCAGTGAAACAACAGGCCATTTATTGCCACCCATCTGGGATACAGTGAGGCAATCAATTTCTCCTTCTGTAATGACCAGCTTTTTACCATGATTAAAAAGGTGCTGTCCAAAAAAGATATCCGTTGCTGTACCTAAGACATAAAATTTTTTGTCTTTTGTACGTAACTTCTGAAACTGGACTACACCATCATCTGTTAAATACTGTGCGACCTGAACTGTATTACTGCCTGTGTGAGACACACCATACTTATACCGCCGACATGTCTCTGCTGTTATACCTCGTGCTTTCAGATCTCGTATTTCACTTGTTTTTAGCTTTCTTATTTTTTGCTTCATGACCACGCTATTCTCCTTTTTGTCTGGAAACTCTGTATGATGACAGCTAAAACAATATGTATGACCATCATCATAGAGAGTAGCGGCATCATGACTACCGCAATATGGGCATGGGATATGGGCTTGTACAACCTCAGACATTATCTTCATCCCCAAAATGTACAGGTAGCTTATGCAAGACATGTACCTGCTGGAGTGCTTTTCGCTGGCCATCTGTGATATGGTCTTTATTATCTACACCAACCAGCAGACAATAGACAGAATCACGAACATGACTAAGACGGTAATCAGCATACGCATAAAAAGGGATACCTTCTGCAATCTCGCCAGTCGGTAAAATAATGAAATGGTATCCGATATTAAACAATCCCTCTCTACGTTGCTTCTTATAAATGTCCTTAACAGACATCTTTTTTGGTTCAAATAGTACTCTAATCATGTTCGTGTCCTCTCTTTCTTTGTATTTTAAATTCATACAATCTCACCTCTTCTTTTTAGGGATGAGACCTTTCATGTTCTTTTTAGATTCACTAAACCACGAGGCAGGAATGACTCGTCTGGAGAACTTAAATCCATATTTGTTCGCCCAGTCTTCATATGTAGTTTTACTACCCTTATAGAGCTTCATCTTTGGATTCTGGAAGACAAAACGGATATCCAATTCTGGATACTGCTCTTTAATCAGCAGATGTTTTTGTCTATCTTCTCGCTCAAAAATTCCTTTAGCCTCAATGATAATTCCATTTGGCAAGACAAAATCTGGTGTGTACTTATGTTTTGTTGATGGTTTTGTATATTCAATGTAGAAGTCCTCATATGATTCTTTCTGCTTGAACTCTCTTAGCTGTACACTGATACTGTCTTCAAATTTGCTTCTTTTCTGTGGTCGTTTATATGTAAACACACCTCCATTAAAATAGCTCCTGTTCAGGTCTCATCACCACGCTTTAAAAATCTTCATCGTCCGGAAAAGGTACATCAGCATCACATGCAGTCTGTTCTGTCCCTTCTGCATCTTCATCTGCCACGGTAGTACTATCAAAAGTACCTTCATGATCGGTGAAACCAAACGTACTGGCATCTGCTCCTGCACCATACGGAATGTACTTTAACAACTGCATGGCATCTAAGCGGAAAGACACACCAAAATTCTTCGATGTGTTCCAATATGGGAATAACTGGTATGCTACAACCACTTCACTACCGTTCCCGATTGTTGATTTAATCTTAGCAGATACAGGTTTTCCATGACCATCAAATACAGGGACTACCTTTTCTAGTGTCTTGCCTGCTTTTGTCGTAATCACTGCATTTGTGACGAATTTAATAGTGACATCACCATTATCATCTTCACGATACGAACCAAAATTAGGTTCACCGACCATCCGTTTCTGGTTCTTTTCTTTAAATTCTTCAAAGACAACACGGGCTTCTTCCATAATTGTCTTCAGGTCTTCCACTGAGGGCATCAGCGTTACTGTCAACTTATTTGTACTCTGTCCCTTAAAGGTTTCGGGTTCCACGACATGGCACCATAATGCCTGTCCTTTAATCTTTCCATCACTGTGTTTTGTCATTTTGCAATCTCTCCCTTTTAAAAGTCGTTAATAAATCCATCGGCTTCAGCGATCAATACAGCCGCATATGGTTCATTCAGCGTCAACGATGTGATAGCGACTCTAATTTCATCATCAAGATACGAGTGTTTCTTCATAGATGTTTTCGCAATCACACCCAGCAAGACACAAACATCTTTGTCATACTCTTTGAACCGTAAAAAATTGACAAGTTTCTTAGCGTAGTCTAAAGAAGATCTACGCATGTGATTCTGCTTTTTGTCGTTCTTCTTATTAATGGATACCATCTCCTTTTCTGCGTTTCTTTCTCCCTTTAGTGGAACAATTAATTCTCAGTCATTCTCAAACTGTAATGGCCATTACAATTCTATCCATCCCCCAGCCTGTACCATAGACAACCATTCTTCATATCGCTTGATTTTGTCCATCTCTTTCTGAACGTTATCTTTGTGTCCCATGCGTAACCGATATTTCAAAATGTTACCCTTTAGGAATCCAATAAATTCTTCCGTTGTAAACATGTCCTGCATGACTAAGATAGGTTCTAAGACACACTCTTTATAGTGATTGTCATGAAATGTACCCTCTTCTTTTCCTTCCTGCGTCTCCTGTTTATTTGCATGTACATGATTTGCAGAAACGACATATTCATCCTTTTCAAAAATTCCATCTTTCATATCAATTAGTCCTTTCCGGTACTCCCAAAACCGTTATCGCCTCGTTTGGTGTCTTTTGCAATTTCTTCAACTTCTTCCAAATCAAAGACAACATCCTTTACAAGCATCAACTGTGCTATTCGGTCTCCTTCATATAGACGTACAACATATGGGCCAATGTTTTCTACAAGAAGCATTACCTCTCCTGTGTAGTCATTATCTACAATACCAGTGCCATTCGCTAATCTAAATTTTGTGTCTCTTCCTGTGGATGACCTTAAGTAAACTTCTGCATGATATCCCTTAGGAATATCTAAGGCAATACCTGTGTGGATCAGATACGCTTTTTCCTGCCCTCGTTGTGGATAGATTGTTTCTGTCTGAGACACAAACAAATCAACACAAGCGGCTCCATCAGAAGCCTTATAAGGTGCTTTTGCAACAGGTGTTAGACGTTTGAATTTTAGACATAACTTCTGTCTCATTGTTATCTCTCCTTTGATAAATAAATATAGTGAAGAAAACGTTTTCTTTCTCCCTTTAGTGGAACAATTAATTTGTTTGAATGTCTAACAAAGTTTTAGAATGACTTTACTAAGACAAAAACAAAAGATTATTCATTAAGATATACATTATGGATAATCATTAATCATAATAAAAAAGAACTTATAAGATTCTTAAAAGTACTTATAGTATCTTTTAGTATCTTATAAGTTCTTTTCTTTCTCCCTTTAGTGGAACAATTAATTTGTTAGGGAATCTAACAGAAATTTAGCTATGCAAAACAATATTTACTCTTTTTAACTTCTTGCAAATTTAAAGCACCTTTACTCGGTATGTCTTGAATATCTGCTCCATCTGGCAAGAGGTAAGATACATCTTCTAACCATTCTTCTAAATAATTTTTTCCATCATACATCTTGACAAGTTCATCCCGTATAGTATTAAACAAACTGTTAGCATGAGCTAAATCAGTTCCGAAAGAATCATGAATCATAAAGAAATTTCTGTTTCCTTTTTCATACTCTCTATTAATAACTCTCTGCATATGACAAGCATCCATACTATGAATGAAATTAGGAGATATTGCTTGCACTTGACCTCGTTTATCTATATTTCCTGTTTCTTTAGGGATGTATGTTCTTGTATGCACCCCACAAAAACGTAACTTGAATGGAACCATCTCAGTTTTAAATTTGTTCTGTTGAATAGGCAATCCATTAGGAGACATCCACGCTATTACCTCTCCTTTCTTTGCTATTTCTTTAGCTACATTTTGCATCCAATTCATTCCTTCAACTGCCTTCACAACCGTATTAGACACTGCATCCCATATTAGACCTGCCATATAGTTAGAAGCCTGAGATTTATCAAGGAAAATCTGATTGTCTTCATGTTCATCCTGCCACGGCTTAATTATGTCGCTTTTCAAATTTTCTGAAAATCCGTAACGTCCACTGCCATATGCAAGAGTCATGACGGATCGCTTGCAGACCTTTCTCTTTATTCCATCCGTACCAAATTTTTCCTTTCCATACATCATCCATTGTGTTGCTAGCTCTTTTGTCCCATACTGTATCTTTTTGTTTCCTTCTGAATCTGTCAATACCTCTCCTGTCTTTTTATCAAGTTTGTATGTGTCTTCTGTCCCTGAGACAACATCTTTTCTCAAGACAATATTGACTTTGTCTGCGACAACTTGATAAATGTCATGTACTTTTTCATCTGGTATCAAATTGACTGCTTTACCACCTATTTCATCTGCTAAGAGCATCGAAAAATGCTGGAGACCTGAGCATGTACCATCAAAGGATATATGTAATCCAGTTTTAAAGCCAATAGCCGAACCATTATGATCCGCTTGATACTCTCTGAGTCGCTTATACTCGAAGCAAAAAGCTAAAAAGCAGAGTGGACTTTCATCTCCTGCGACTTCATCCCACCATATAAATTCAAGGGGCGCTTTCGCACTTGATATAATCTGGTTTTCGTGTTCCAAAATCCAATTTATACGCTCCTGGAATGGTTTTTTGTCGAGTCCTGCAAAACCTGCACCAGCTATGTAGAACCATTTCAGACACTCATTGTTTGTCAACGGCTCTGGTTCTGCAAATAGTAGGAGTGCTTTTTGTAAGTCATCACCTTGTGGATTAATTTCTGTAGGCATAGGATACAAGCGACCTCTGTAGTCCATGTTCCACGGGAAGTATACTTTTTCGTACTTGCTATACTTTTTAGCAACTGCCAGCGTGCAGTTAGTACGTAAAAGTTTAGATTGTCTAGCTCTGTCTCTTTTATACATTGCTGTCAATTTGACTTTATGCTTCTTTAATTCTTCTTCTGTCGGATTAATTAATCTAGGCAATTCTGGCAAATCATCTGTGCTAGGTAAGCCACCGAGTGAACCATGATTAGACATAATGTCAAGACAAACATTAAGAACATTTTCATTTATGACAAAAGGTGTCTCTTGCAAATGGTTCACTACATTAAATAACCATGACATATCTATCTGTTCCAATTTTTGGAGATAGTTAGACATGAATATATTTTTAGTTCTGAAGTCTTGTCTTATAAATTGAGTGAATTTAGCATTGTCTCCATAATAGGCACCATGCCAAACATCTTGCCATTTTTTAGGCGGAATTACACAAGGGCAAAAACGATATCTATTTATTGCCAACAAATCAATATTCTTTTCCCATGTTTTAACTAACCATTGTTGTGGATAAATTGCTTTTATTTCTCGTTCTTTCCCTTGTTTATTCTTCCTAGGTGCTAATCCTAACTCAAAATATCCGCTACCTTTTATGCACATTTCGATAAGTTTTGTAGCAAATTTTTCCATATTATCTCTATCAAATTCCGTTGGTGTAAAGTGATGTGCTTCATATGCATGTTTCGCATATTCAGAGCGATAGTAAACACCTATTCTTTTCTTCAAACCTGCATCAAAATAATTAGCATTATGTTTCTCTGCTTTCATAATAAATTCATCTGCTTGTATTTCATAAAGCAATGTTGACGCTATTGTATTACTAGCAAAAGCTAAAGAGTTTAATGCTGTTCGCTCTTTTCGCATTGCTATAGATACCAGCGTACCTAATGTTATTTGTGTGCATATTCTAATAGCTCTGTCTATATCTTCCCCATAAATGCGCTTGATAGTATTTATAACACTTTGATAGGCAGGGACAACCCCTCTTTTTTTGACTGTAAAGAGCTGTTTTACATTATCAACACATGTATCTAAACTATAAGATACTAGCTTGCTACCGATGTTTGTCTCTCCTGCCCTGTTTTCTTTTTGTGCTTTTTCAAATGACAAACGCAACATTCGCTCTGTACTATCTTTGTACTCTTTTTCTAGTTTTAACTGTTCTTCTAACGTTCCTTTGATTTTTTCCATGTTGTCGCTTCCTCTCAGATAGTTTGTTTCTTCCCTTAGTGGAACAATTAAATTGTTAGGTTCCCTTACAGACTTTTAGCTGTCTATTAACCAAACAAATGTTCGCTATTTTGCCTAAAAATTTTGGCAGGTGCTAGACAATCCATATCCAACACCTGCCGATTAGTTACCGAACATGTGTTCGCCTTTTCTATTGTATCAGAATTTTATCGTGTCGATGTAGCCGCATAAGCTACATAGGAGACACAACACTATGAAATATACATATCCTTCTACCATTCGCCATACTTTGAGCATACAAGATTACCTCTTTCATCTCTGTCAACTGAGAAATGCTTTCCTAAGCGACTTTCAACTGTTTTCCGTGTTGTTTCCTGTGCTACCAATTCACACGAACTTCTATCCCATTCGTGTTCATCCAACCATTTTTCACGCTCTTTTTTTGAGGGAAAAGCATAGAATGTATATGCATTTCCGTTTAAAGATTCATACGAAATATGTACACCATACGGGCAATACTCTGCATAGTACTTCATAATTATTCCTCCTCTTCTTCCTGTTCTGAATTCGGACACACATCAAGATAAAACATAATGTCAAGGGCGCCACTTTCAATTTCGATATCGGCAATCCAAAAGCCATATTCGTCTAGTAAAATATCTCTTGCTTCTTCAAGAGTCCGTCCGTCCAGTTCGTCCACTTCAAAGTGCCAGTTTCCTGTCGTTGTAAGTAAACGTCCCTGATTGAACAACTTGTACGCTAACGTCTTATTCGTCATCGTGTGTTTCATCTGATCCATACAGTTCATCATAACTAATCTTCTCCTTTTTGGTGGTTTGTCTCATCGGTAGCAGGAGAACCGCTCCTACTAGACAAGAGGCTTTAACCTCTTGTTTCGACATTTATAATTGGTACGTTTTATATGCTCCGTGTACAAAACCATCTTGTAAATCCAGCATATAATTTACAATCATTTCTATTTCGGAACCATCGAGACCTTGCCAAAACAAATCTCTACGTAGAGCCATTTTATACTTTGAATACCATCTAAATGCTCCTTCTTTATCCTTCCCTCCTTTTTTTGCATTTTCGTATGTTGCGTGATTGTATAACATCATTTTTATGTCATACATAATGTTTTCTTGTAATTTAACGCCATCAATTACATACGCATTTTCTAATAACATGTTGTACCTACCTTTCCAGCCATTGTAATGGCCATTACAATTTTTAAAGGCTTCTAGTGGCCTTTATCGAGTACCTATATTTCTATAGGTACTCTGTAAAAGACACTAGTTTTTGCTGGCTGGCATGACGACTTTACAGTCACCGCATACGATGTTTAATCCCTCTTTCCCCCGTACCTTTTGTCCACATATTGGACAAAGGTAGGTGACTTTAGCAGGTGCCTTTTTGACCTTTTTGACCTTTTTGCAGTTTTTCTGCATAGAGAAGCGTGTCTTGAACGGTAAAATGTACTCTGTTGGCATTTCTGCAAATGCCTTGTCATAGACGCCACCCGGAATGATGTAGTGACTTATGTTTTGGCCAGTGCGTTTACCGCCCTCTTTACCTGTGTTGCTTGTCATGAGTCCTACATATTCCATTTTTTCCGCGAAATCTTTATTGTGATAGCATCTTCTAGGCGCTGTCCCTTCCATTTCTTGCCAAAGGTGACACATTTCATGCACTAAAGTGCTGTAAACTTCTCTAATCGTCCGTTCTTCATCCCCATTTTGGATAAAGTCGGGGTTCAAAGCTATTTCAGCGGCCTTTATTTCGCCGCCGTCCGTCCATACTGCTGGACAAAAATATCCGTAGACGTTACGGCTACGATTCATTGTTAAGACACACTGAGTTAATGCACTGCCGAATAACGTTTTGTTGAAATAATCATAGGCGTTCTGAAGTGCTTGCATCTGTTCTACTGTGTATTTGCGTTCCGTTGTCATAATTAAAACCTCTCTTTCAGAATGTCGGCTTGTCTCATCGGTAGGACGGTAGCCAGCCGTTCCTAGACAAGAGGCATTAACCTCTTGTTTCGACTCGATGCATTTTTACATATTTTGCGATGATTATTTCATGGATGTTTCCCCAAACTAAACGATATTCATCCTCGTTTTCTTCCTCGTCTATACCTTGCATCCATAACAATGTTGTCAATTCGTGCTTGTTAAAAAGGTAGATGTCATCCCATCTATCAGACATCTTCTTTTCACCGCGTTCCGCTAAAAGTTCGCGTGTTAAGAGTGCATGAGCGCATAAATCAATTTGAGAAATTATTTTTTCTTGCAATTTTTTGCCGTTGATTACGTAATTGTTTGCTTTTGTTAACATGTTTGTGACCCCCTTATGTACTGATACGTAATTACATTTTAGTGTATAGTTTGTTGTCTTTCCCTCTTGCAAGTACATAATAACACGAATGTAATTACATGTAAATACAAAATTACAAAAAATTGTATTTCTTTTTATTGACATGTAATGACTGCGACAGATATAATAATTATAGACAAACAAATGCATAAAGGAAGTGATTATATATGGATAAGCAAGATAAAACAAGAGTTATACAAATCCGCCTGGACAATGAGTTATTAAATAAATTTAATGACATAACTACTAAATATAGTGTAAATAAAAGTGCTTTAATTCGTTCATGGATTGAAAAGTATGTAAAAGCTCACGAAAAAGAAAAATAATAGACAAAAAAGGTGTTATGTACTGCACTATGACAATACATAACACCTTTTATTATTTTTTAATGTTATCCATTTTATTATTTAAATTTAAGATTAACTCAACATTCTGTACACATGTTGTTAAATATTCAATATTCATTTTAACAATTTTAATATAATTATCTCTTAATGGTATTTTGACATAATTAAAAATTGTATATAGTAATTCTGATGTATCTTTTGTATAGGGCTTAAAAGTAATGTATAAAAGATAAATACTAGCTATTTCTTGTAAGTAACAATGTTGTTTTAGTCTTGTATACTTATAATATAGTATAAACAATAAAAGTATTAAAAATGCAATAATTACAAAAAGTATCATATTCATAATCTTTACCTCTCTTTCGCATCTTATAAAATTGTAATGGCCATTACAATTATTATACTACACCTACTAATTTGTGTCTTCCCTATCATACTATAAAGGCGATAACAGGCAGGATGTGAGACTATGCGAGTCTATGCGATGTATGAGAGTCTATGCGATGTTAAACGGTGTTATAAGATACATAAACAGATGGCAAATCACGTATATCACAACGATATATGAACAACTATTCATATGTTCGAAAAAAAAAGCACCATATAGAACCATTTCGCCTCTATACAGTGCTATGAGAATCAATACGAACCATAACATATGAATAATCATTCATATATCGAAAAAATAGTAGACTGAGTCAACTATCTAAAAAACAAATGACACCTGTCACGGTATCTATGATATAATATAAGTGCTTGATAAGCACCGATAAGGCCCAATGATGGCTTGATAGTGCCATCCTGCATCTTATTATATATAATAGCAGGCATTGTAATGGCCGTTACAATACCGTTATGTTACCTAGCGACTTGCATATATCCTGTCAAGTATGATGTGTTATTAAAAGTGACAATGTGATATGAAGAGTGCCAACTCGAGCGCGAACAGGGCCTATGGGGGACAATGGGAACGGCGAGCCGTACGGTAAGGGCAGACAGATTTTTTACAATTTTTAAAGTCCGATGAGGAGTGATGAGAAACCATGAAGACACAAAAGAGAAGACCAAAAGGAGAAGGGTCTATAATCAAATTACCGAATGGGAACTATAAGGCAACAATCACCATTGGTAAGGGAATTGATGGAAGACAAAAAAGAAAGAGCATTACCAGAAGGACACGAGCAGAAGTTTTAGAAGCCATAATGAACCTGAGAGTGGAATATGGGATAGGCAAGGAAGACATACAGCCCGACAAGAGACTGCAAGAGGTTATAACAGAGTTTATGTCTTTCAAGGAACAGGAAATAACAGAAACGTCCTATATGAACTATAGGTCTCATATGACTGCCCTACTACAGGTGTTTGGCAACATCTTCATTAAAGACATAACACCAATTATGATGGAGCAATATTTTAGAAATGTATTGAAGACACAAAAGCCCAGCTCTGTACTACGCAAGAAAACCATTGTGTCTATGCTGTTCAAATATGCAGTCAAGAAGAAGTATGTGTCTATCAATCCTGTCAAGGAAGCAGTGATACCAATAAAGAAGACACCACCAAAAGCGGCCTTGATGACACTACCGACACCAGAGGAGTTTAAACGACTCCTGATAGAGGCAGACAAAATATCTCATCTATTATTTGTGATGATCTATTTTGATTCAGTGACAGGACTCCGCAAAGGAGAACTGTTAGGTCTTAAATGGTCTATGGTTGATGCGGACACAAAGACCATCACCATCAATAATCAGAAAGACCGATTCGGTGCAGACGTACCACTAAAGACACAAGCGTCCTATAGAACCATACATGTGTCTGACAAGGCCTTAGCGTACCTTGTGGATCTAGACACACGTGATACTGGTTGTGTCTTCCCCCTAAGCCGCTACGAGTTTGACAGGGCTGTTAAGAAGCTGTTAAAGGTTGCTAAGATGCCTAAGGGATTTACGTTTCACGATATCAGACACTATCATGCAACACAATTACTGAAGCATGGAGTGAATGCAAAAGTCGTTAGCAGACGATTAGGACATACATCAATTGTAACTACATTGAATATATATTTTAACTACCTGCCCAGCATGGACGAGGAAGCGAGTAAGGTATTAGATGATGACTTTTAAGTTGCTTAACGAGTGCTTATATAGCAAACAGACACAAACATTCGGAAAGACAAACAGGGATAAAATGGCTATTTAATGCCATTTACAGCCTTTGTCCCCTTATACTCCATAATACACTCCATAATACCACATATCAAAGACTCTGAACAGAGAAGAAAA